>Ga0153956_1001582_pt1 | contig 19417 bp, 8 predicted proteins | sample TSFL040MetaG_FD_104704 | JGI IMG/M metagenome (GOLD analysis project Ga0153956, IMG submission 104704) | Attine ant fungus gardens microbial communities from Florida, USA - TSFL040 MetaG | ecosystem: Host-associated > Fungi > Mycelium > Unclassified | place: USA: Florida, Wekiwa Springs...
ATTGGGGACTGGATCAGGTTCTACAACACCCGACGACCGCATCAGGCGCTCGGGATGAAGACGCCCGCTGAGGCGTATGCATTAGCGGCTTGAGGTGAGCAGGAACCGCTGGGTCATTACACTTGCTGAAATCGAATCGATACTGCGCAGTCACTCCCAGGTTCAAGGCGCAGTGGTGATCCCGCGCTTTGTCGCAGCCAATGATCAACGATTGGTCGCCTATATCATCGGTGCAAGCGGTGAGCGGTTATCCGCGAGCGAGTTGCGGGCACACCTTAAACGGTTTCTGCCAAGTTATATGATCCCGGCGGCGTTTGTGCCAATCGATGCGCTGCCGTTAATGCCCAACGGGAAATTGGACAGGGCAGCACTACCCGCGCCGGATAGCGCCCGCTCTGATCAGGTCTATGTGGCGCCGCGTACGCCTCTGCAGGTGTTGATAGCCGGTGTCTGGCAAGAGGTCCTGGGCATTGAGCAGGTTGGACTCCATGACAGCTTTTTCGATCTCGGCGGCTACTCGCTGGTGGCGACGCGTGTCGTGGCCCGCATCCGCGGGCTGTTCCAAATCGAATTGCCTCTGCGCGCCTTGTTTCAGACGCCAACACTGCTGGCGTTTTCCGATGAGGTGCTATCGCAGCAGGCAACCTCCCCACAGATGCAACGCATTCTGGAAAAACTGAACGCGCGGGCTGATGAGGGTTCATCAGAGCCAGTGGGTGTCACCGAGGGCAGTCAGCATGAATAAGCACCTCGATGACGCGCCACTTTCCGACGATCAGAAAGACTTGATCGCCCAACTGCTGGGCGCACAACCCGCCGACCACACCCTGACGGCGCGCTCGGACCGTAGCCAGCATCCACTTACGTTCACTCAGGAAGGTCTTTGGTTCCTGGAGCAACTAACACCTGGACGGCCGATTTACCACATTCCTATGGGGCTGCGGATTACAGGGCCCTTGGATGTTGCCCGACTGCAATTCAGTTTGGATGTTTTGGTTGACCGCCATGAGGCACTGCGCACGCTCTTTGAAATACAGGACGGTAAGCCTTTTGCGAGGATATGCCCGCAGGCACAGGTGCTGATCAGACAGGTAGATCTGGAGGACACCCCGCAGGAAGATCGCGAAGTGCAGGCACGCCAAGACTGCGCCGCTCAAATGGCGCTGCCTTTCGATCTGTCCAGAGCACCGCTGATGCGCGTGAGCTTGCTGCGCTTCAGTGCCGACGAGCATATCCTGTTGCTGATCACTCATCATCTGATATCGGACGGCCAGTCTAGTTCGATTCTGATCCGGGAGTTGTGTCAGCTCTATTCAATGCAAATGAGTGGCAAACCTGTGTCATTGCCTGCGTTACCGCTGCAATTTGGTGATTTCGCGGAGTGGCAACGGAGTACACTGTCTCCCGAAAATGCAACCTCCGTCCTCAATGAATGGGCGAAAGAACTGGACGGTGCTCCCGAATGCCTGGCGCTGCCATCGGACCGGCCTCGCGCAGTGCAGCAGGCATTCCGCGGTGCGACGCTCCCAATCGTGTTGCCGTTGCCCTTGAGCCAGAAGCTTGCCGCGCTCGCGCAACGCGAAGGGGTTTCAGTGTTTGCGGTGCTGCTGGCCGCTCTCGACACACTGCTGTTTAGGCTCTCCGGACAGACCGATCTGGTGGTGGGGACGCCCGTGACCGGCCGCGACAACGCAGCGCTGCGAGATGTAGTCGGCTGCTTTATCAATACGCTGCCATTGCGGATTCGACTCTCGCCGGATTGGTCGTTCATTCAGCTGCTTCAGAAGGTCAGTGATGCCAGCCTGTTTGCCTTCAGCCGTAGCACGCCCTTCGAGCTGCTGGTGGATGCGCTGCAACCCAAGCGCTCTCTCAGCTATACCCCTGTTTTTCAAGTCATGCTTGCCATGCAGCCGACCGATCTCGGTACAGGGACTATGGGGGATTTGGCCATTGAGCCATGGCAACCTGTCAGCACCTCCAGCCGCTACGACTTTTCGCTGCTGCTGGAAGAATCCGCGCACGGCGTGCGAGGCCTGTGCGAATACGATGTCGACCTGTTCGATAGTCACACCGTTGCACGTTGGATGGAACACTGGATGCTACTGCTCGGCAATATTGTCGCAACCCCGGATTGCGCGCTATCAAGGCTGGATCTGGTGAGCGAGGCCGAGCAACGTCGGGTGCTTGAGTGGGGTCGTGCAGGCGCGGTGTTTCCGCAGACGCGCTGCCTGCACGAATGGTTTGCCGAGCAGGCAGCGCAGTCACCCAGCACGATCGCTGTAAGCTGCGACGGACAAACAGTGACCTACGCGGAACTCGATATCCGCGCCAATGCGCTGGCTCATTACCTGCGGGAATTGGGGGCCGGCCCCGATGTACCGGTGGGCCTGTGCCTGGGGCGCTCAATTGAGCTCGTCGTCGGAATACTCGGCATTTTGAAAGCTGGCGCCGCGTATGTACCGCTTGATCCCAGTTATCCCAGTCAGCGGTTGACCTACATGATCGAGGATGCGCGGGTGCAGGTGGTGGTGAGTCATTCGGAGCTGGCCGACAAGATGCCACTCAGTTCCGCCCGCTGTGTATGGATTGATACAGAAAAAGCTATCGCCCGTCAGCCGCGGACGGCGCCATCAACGACAGTGACGCCAAATCATTTGGCGTACATCATTTACACTTCCGGTTCGACCGGTAAGCCCAAGGGTGTGGGTATGCACCATGCCTGCGTGGGCCGGCTGCTGGCGGCAACCGAGCATCAATTCGGGTTCGGCCCCGGCGATGTATGGACGTTATTCCACTCGTATTCTTTCGACTTCAGTGTCTGGGAAATTTTCGGCGGACTGTTGTACGGCGGCCGGCTGGTGATGGTGCCGTACTGGGTGAGCCGATCGCCCGATGAGTTTTATGCACTCGTGGCCCGCGAAGGCGTGACGGTGCTGAATCAGACGCCTTCGGCCTTCTCCCAGTTCATCCAGTGCGATGTGCAAAACCCGCAACCATTATCCCTGCGCTATGTGGTCTTCGCGGGCGAAACACTCAATCTCGTGGACCTGAAACCGTGGTTCGAGCGGCACCGGGACGACGAGCCACAGATGATCAACATGTACGGGATTACGGAGACGACCGTACACGTCACCTACCAGCGCGTTTACCGCGATACACAGGATGTCATCGGCAGTCTGATCGGACGACCGCTGGCGGACCTGCAGGCGTATGTCCTCGATGACCGTGGCGAAGTGGTGCCGGTCGGCGTGCCAGGTGAATTGCATGTGGGCGGAGCGGGCTTGGCCCGTGGTTATCTGGGGCGCCCCACGCTAACCGCGCAGAAATTCATTCCCGATCCCTTCAGCAATGAGCCCAGCGGCCGGCTGTATCGCTCCGGCGACCTGGTCCGTTGGCGCCCTGATGGGGCGCTCGAATTCCTGGGCCGCATTGACCAGCAGGTGAAAATCCGGGGCTTTCGCATCGAGCTCGGCGAGATTGAAGCGGCGCTGCTCACTCATTCCGACTTGCGGCAGGCAGCGGTGATTGCGCGGGAAGACGTGCCAGGGGAAAAGCAGTTGGTGGCCTACGTGGTTGTCGATGGTGCGGCTGATATCAACTTGCAGGACGCCTTGCGCCAACACCTGCGCGCAACGCTGCCGGGCCATATGGTGCCAGCCGCATTCGTCTTTTTGGACGCGCTGCCGATAAACGCGAACGGAAAACTGGATCGTCCGGCGCTGCCGGCACCCGAGACACAGCCTATCCATCTTGCGTTTACGGCGCCGCGCACGCCGCTGGAAACGGTCGTCGCATCGATTTGGGCCGATGTGCTGCGCACCAAACACATCGGGCTGGACGACAACTTTTTTGACCGGGGTGGGAATTCGCTGCTGGCGACGTTGGCGATTACCCGAGTGCGCAGTTATTTGGGGCTGCATATTCCGATCAGCGCCTTGTTTCAAAACGCGACCCTGCGCAATTTCTTTGATCATATTGCGGCAATTCATACTGACGATTCGGTGGAAGTGCAGCCGCCTCTGACGCCAGTGCCGCGTGTGGCGAACATGCCGCTGTCGTTCGCGCAAGAGCGGCTTTGGCTGTTGGAGCAGGTCTCCGTTACGAGTGGCGCTTACAACTTGGCGATACGGGTGCGGCTCAACGGGGTGCTGGATCGTGAGGCGCTTTCGGACAGTTACCTGGCACTGGTGCGTCGCCATGAAAGTTTGCGCACGCGGTTCTTCAGCAAAGGGGGAGGCACGTGGCAAGTGATCGATGAGGCGGCACCGCCGCCCATCGCGTTCATTGAACTCGATGAGCTGCCGGCCGGCGAAAGGGCCGACCATCTCGCCCGTTTGTTGAAGAGGGAGGCGGAGCGCGCTTTCGATCTCAATGGAGGCTTGTTGTTCCGCATGGCTGTGGTGCGGGAGTCGGCGACACAGCATGTGGTTCAAATGCTCATGCACCACAGTATTACCGATGGATGGTCCTGCGGCGTACTCGCGCGAGATTTCAGCGCGCTGTACAACGCGCGGATGCAAGGGCAGCCACCGGTGCTGCCAAATCTGCCGGTGGCGTATGTCGACTATGCGGTTTGGCAGCGCTGCTGGCTGCAAGGTGAGGCGTTAGCGCGGCAAATCAGCTATTGGGAGCAGCGCCTGGCCGGTACGCCGGCGGCGCTGGACCTGCCCACCGATCGGCCGCGGCCGCCAGTCATGAGTTTTCGCGGCGCAACTGTTGCGCGCACGCTGCCAGAGCCCGTGGTGCAGCAACTGGCCGATATGGGCCGGTCCCAGGGCGCGACGTTGTTCATGGTCCTGCTGGCGGCCTTCCAGGCGCTGCTGCACCGCTGGACAGGCCAGGACGATATTGTGGTCGGCTCTCCCATCGCCGGGCGAACCCATAAAAATATCGAAAATCTCGTGGTTTTTTTTGTCAACACACTGGCCCTGCGGGCGGACCTAACCGACAACCCTACATTCCTGACGTTGCTCGCGCGCACAAAAAAGGCGGCATTGGATGCCTACGCCCATCAGGACGTGCCGTTCGAGAAGGTGGTGGAACGGTTGCAGCCCCAGCGGGATACTTCGCGAACCCCGGTTTTTCAGGCAATGTTTGCACTGCAAAATACGCCGCCGGAAGTCTTCAACCTCGTTGGCCTTGAGGCCACCCGGCTGCCGCTGGAATACCAATCTGCCAAATTCGATTTGACCCTGCTCGCGCGCGAGAGCGAGGATGGCTTGGAGCTGTGTGCAGAGTATTCGACCGACCTGTTCGACCTCCGCACCATCGAGCGGTTGCTACAGCACTTTCAGTCGCTGGTGGAGTTTGTCGCGGTCTACGCAGAAGCGCGGATTTCGCAGATTGAATTGTTGGGGAGTGAGGAGCGGCATCAACTGACCGATTGGTCTGCCAGCCGTCCCCTGCCAATGAGCCCGACCTTACCGGAGCAATTCAGCCAGCAGGCGCAGCGCACCCCGAATGCCATAGCGCTGTGCTGCGAAGGACAATCGTCCCTGACCTACGCCGAGCTGGAGCAGCGCGCCAACCAGCTCGCGCATTACCTGCTCGATGCCGGCATCGGTCCGGAGGATCGCGTAGGCCTGCACCTGGCGGCCTCGCCCGATTTGCTGATCGGGCTGCTGGGCATTCTGAAAGCTGGGGCGACCTATGTGCCGCTCGATCCGAATTACCCTGACGATCGACTCGCGTTTCTGATCGAGGATGCACGCATCAGCGCGATGGTGACCCACTCCGCGCTGGCCGAGCGCTTTCCTGCGTCGGATGTTTGGTGCGTTTGCATTGATCGCGATGCGGGTATTTGGGAGCGGTCGACGACAGCACCGGCTGTGTCGCTGAACAGCGATCATCTCGCCTACATCATCTACACCTCGGGCTCGACCGGAAAGCCGAAGGGCGTGCAGATCACACACGGCTGCGTCACGCGGCTGCTGGCGGCGACGCAGGGAGATTATCAGTTCGGGCCGCGCGATGTGTGGACGCTGTTCCATTCGTTCGCGTTCGACTTCAGCGTGTGGGAGATCTTCGGCGCGCTGCTGCACGGCGGGCGGCTGGTGGTGGTGCCGTACTGGGTAAGCCGCCAGCCCGAAGAATTTTATGCGCTGGTGGCGCGCGAGGGCGTGACGGTGCTGAACCAGACGCCGTCGGCGTTCGCGCAGTTCAGTCAGTGCGACGCAGAGGCGCCGCAGGCGCTGGCACTGCGTTACGTGATCTTCGGTGGTGAGGCCCTGAACCTATCGGCGTTGCAGCCGTGGTTCGAGCGGCACGGCGATGCGCAGCCGGCGCTGATCAACATGTACGGCATCACCGAAACCACGGTGCACGTCACCTATCGCCGGCTGCGGGCGAGCGATGCCATGACCGGCGGCAATCCGATCGGTCGCCCGCTGGCGGACCTGCGGGCGTATGTGGTGGACCGACACGGCGCGCTGGCGCCGATCGGAGTGCCGGGCGAATTGCAGGTGGGTGGCGCGGGCCTGGCGCGCGGCTACCTGAACCGGCCGGGCCTGACGGCGGAGCGGTTCGTGCCGGACGGATTCAGCGGCGAGCCAGGGGCGCGGCTGTACCGGACGGGGGATCTGGTGCGGTGGCGGCCGGATGGGACGCTGGAGTACCTGGGCCGCATCGACCAGCAGGTGAAAATCCGGGGCTTCCGCATTGAGCCGGGCGAGATTGAATCGGCGCTGCGTGCGCACCCCGGTGTGCGGCAGGCCGCAGTGGTGGTGCGGGAGGATGTGCCGGGAGACAAACAACTGGTGGCCTACGTGGTGGGCGCCGCGGAGGCAGGGGCCGATGCGCTGATCGCGGCGTTGCGCGCACAGCTGCGGCAGCAGCTGCCGGAGCATATGGTGCCGGGCGCGTTCGTACTGCTGGACGCATTGCCACTGACGGGCAACGGCAAGTTGGACCGGGCCGCGCTGCCGGCGCCTGATTTTGTCGCGGGTGATGGCTTCGTTGCGCCACGCTCTCTGGCGGAGGAAATGTTCGCGTCCATCTGGATGAACGTTTTGCGGAGGGACAAGATCGGCATCCACGACAACTTTTTTGAATGCGGAGGGCACTCACTGCTAGCCACGCAGGTGGCAGCACGAATCCGCAAGCATTTTGATGTGGCGGTGCCACTGCGAGTGCTATTTGAATCGGCGACCATCGCCGAACAGGCGGAACACATCGCCCAGCTGCGCGCACAAGGGCGCGGGGTGGCGTTGCCACCGCTGCAACCGCAACCCCGCGGGCCGTCGACTCCGCTGTCGTTCGCACAAGAGCGTCTGCGCTTTCTCGATCAACTGGGCGTGGCTGGGAGCGCCTACAACGAAACGCTGACATGGCGTCTGCGTGGCCAACTGGATGTCCTGGCTTTGCAGACCAGTCTGACCGCGATTGTCGAACGGCATGAGAGCCTGCGAACCCGATATCCCCTCCACGACAACCAAAATGTTCAGACCGTGGTCGAAGGGCTGGATTGCCCACTGCAATACATCGATATCGAAACGGACGATGCCCCAGAACTGAAGGCCAGAACCGTGTTGTCGGAAACAGCACAAGCGCCCTTCGATCTCGCCAGTGGTCCGGTAATCCGCGCTGTGCTCGTGCGCATGAACGATCGCCATCATGTGCTTCAGCTCTGCATCCACCATATCGCCTGTGACGGGTGGTCCACTGACCTCCTGATTCGTGAGCTTCGTGTGCTGTATGCGGCGATCGTGGAAGGTCGAACGGCACAGTTAGCCGACCTGCCCGTCCAATACGGGGATTACGCGCTGTGGCAACGCTCCTGGTTACAGGGAGAGTTGCTGGATACGCAAATCGCGTTCTGGAAAAGCGTGCTCGCTGCTGCGCCCGTGACGCTGGATTTGCCCACCGACTATCCGCGTCCGGCCGTGCCCAGTCATCGCGGTGCACGCTACAGCTTGGCCCTCGATAACGAGTTGTACGGTCGGCTTGCTGCGCTGGGACGCAGGGAGAGCGCCACACCCTTCATGGTGCTGCTCGCCGCATTTCAACTGCTGTTGTCCCGATGGGCGAGGCAGGAAGACGTGGTGGTCGGTACGCCCATCGCTGGCCGCACACACCGGAATATTGAGAGTTTGATCGGATTTTTCGTCAATACGCTGCCCCTGCGCGCTAATTGTGCCGATGCTGCATCGTTTCGGCAGTTGTTGGTACAGGTCAAAGAAAATACGTTGGATGCCTACGCGCATCAGGATGTCCCTTTTGAGAAATTGGTCGAAGTACTGCAACCCGTGCGCGATCTGTCGCGCCATCCGGTATTTCAAGCGGCCTTTGCATTCCAGAACGCATCGAATGAGTCATTGTTGTTGCCGGATCTGCACGTTGCCAGAGAGACACACCAGACCTGGGCGGCCAAATTCGATCTGACGCTGTATGCGCAAGAGTCCGATGACGGCTTACGGCTCGGGTTTGAATATGCGGTGGATCTATTCACCGAATCCACGATTGCAAGCCTGGCCAAATCGTTTCACGCACTGCTGGAAAATTGCATTGCTGCTCCCGATCAGCCGATACAGACCCTTGCGCTGCTGGACAAGGCGGATGAACTCTACTGGTTGTTGTCACAGCGCCACGATGCTCAGCACTTTACCGTTGGGGAATCACTGCCAGCGCGGATAGCGGAGCAAGCGGAGCGATTCCCGAGCGCGACCGCAGTGGTCTATGAGGATCGGCGGCTGACCTATTCGGACTTGGACACGCGGGCCAATCAGCTGGCGCATCACCTGCGCGATCGGGGCGTGGGCCCCGACACGCTGGTAGCACTGTGCCTGGAGCGCTCTGCTGACCTCATTGTCGGATTGCTCGGCATCTTGAAAGCCGGTGGTGCCTATGTGCCAATCGATCCCGACTATCCCGCCGATCGTATCGGGTTCCTGCTGGATGATACCCGGACGCCAGTGGTGGTAACGCAGAGTCGTCTGCTGAGCCGTTTGCCCGCACACAACGCACGCCCCGTGCTGCTGGATGAAGAGTCGATTGAAATAGCCGCGCGTCCCACCGACGCGCCAGTGGTTGAAATTTTTCCGGATAATCTCGCGTACACGATTTACACGTCGGGTTCGACCGGTAAGCCGAAAGGTGTGGCCGTAACGCATGCCAACGTCATTCGCCTATTTGCGGCCACCGAGGCGCTGATGGAAATCAGCCATCGCGATACTTGGACTCTCTTCCACTCGATCACGTTTGATTTCTCGGTGTGGGAAGTGTTTGGCGCTTTGCTGTATGGCGGGCAATTGGTGGTGGTTCCCAAGCATGTCAGTCGTTCGCCGGAGCTTTTTCTGGGGCTGCTCCGCTCTCAGGCCATCACAGTCCTCAACCAGACACCGTCCGCTTTCAAGCAACTGCAAACAGCGTGTTTAGAGCAGCAAATAGCATCCAGCGAACTGGCGCTGCGACTGGTGGTCTTTGGTGGCGAGGCGCTGGATGTGCGTGGTCTTTATCCGTGGTTCGAGCGGTATGGCGATCACCGGCCGCAGATGATCAACATGTACGGGATCACCGAAACGACCGTGCATGTGACCTATCGCCGACTGAGCGTGCGCGACTGCGCAGATGGCGGCAGTCCGATCGGTACCGCACTGCCCGATCTGCGCGGTTACGTATTGGATGCCGGCGGCAATTTGCTGCCAGTGGGCGCGCCGGGCGAACTCTATGTCGGCGGCGCAGGCTTGGCGCGCGGTTATCTGAACCGGCCGGACCTGACAGCCGAGCGGTTCATCCCGGACCTGTTCGGCGATATACCGGGTGCGCGGCTCTATCGCTCAGGGGACTTGGTGCGGTGGCTTCCCAGTGGTGAGTTGGACTATCTGGGGCGTATTGACCAGCAAGTGAAAATCCGGGGCTTCCGAATTGAGCTGGGTGAAGTGGAAAACGCATTGCTCGGTTGTGAAGGTATCCAGGAGGCTGTCGCAAAAGTCGTTGCGGACGCATCCGGCCACCAGCAGTTGGTGGCGTACTTCACGAGTCACCGGGCGGAGCCGCCCGGTGCTGCCGAACTGCGCCACACTCTGCTGAAGTGTCTGCCGGAATTTATGGTGCCCGGGCTATTTGTTTCGCTGACCACGATGCCGCTGACCGGTAACGGCAAGCTGGACCGCAATGCTTTGCCTATGCCGGCATTTCTGCGTGAAACGATTGGACAGGCCTACACAGCTCCGCGCACGCCGGCGGAGGCATTGCTGGCGGAGATCTGGTCCCATGTGCTGAATGTGCCTCAGGTCGGCATTCATGACAACTACTTCGAGCTGGGTGGTGATTCGATTCGCAGCGTTACCGTTCTGGCGATGGCGCGCCAAGGCGGGCTGTCATTTTCCCTGTTGGATTTACTGCGAACCCAGACTATTGCCGGTCTTTCTGACGCGCAAAGTTTGACGGCGACCGCGGACTCTCTCTCCCAGTCCACCGCGCCGCTCGCACTGATTTCACCCGCGGATGCCGAGAGAATTCCCACCGGTATTGAAGATGCTTATCCAGCGAGCGCGCTGCAAACCGGCATGATCTTCCACATGCAGCTCACTCCGGATATACCCGACTACCACAACGTCGACAGTTACTGTCTGCAAGGCCCGATGCAGATCGAGCCGTTCCGGGCGGCGGCGCGGTGGGTGGTGGCGCGCCACCCGGCGCTGCGCACCGCATTCGATCTGGCCTCGTTCAGCGAGCCGCTGCAGCTGGTGCATCAGGCTGTGGCGTTCGATGTGGGCTTCGACGATTTGCGCGAGCTGAGCGAGGCGCAGCAGCGTGACATCATCGCGGCCTTTGCGGAGGCCAGCGCGCGCACGCCGTTCGATCTACTCTGCCCGCCGTTGCTACGCATGCATGTCCACCAGCGTACCGACGATGTATTCCAACTCACCATCACCGATTGCCATCCAATCCTCGACGGGTGGAGTCTGCACACGGTGATCGCGGAGCTGTTCGACGTTTATTTCAAATTGCGCAATGGCCAGGCGGTTGGCGAGCCGGTGCCGCCGCGCAGCCATTTCCGCGACTTTATTGCACTGGAGCGACGGGCTATCCAGTCGCGGGATTCACAACAGTTCTGGCGTGAACAGCTGACGGAGTTTGCGCCCGTCCAGCTGCCTCGGTGGCCGGGGCGTCTCAAATATCCCTCGGCGCGTCGCGTCGAGCGTCATCAGCTGACGCTGGGAAATCAACTGCTGAAGTCGCTTGAAGCTGTTGCGCAAAGCGCAGAAGTTCCGCTGAAGAGCGTCATGCTGGCCTCGCATATGCGCGTCTTATCGTTGTTGTCAGGTCAGGCCGATGTGCTGACAGGGCTGGTTTCGCACGGGCGACTGGAAGAAATCGATGGTGAGCGGGTGTGTGGATTATTTCTCAATACACCACCGCTGCGACTGAAACTTCTGGGCGGCTCATGGTTCGATTTGATCCGTACAGTATTCAACGCCGAACTGCGTTTGATGCCGCATCGTCGGTATCCGATTGCCAGAATGCAGGAGCAAATCGGCGAACGCACCGCATTGTTTGAAGTGACATTCAATTTTTTGAATTTTCATGTGCTGGAGGGTTTATTTCGATCGCAGCAGTTGAGGGTTCTTGATTTCATTGCATGGGAGCAATCGAATCTGACCTTGGCTAGCAGTTTCTATGCTGATCCCGCAACGGGGATAATCCATTTGATACTGGACTATCAGACTGGCGAGCTGGATTCCGAGCAAATAGCAGGGATCGGCAATTATTACCTGGAGGTCCTGCAGCGGATAGCGGCCGATCCATCGGCTTCGTATCGGGCGCTGCCGTTGTTGGGTGCAGCGGAGCGCGATTGCCTTGTTCGTGCGAGCCAATTCAACACAATTTTCAAATGGCACCGACACTCTCATTCAGCAATTTATCGCGCTGGCGAATCACAAGCCGGCCGCCGAAGCGCTGATCGCGGGGGACGAGGTACTGAGCCTGTCGGCGCTGGACGAGGCCTCGAACCGGCTGGCGCGGCGGCTGCGGTCGCTGGGCGCCGGGCCGGACACGGTGGTGGGCCTGGCACTGCGGCGCTCGCCGCAGAGCGTGGTGGTGGCGCTGGCGGTGCTGAAGGCGGGCGCCGCCTACCTGCCGCTCGACCCGGATTACCCGGCGGGGCGCCTGAATTACATGATCGAGGACGCGGCGCCAGTGCTGATCCTGACCGACCAGGCCGGTGCGACCGCGCTGCGCGCGCACCGCGGCGTGCGCGTGCTGGACGCGCCGGCGGAGCAGACGGCGCTGGCGGCCCTGCCGGCGACGCCGCTGTCGGCGGCGGAGGGGGGGCGGCCGCTGGGCGCGGACGATGTGGCGGTGGTGCTGTACACGTCCGGTTCGACCGGCCAGCCGAAGCCGGTGGGCATCCGCCATGGCGGCCTGGTCAACCGGCTGCGCTGGCAGTGGCGCACCTACCCGGTGGCGCCGGGCGAGCGGGTGGTCCACAAATCCTCGCTGAACTTCATCGACGGCACCACGGAGTTGTTCGGTGCCCTGCTGCATGGCGTGCCGCTGGTGCTGGCGACGGTGGAGGAGGGCCGCGATCCGCACCGGCTGGCGGCCCTGATCGCGCGCGAGCGGGTGACGCGGCTGACGGCGGTGCCGAGCTTGCTGGAGGCGCTGCTGGACGAGGCGCCTCAGCTGGGTTCGCTGCGCTGGTGCGTATCGAGCGGTGAGGCGCTGTCGGCGCCGCTGGCGCAGCGGATCGCCGAGCGGCTGCCACAGGTGCAGTTGCTGAATTTCTACGGAGCATCGGAGGGCACTGGCGACAGCGTGGCGTGGGCCGTGACGGCGGGCGCGGACAGTGTGCCGATCGGCCGACCGATCGCCAACACGCGGGTGTACGTGCTGGACGCGGATGGCGGGCCGGTGCCGGTGGGTGTCGCTGGCGAACTGTACCTCGGCGGCGACGGCCTGGCGCGGGGTTATGTGCAGCGGCCGGGCCTGACGGCGGAGCGGTTTGTGCCGGACGCCTTCGGCGGCGAGCGCGGCGCGCGGCTGTACCGGACGGGCGATCTCGTGCGGTGGCGGCCGGACGGGACGCTGGACTATCTGGGCCGCGTCGACCAGCAGGTGAAGATCCGGGGCTTCCGGGTGGAGCCGGCCGAGGTCGAGGCGGCGCTGTGCGCGCAGGCCGGCGTGCGGCAGGCGGCGGTGATCGCGCACGAGGATGCGGCGGGGCAGCGCCGGCTGGTGGCGTACGTGGTGGCGGAGGCGGGCAGCGAGCTGAATATCGCAGGCCTGCGCGACGCATTGAAACAGCGGCTGCCGGAGCATCTGGTGCCGGCGCAGATCATGGCGCTGGAGGCGCTGCCGCTGACACCGAACGGGAAACTGGACCGCGCCGCGCTACCGGCACCACTGCACACCGAAATGGTGGCGTATGTGGCACCCACTACACCAAATGAAAAAGCCCTGGTGGCGATTTGGGAGTCGATTCTGAAAACCCAGCCAATCGGTATTGATGAAAATTTCTTCGATATCGGCGGCCATTCCGTACTGGCGATGAACGTCATTTCCCGAATTCGCGATCGCCTGAAGATCGAGACGCCGCTGCGCGATATCTTCCTGCACCCGACCATCAAAGAGTTAGCGGTATGTATTGGTCAGATCAGCCAAGACCCTCTGCGTTTACCACCATTAAATCCGATTCCCAGAGAGGAGGGGCTACCTGTTTCATGGGAAGAGCAGCAGTTCTTGGAATTACCCAATCGCGGCGCTGGGTCTGGGTTACAGTTGGTTATTCGCCTCTATGGCGAGCTGGATGTTGGGGCCATGACACTCAGTATTGAGTATGTTGTGGAGCGGCAAGAAGTCTTGAGGACTGGCTACAACGAGCAAGAGGGCGTTCAGCTTCGGGTGATTGCCGATGCTGATTGCTTTGCGGTTTATGTCGAGGATCTTCGCAAACATGATGAAAACGCCCAGACTGAGAGGACACTGGAAATAGCCCGAAAGGACAATGTATTTCCAAAAGATGCGAGTGCTCCACTTTTCCATGCCAGCATCCTGCGCCTGCGCGATGGCGAATCAGTACTATTGCTCACAGCCCACCATCTGATTTTCGACGGGGGATCGTGCAACATCCTTATCACGGAGATTGCGACCACCTACGATGCTTTTGTGGCGGGGCGTCCGTCGCCGCTCCCCCCCCCTGACCCATCAATATGCGGACTATGCCCACTGGCAACGTCAGTGGCTGCACGGGGACCGGTTGCAACAGTTGGTGAACTATTGGAAGACTGAACTCGACAATCTGCCAGCAGAACCGATGACATTCCCCTTCAGACTGGCCGAGCCCAAACCGGGAAAAATGAGTTTACCGTATTTTGATATCGAGCTCTCCAAAGAGCTGACGGCGCAATTACGCAAGTTAAATGGCCAAGCGGGAACATCGACTTTCATGTCTTTAATGGCGATATTCAGTGCTTATGTAGGACGCCACGCGCAGGCGACAGACATATTAATCGCGAGCCCACGCACCAATCGGCATCAATCGCAAATGGAGAGAGTTATCGGACACTTCGGGAATATGAATCTGTTCAGATATCGAGTCGATTTTCAGAAATCGTTTCGAAATCTGCTTTCTCAGGCTAGGGCTACAACGCTTAATGGATTTCACCATAGTCTATTGCCGGCGAAAGTGTTGGAAAAAATCGTCAAAAAGGATACGTCCAATTGGCCGCAGCAATTGTTCATAAATATGAATCCACCGAAAGAGGAGCCAGTGGCCGGCGGAGTGCGGTTCCTGATCGACAGGCTCGATATTAAGCGGGAATTCGATATTCAGGAGGTCACCTATCACTATTTTTCGTGGTTCCCCGTGGAGGCTGGCGGGCAAATTGGTGGAAGCCTTCAATACAACTCCATGTGGTTTGAAAGCCCGGTGATCGAGCAGTTTGTAAGAGGCTTTATTGAGTTTGTCGACCAGCTAGTAAGGGCGCCCGACGCGCCTATCGCGGACATCAAGCTGGCTGAAATAATCGTTGAAAAATAGTTCGGGTTTCAAGCTAGGGGCGTTTTATGAAAAAAGCAATGCTGGCAGTTGTTATTGCATTAACAGGAGCTATTCAAGCACAAGGAGAAAGCATGAACAGCATAAATGAACCACACATTGTAACGGCTGAAAATCCTGTGGGTAATATCCGTACTGTCAACGGCATCGTTGTTATAAAGAACAAAGGGAAAGCCGGCGATATTCAGACAGTCACGGGAAGCGTAACGACGGAAAGCGATACTCAGATGTCGTCCGTTGGCACAACTTCAGGCGCTATTGTTCTTGGAGAGCGTGCGAAGGTACGAGGAGACGTCATGACTGCATCTTCGCCGGTTTCCATTCTGGCAGGGGCTACTATTGAGGGATCTGTCCAAAGTGCCGCCGGCACCATTGTCATTGATTCTGCGATTGTGAAAAAAGGCATTAAAGGGGGGGGGCTGGAAATCTCGAGGTTACAGGAAAATCCATTATCGATGGTGGAGTTACCTACAGTAAAAAGATGGAGGGCTTGCTAAATTTACTTTCAAAAAGTGAGCCTCCAAAAATCACAATCGGGCCTGGTGTGACAGTCAACGGCGTTATGAATTTTGAACGCCCAGTGAAATTGTATGTCAGTGATACCGCGAAAATCGGCGAGGTCGTTGGCGCTGAAGTGGTACGGTTTTCTGGAATGAAGCCGGAATAATCGCCCACCCGTGCGAAATCTCAATAAGGGTGCTGGGAAATTCTGATCAATTTAACGCGCGCAGATCGATGTGGTCTTGTCTGCACCGCTTCGATTAACTACCTGATGTGTTCGGGGCGTCTGTTCAGCTTCGGGTAATTGGCCAGATCGAAGCCTTATTTGTTTGCTGGCGATCACCACCGGAACGGGGCGAGCGCTTCGCCCGCCCGCGCGTCCGGGGCGGCACCGCACTCTGCAGTCGTTGCGAGCCGGGTCACGCCGCCGGTGATTGTGGTATCTTGCAGGAGCTGGTCGCGGCGAGGTCTGCGTTGGCCGCTTATACGCCACGCCCACCATGTTTGCTTAGGTGATGGGGTCTTAGCATCTGGCCACCGCTTTCAATAAGTTCCAGGGGTCAGCTACAATCCGAATCACAATACGTGCCGATTTCAAACAGCAGCTCAAACTGGATTTATTTAACAATAGCGCTCGCAAAACAGTCTTTTTTTCATGCTTGGAATCACGTCATGATCAACGCACCACTTGGTGTCGATGACTACGTCGCGGCCGCCACTGCGCCCAACACGCGGCGCAGCTACAAGGCAGCCATTGCCCACTTCGAGGTGGAATGGGGAGGTTTTTTACCGGCTACCGCCGACAGCGTGGCACGGTATCTTGTCGACTTCGCCGCGACCCTGGCCCCCAATACGTTGAGGCAGCGGCTGGCAGCGCTGGCCCAATGGCACACTGAGCAAGGTTTTCCGGACCCCACTAAAGCACCGCTCGTCAAAAAGACCCTAAAAGGCATTCAAACACTGCATCCCGTACAGGAAAAACGCGCCAAGCCTTTGCAGATCGAGCAGCTAGATCAGTTGGTTTCCTGGCTCAATGACCGCGCGCTGATTGCTGCCGCACAGGGTCGACGCGCGATGATACTCAAGGTGGCGCGCGACAAGGCGCTACTGTTAATGGGGTTCTGGCGTGGTTTTCGCAGCGATGAGTTAGGTCGATTGCGTGTTGAACACATTGAGGTGGCGGCGGGTGAAGGCATGACCTTGTTCCTGTCGCACACCAAGACGGAGCGCTCCCATCATGGCAGGCATTTCAAGGTGCCTGCACTGTCACGACTCTGTCCCGTTGCGGCTTATCAGCAATGGATCACCCACGCAGCCCTCAGTGAGGGGCCAGTATTTCGCCGTATAGACCGCTGGGGACGGATTGCCGAAGACGCGCTGCACGCAAACAGCTTCATCCCGCTGATTCGTGACTTATTCAGTGCAGCGGGCATTCCCAACCCCGATGATTTCAGCAGCCATTCGCTCCGGCGAGGATTTGCGACCTGGGCCAGCATGAAGGGCTGGGATATCAAAATGCTGATGGAGTACGTGGGCTGGAGGGACGTGTCGTCGGCACTGAAATATATCGAGGGCAGTGATCCGTTCGCGCAGCAGCGTATAGAGTCCGCACTCTCGCCAAATTCATCGGTGTCAGTCTCTGATTTTCCGCAACGCACAAGCGCAATGCCGCTGCCGAAGCCGCTGCAGCAAACGGTGTTAGAACTTCGCTTTTCGCTCGAGCGCCATCATGCCAAGGTGCGCGGGAAAGACAAGGCACGCAAAGCCATCGAGTCTTGCTGTTTAAAACGCTATCAGATGCAGCCGCTGGATCGGCATGGTTTCTATCGATTGCATGTTGAGCACGATAGCGCCGATCACCTTGACGAATGCATCGACACCTTGTTTGATGAAATGTATCAGATTGCGGCAACACACAGCTTCTTTATCGATGCTTCGGTGACCAACCCCGTTACCCAACAAGTCTGGAGTTAAGCACAACGTACGGAGTACACAATGGATCGTCTGTTTCAAACCGCGTATCCACAACTGAAATCGTACCCGACGGAACACGAGCTGGCAGAGTTATACACGCCAACCGCTGCAGAAAAAGCATTCGCCACCAAATCCGCCAAATCCTCTGTGATCAATCGACTCGGCTTGCTGATACATCTGAAGGTGTTTCAGCGCCTTGGCTATTTCGCCCAACTATCAGATGTTTCTGAACGAATTCGACACTATGTCGCGGCGGCTTGCGGCATACGTCGCCTGCCGACTGCGAGTGCGCTGACGAACTACGATCGCTCCGGCACGCAGCGCAGGCATCTCGACCTCATCCGTAAATACTGCCGCGTACGCCCCCTGGATGACGATGGGCGACGCTGGCTCGAGATGATCGCTGAACGCACGGCCCAGACTAAAAACAACGAAGCCGACATCATCAACGTGATGCTTGAGGAGTTGGTTCGCGAGCGCTACGAGCTGCCTGGGTTTACCACGTTGCAGCGCATGGCCCGCAGCGCACGCCGCCGTACCGACGAGGCGTATTACCGACAAATCATCGCGCCATTGACAAAAGCAACACGGAATCTGATCGACGACTTGTTTGTCACACCGTCCGGAAACTATCAGTCCCCTTGGCAGACTTTGAAACGCGAGCCGCGCAAGCCGACCAACCAGGAGGTTCGTTCCTACCTTCAGCACGTTCAGCGTTTGCAATCGATGGTCGATCAATTGCCGCCGGTCCATCTGCCGATTGCCAAGTTGAAGTACTTTCGCGAAGTGGCATATGCGAACGACTCCACCGAAATGGCCAAGCTGACATCCGTTCGGCGCTATGCCTTGGCGATCATCTTTGTGCGCGCACAGTTCAGCAAGACTCTCGACGACACCGGCGACCTATTTGTCCGCCTCACCAACAACCTCGAAAAACATGCGCAACAGAGGCTTCACGAATATCAACTGCAGCAGGCAAAGCGGATCGATCTGCTGATTGCACAATTTAAATCCGTGCTCGTAGCTTACAATGAGACTAATAACAGCGATAGCGACCGCCTAGATGCCATCAAAAGCAGCTTGCCCGATGATGTGAATCCATTGATTGACGAGTGTGACGAGTACTTGGCCTATGCAGGCAACAACTATCTACCATTCATGCTGAAGCCGTACCAGTCGACTCGCTCGCTGCTGCTGAATGCCCTGGATATCTTGCCACTGCGTTCCACCAGCACTGATACATTGACCGAACGCCTGATTACCGCGGTGAAATCCCTGCGCAACCAACGCAGTGAGCTGATCGAACTAAAGGCAATCGGCCTGTCTGTCGCTAATGACCTGCATTGGCTGAGCGAAAAGTGGCGCCGGTTGATCCTGCGTAAAACCTGCAGCGCCACCACACACGTGCAACGAAAATATTTTGAAATCGCGGTCCTGCAGTACATCAAACAGGAGCTGACCTCAGGTGATCTGGCGATTGAAAATAGCGCCCGTTACGATGACTATCGCGAACAATTCGTCGACCAGGAAACCTATGATGCAGGCAGCGAGGAGTACGGCATCGAGGCCGGTATTCCCACCGATGCGAGGGCCTTCTGCGATCAGCTCAAGCAATCACTGATCGATGTATCGCAACAGGTCGATCGCAACTTTCCGACGAATACCCATGCAAGCCTGGAAAAAGGGCGACTCATCTTGCACCGCAGTGCGCGCTCTCCTTTATCGATGGCGATACAACAACTTGATGAATCACTGACGCAGCGTCTGATCAACGTCAACATTGTCGACGTATTGACCGATACCGAAGGCTGGCTTGATTTACATGTCTAGTCCTGAAATAAGTTGACACTTTCTACCCCCGCCCGATGCACTGCATCGGGCGTTCTGTAGCTCAACGCGTAGTGCGGCCGTTCCGTGTTGTAGATAGCCACTGACTCCCTCACC
>Ga0153956_1001583_pt1 | contig 19400 bp, 16 predicted proteins | sample TSFL040MetaG_FD_104704 | JGI IMG/M metagenome (GOLD analysis project Ga0153956, IMG submission 104704) | Attine ant fungus gardens microbial communities from Florida, USA - TSFL040 MetaG | ecosystem: Host-associated > Fungi > Mycelium > Unclassified | place: USA: Florida, Wekiwa Springs...
CGGCTAATCAGCACGCCGCCGCCGTCGCTGCCGACGATGGCCTTGGCGAACAATCCCTTGGCGGCCGGTGACGTCAGTTGCGCCAGGACAAGCGCGCCAAACTGGGAATAGCCGAACAGGGTAATATTGCGTGGATCTCCGCCGAAGGCGGCCACGTTTCGCTGAAGCCAGCGCAGGGCCTCCTGTTGATCGCGGATAGTATAGTTGCCGGACCTGGCGCCGGGCTTATCAAGGGCCGGGGCTGCCATCAATCCCAGCAGGCCGTACCGATAGTTCACGCCTACCACCACGACGCCCTTGCGGGCCAACTGCGCGGCGTCATAGTTGGGCGACAGGAACAACACGGGCAGCCGCTGTCCCGGTTTCGCGTCCGCGGGCGTGGTGATGTTCAGATAAAGGCAGTCTTCACTCTGTACCTCGCCGCCCCTGGCGTTCCCCTGAAAGCAGCGCGGTGTCGCTTTCGTGGCGTCCAGGGTCTCGGTCCAGTTTGCTACTGGCTGAGGCGGCCGTAGGCGCAACGGCCCCACCGGAGGCGCCGCATAAGGTACCCCGGTGAAAATCCGAACGCCGTCGCGCGCGATACCCTGAACGGGTCCACTCGGCGTTTTGACTACTGCAGCACCGGATGTGGCAGCCGTTGCGATGGCTCCCGACGCCGCCAGAAAGGCCATCGATGCGATGCCGATGCGGCTTCGCCAGGATAGGTTGGTCCGGTGCATGGCGTTCCCTTTCCGTGACTTTATACCGATACCGCGCCGCTTCGCGGCCGCCCTCAGAAGCGCTTGTTCAGCCAGGCCTCGACATAGTCCATCTCGCGCTTGTGGGTGTCGCCGGATTCCGGGCGGCACGGGGCGAAGCCGTGATCGGCGCCGTCGACCACGACGAACTCCTTGTCCTTGGCTATGGAGTGGTCATAGACAATTTCCAGCGGCACCATGTGTATGGCGCCGGTGCCTGGAATGGCCATGCAGTTGCCGGCCATGACCAGCGTCGGCACGGAAATATTCTCGACGTTACCCGGCGAGCTGTTGCTGGACGAACGCCAGTCGACCCCCTTCATGTCATCCTTGGTCAACTCGAAATCCGCGCCGATCCGGATCGCCTGCGTGGACAGGAACTGGCGGACCGTGTTGAAGAACACGGTCTTGTCCATCGTATCGCGTACCTTTTCCGGGATCGCCTGCGTGGGACGGGCCAGGTGAATGATCTGCACCGGCGCCGTGCCGTCGGCCTTGAGCAGCGGGTGCGCCCCATGTGTCTGCGACAGCAGGTTGGGATCCGCCAGATTCAATCGCGCGCCGATGGATTCCCCGGTCATGCCCGGCACCACGAACGGTGCATCGTCATTATAATCGCCGGTACGGTCTTCCACGGCCTTTAGACGCGCCTGCGCATCGGCGACAATGCCTTTCATGCGCGCGCGCATCGCCGGCCAGTAGCGATCCAGGAACGCCTGGCTGTAGGTCGCCGTATTGGTCTTGGGGTCGAAACCGTTCTGGGGCGCGTACATGTCTAGCGCCGGGTCGCGCATCTTGGGATGCAGCGGGTTCACGGCGGGGTCGACCGATGTCATCCGCTCCGGCGCGCCGATATTTGCCTCCAGCAACAGCAGGGCATCGGCTTTGGGCAGGCCGGTCAGGCCCTTGCCGTCGCAGGGATAGAGCCGGGCAGGCTGCTGGCAGGCAGCGGGTCCCTTTTCGGCGATTTCCTGGTAGGCGCTCACGACCGGACCACCACCGCTTTGGCCGGCAAGGACCACCTTTGTGACGCCGGGAATGGCGCGCGCATATTTGATCGCGGCGCCGATCGCTGGCATCATGATCTCGAACGGAATTTCCGCGCCATAGTCATTGATACGCATGACGCGATACCCGCGGCCCAGATAGTCGCCGCCACCGCCACCGCTGCTGCTGAAATTGTTGACGTTACGGTTGTGCGTGCTGATCACGACGATGCGCGCGTTGGGGCCGAGCTGGGCAGGCTCCATCAGAACAGCATTGCCGTTGCGGGTCAGCGGCACAAAGGTGGTTTTGCCGATGGCTTGCGACCGAGGCGCCCGGTCCTGGGCCAAAGCCGGCGTCGCTAGGCAGATGGCCATCAGGCACAGGCCCGCGCGACGCCCCCCGGCTTTCGCGCGCAAGGTATTGTCAAGGGGAATACCAACGGTCTTCGACAAACGCATGGCGTTACCTTTCAATATTGATGTGAAGAACGAGCTAGTCGGCCCCTTCGCCGCCACCATTGCGCAGCCGCTGTATCACCAGGCCTTTTTGCTCCATAAACGCGCAATGATGACGTTCCGCGAAGTCGGAAGAGGTTTTTGGCGGCTCCTCTATGCTCATTACGACAGGATGAGCAACCGTAAACCGCGGCCATTCCTTACCGGAGGGATCAGGCGTGCCGAACTTAGCGAAGTTCGTCCAGGCCACCTCAAAACGGTTTGAGAGCGCCGTGGCACCGCTGGCCAGGGGCACACCATTTCTGTTGCCGAATATGTAGCCTAGCTCGGAACCATGATACGGGACATTGTGCAGGTCGGTAATGTCCTTGCTGGGGAATGCCTGTGCGGGATTGGGCTGGCTCATTTCAAAGCCATAAGTCGGCACGAATTTCGACAGCAGCCGGCGGGCTGAGTCCACCGGACATGCCATGCGGTAGTCAGTCTCCGCGTTCATCATCTCGGCATCCGGTGTGGGATAGTTACCCACCGGATACTCGGCCAAGATCATGTCTGTCTTGTCGCCGAACATCTCCTTGGCCTTGGCGGGAAACTCACTTGCGCTTATGGGGTGTCCAAGACTGCGCTCCATCCCCGTGACCCAGGTCGCGCCCTCGCCGATATTGCTGCCGATCATCACGGGAATGCGGTTGAACTTTCCCGATGTAAACGCGTCATAGGTATCCATCGGCAGCAGGGCGTCATCCTGCACCGGGCGGATCTCATATTTGTTGACATTGACCTTCAGAAACGCGGAGACGGGCACTTCGCGAATACAGGCCGCAACATCGGGGCGGCCGGTGCAACCGAGCTGCTTGATCACTTCCGGGCTGGTCTTGGCATAAACCGTGTCGCGGTTGAGCAGCATGCCCCCGCCGTCGCTTTCCACAATGGCCTTGGCAATAAGCCCCTTTGCAGCCGGCGACGAGACTTGCGACAGCACCAGTCCGCCACCCGATGACTGACCAAAGAGCGTGACATTCTTCGGGTCGCCGCCGAACTCGCCGATATTCCGCTGCACCCAGCGCAGGGCCGCCTGCTGATCCATGATGATGTAGTTGCCGGACTTGGCACCAGGTTCGTCCAGCACGGGCGCCGCCATCATGCCAAGAAGGCCGGAGCGGAAGTTCATTGTGACCACGACGACGCCGTGATCGCGCGCCAGCTTGCTGCCGTCAAAGTTTGCGGGCCCACCGGTGCGCAGACCGCCGCCGAACGACCAGACCATCACCGGCAACGGCTTGCCCGTTCCGGTTGCCGGCGCCCATACGCTCAGATACAGGCAGTCTTCCTGACCTGGCCGATTGCCGCCGAACTGGACGCAATAGGGAATCTGCCTGGTAGCGACCAGCGGCTCCGTCCATTTGGTGACGGGCTGTGGGGGGCGCAAGCGGAGCGGCCCGACCGGCGGTGCAGCGAAGGGAATGGCGGTAAAGACCCGGACACCATTATTTTCTATGCCTTGCACTGGCCCTTCCGCGGTGCGGACAAGGGGACCATCCGGCGCAGCGATGACGGTGGAGGGCAACAGCGTCGCGCTGCAAAGCGCGATGGCCAGGCTGACAGGCGTGCGGGTCCGTCTCATGGCGTTCTCCAGTGATGACGAATATCCAAGGGAAACCCGCATCACGCCGGATGGCGCGATGCGGGATCGCCAGGTCTAGTACTGGTAGCGCAGGCCGAAGTTGAAATAGCGGCCAATCGGATCGTCCCCGTTCACAAAGCCCGAGGTCACGGCGGGCGGCGCATTGAAGAGGTTCTGCACGTTCACATAGACGGTGGCTTCACCATAAGAAGGCGTCGGGATGCGATAAGACAGGGTGACGTTGGAATAGGTCGCCGGCGAGACCCGCAAGCTGCCCGGGGCCACCACGAAGTAGCGAGGATCGGCGTTCTTCTCCGCCGATCTCCAGCGGGTTTCCCAGTCGACACCAAACATCTCTGTCACGTCATAATGAATAAACCCGGTCGTACGCCACACGGGATCGGTGACGCCAGCGGAGTAAAGTGTATTGGCGTTGGGCTGCGCCAGGTTGTTCGACGGTTGGTAAGTGCTCAACAGGCGGAAGGTCAACGGCTGGTCGAACGCCGTCGTCTTGTAGTTGGCCTCGAAATCCACGCCTTCGGTGGTTTGCTCGGCGATATTGAGCGGTTCCTGGAACCAGACCGTCACGGCGTTAGCCGGCGAGGTGTTGGTATAGCTGCCCAGGGCGCGCGTCTGCGTGCTGCAGTAGAACGAACTGCCGGCGCTCAGATAACAGGCGTTCTGGATGCTGGCGCTGGTGCCATCAACCGTCGTGATCGCGTTCTTGATATCGATGTTGAAGTAGTCCAGTGCGACACTGAAATCCGGCAGGAATTCCGGCTTGAACACGACACCGGCAGTGGTGGTGTCTGCCTTTTCCGGAGTCAGGTGCGGATTGCCGCCGGACTGGATGTTCGCACGTGAGGTCTGCAGGGTAAGGAGGTCGTTTGTCGGATTGTTTCTGACCGAGGATGGCGCAAACAGGTCATTCAGGTTCGGCGCCCTGATGTCACGCGACCGCGACGACCGCAGCGTGATGGCGTCGCCGATATGAACGTCCAGGCCCGCCTTCCAAGTAAAGGCACTGAACTTGGTACTTGTCACCGGACCCGGATCGATGAGCGCGCCGGTGGTGGTGTATTCGGCGTAGCGGGCAGCCATGTTGAGGTCCGCGGCGTCGATGAACCATAGGTCCTTGGCGACCGGTACATCGGCCTCGATCGCGCCTTCGGTGATGTCCTGGGAGACGGGCGAACGGCTCGCGACATTGTTGGGAATGAACAAGGCAAGGCCGGCCGTGCAGAAGCGCAAGCCCGTGCAATCCAGCGTATTGGTGGCCGTGGTCGGGGCGTTGCTGGTGAACTTGTAGCCCAGTTCGCGCCATTCGCCCGACACTGCCAGGTTGACCGGACCCGCCCAGAGACTGAATGGCGAGCCGGATATGCTGCCCGACGCATCATCCATCGTCGTCTGGCCAAGGTATGTGCGGGGATCCACGACATAGGCATTTGCTGCGGCGCTGCCCGCAGTTGGCCCAAACGTGTTCAACGGAACGCACCCCGGGTAGAGACCAGGATTGGTCAACGTCACGTTGCAGACGATATTTCCTGTCGCCGGATCTTTCACCGCATCCAGCGCGGCCAGCAGCTTGCCTTGGTTGAGGTCGGCATTCGCGGTGGAATGTAGCGTGGTAAGCCCATGCGTGAAAGATGCTTCCCATCTGTAGTCACCAAACAGCTTGCCTTCGAGGCCGGTGTTTATGTAAAGGCTGCCCGTGTTGAATGTAGCACTCTGGGTCGGAAGCTGACTCGGTAACCAGGCTTTGCCGATCGTGAACGTCGTAACATGTGCAGCGGCAAGAGCGGCCTGGTACTGGGCTGGAAGAAAGGCGTTGGTGGCGCTCAGGGTCGGCGTAACGGTGGTGTTGGTCGTGGTGTTCAGGCCAAGACTGTGCGCCCGCGTGGCCGAGACCGTGGCATAAAAATGCGTATCCTCATTCACATCGAAGTCAAACCGGCCGTAAGCCTGACGATTGTCCTGCTTGGCCTGCAGAGCTGAGAACTGACTTTGCAGAAAGCCGCTGCCACCGAGCTGAGTGCCGCTGGTGAGTCCCGCCGTGAAACCATTGACGAACGGCGTCAGAACACCGTTGGAAGAAAATTCCTGATTGAGCAGCGGGTTGTTGGCGGGGCCAATAATCTTGCCGCCGAAGGACGCGGTTGACGTCAGAGCATTCTGCGCCAGGAAAAATGGAAGCGCTGTCGTGCCACTGCCTTGCAGGGTATATTGCTGGGTGTTAGGGCGTGCGTTTTTCAGAACGCCGCCACTGGTTCGCTCTTCGACACTGCCTTCAATGTGACCGCGGCCGTCGAACAGGTCCATGCCTCCGGCGATCGCAAGCCGGTCCGAGGGATCGTCGCCATGGGTCGCAATACCATACTGGAAATTGGCCTTGATGCCGTCGAACTTCCGGTTGGTGATGAAGTTCACGACGCCGGCGATGGCGTCGGAGCCATAGACGGCCGAAGCACCACCCGTCACGACATCGACCCGCTGCAGCAACAGCTGCGGGATCGTGCTGACGTCAACCAGGCCGGTTTGCGTGGTCGTGGGAACGCGATGTCCGTCATAGAGGATCAGGGAGCGCGCCGCGCCGATATCGCGCAGGTTCAGCACGCTGACGTTGGGCGGGCTGCCTGAGCCACCCTTGGGCGCGGTGAGCGCGCTGATGTTGCTCGCAAAGACCGGCAGGTCGGTCAGGGCTTCGAACACCGTGGTCGGATGCGCCGCCAGCAACTGGTCTGCCGTCACGATGGTGACCGGGGTGGGCGAGTCATTGCCGTTTGTAATGACGCGCGAGCCCGTGACCGTCACGTTCTCAACCTGGTCCGCAGGGGCCGCCTGCTGGGCTTGCGCCGCATCGAACATCGCCAGAGCGATGGCGCACGAGGCGCTGGCCAGAAGGATGCGACGAGTCTTCATACAACTCTCCCCTGAACACGATCGGCTTCATCGCCGACAACTTATTGCTGCGCGGTTTACCCGCCTTGTCGAAGAGGGTATGGGCGGATTTCCAGCTTGTCAACATTCTTGCGTTCTTTTTGTAACCAATCCGGATTACATATTTGACGCCCTGAACCATCTCGCCACTGCGAAGTCGTGGCAGTGCCGTCAGTTACAACAAGGGCTTATGGATGATTGCCTCGAAACAGGCAGCAGCGCCCGCCCAGTCGCATCCCATTCAACACAAAAACGGAAATGACTGAGGTCGCATGTTGCGCAAACAGCGCATCTGAATACCGCCCATGGCGCCTTCGCCGCAGGCGTCACCTGATCAGGTGAGGTGGCGCGCGCCCGTGCAGAAGAGGCTGGTGCCTGAGACATAAGAGGACTGATCGGATGCCAGGAACAGCGCAGCGTTGGCGATCTCCTGGTTCGTACCGACACGCCGGAGCGGAATGCGATCAATTTCCGCCTGGTTATAAGCACCGCCGCTGTCTGGATACCATTCCGGGTTCTTGCGAACATTCTCGATGCGCCCCGGATTGACCAGGTTCACCCGGATTCCATATGGGCCGAGTTCGATGGCAAGGTTTTTCATGAGGCCCAGCAGCGCATGCTTGGACGCCACGACCATGCCGCTTTTGGCGAATGCCTTGATGGTCGCCTGTCCGCCCAGCGCGATGATGCTACCGCCGCCCTTCTCTTTCATGCCCGGCGCAACGGCCTTGGCTAGCAGGAACAGGGAGTGGCAGTTTACGGCGAAACCCTGCTGCCACTGTTCATAGGAGAAATCGGTAATCGGGCTGTGCGCACGCATCCCAAGAACACTGACAGCCACATCAATCTTGCTGAATTGATCAAGCCCCTGCTTGACGACGTTGTCGACCTGGTCGGGTTTGGTCATGTCCGCCATGAATGTCAAAACACGCACGCCGTGACTTTCGCATTCCTGGGCGACCTCTTTCAGCGCGTCGCCCATCTCCCGGGCAACGAGGACCAGGTCCGCGCCCTCCCGCGCAAATGTCAGTGCAATGGCCTTGCCGTTGTTACGACCAGCGCCGGAAACCAGCGCCGTCTTGCCTTTCAGCTGCATGGAATGCTCGTGTATTTGCGGCGCGGCAGGCGCACCGTCAGGCGCTAATAGGGGAGCTTGAAGTTCTTGGCTTCGTTGATCACCTTCTGGTGATCGAAATTGTTGATTTCCCGCACCAGCTCGTTGGTGTGAACTGCGGCGAACAGCGGCAGCTTGGCGCCCTGAAGGTTGAAGAACTTGATCTCCGCCTGCCACTCCGCCTCGCTGAAATAGCCCGGATACGGCGTCTTGGGATCATATGGCGTGTAATAGGGCATGCGCTTCTTCAACGGCACCAGAACAGCCTTGATCTGATCCTTCAGCGCCTTGCCCTGGGGCAGCGCTTCCGGAAACATCTTGCCATACAGATAGGCGGCAGCCTCAGGGTTGGTCTGCATGAACAGATGGGCCTTCGCGATAGCGCGGCCGAAACCTATGACCATCTGGCGGCGCTTGGCGAAGTTATCCTTGGTGGTCGCCAGGTACAAACCACCAATCTTGGGAACACTCGACGGCAGGGGAAGGTAACGCAGGGGAATGCCAGCGGCCTCGACCTGGCCCATGCCGTTGTCACCATAGATCAGCGCATCGATGGCACCGCGCTGCAGTGCCACACCACCGGTCACGCCATTGCCGACATTCAACCAGGAGACATCCTTGTCCGGATCCAGGCCGGCCGCGGTAATCACATTGCGTGCGACCGTGTGGGTCGCCAAGCCAAACCCGGAATCACCGATGCGCTTTCCCTTTAGGTCCTTAATGGATTTGATCGAACTGTTGGGATTCACGGCCACCAGATAGCGAAACGGATAAATGCTTTCGAAGAAGCTGGTGTCTGGCAGGGTGTTGCCCTTGGCCAGATAAGGCAGTTCGAACGACGCGGTGCTGAGGCTGAAGTCCAAACGTCCTGAGTTCATGGTCGCGAAGGACGTAGCGTAGGAGCCAACCGGGACAAGTGTCACAGACAATCCTTCGGCCTTGTAGTAGCCCAAGATTTCCGGGATGGCGAAGTCAATATGCGCGGGCTCGATCGAGCCCGCTGCCAAGCCCATGGTGACCTTTTGCAACTCGGCAGCCTGTACTGCGCCGCCGGCACCTGAGACCGCAATCATTGCTATGACGCCGCAGCTCATGGCCTTCGAAATCAGGCTGCGAATTGCATCACGCATCTCGGTCTCTTTCCTCGCTGCCGCCTGACTACCGAACGCCCATGAGCCCGCTTTTCCGGGCTGGGCGCCTTGGACCATGTCTCTTTTGTCAGGACAATTATCCGTTGCGCCAAGCGTAGAGGCCGCGCACTCAGATTGTCAACATTGTTGTTCGATATTTTGTTGCCCGACCTGACAAAAGCGCCGAGGCGTCGCCATATCAGGTCGTTTCGATGATCCTGCCGCTGCCCGACCAGAAGGCAAACTTGCGCTGGAACAGACGAACCAACTCAATCAGTAAATAGCCCGACGTGGCCAACAACAGCAAAATGGCGAATACGCCGGCAGTATCGGAGACCGCGGACAGCTGCAGGATCATCACGCCGATGCCGCTTTGTGCGCCCATGAATTCGGCAAAGATGCTGCCCAGAAACGCGTGTACGATGCCCAGGTTGAGGCCGGCGAAGATCATCGGCAGCGCGCTGGGAAACTTGATCATCCAGAATGTTTGCCAGCGGCTGGCATGCAGGGACTTCATCAATTCCAGGCGCTCACGCTCGACTGACATGAAGCCCTCCATCGAATTCAACACCACAGGAAAGACCACCAGCATGGCCGACATGGCGATTTTGGATTCGATCTGATAACCGAACCAGATGATGAACAGCGGCGCGATGGCCGCCTTGGGCAAGCATTGGAAGCCCACGATGTAGGGAAACACCAGCTTCTGGAAGATGCGTGACTCCGCCATCAACGCCGCCAGCACTATGCCCAGCGCACTGCCTATGACGAAGCCCCAGGCAGTCGAATGCATGGTCTCACCCAGATGATACAGATAGCTGGCACGGCTAGTGGGGTCGACCATCAAGCCTGCTACCAGCGCCGTCCACACCGCCTTGGGCGGCGGCAAGATATAACTGGGAATATTGAACCGGCTGGTCACCAGCTCCCAGGTACCGAGCAGCAGCAAGAGGCTGATCATCAGCATCGAAGCGCTTTTTGCAGCAGCAAACAGGCGCCACCAGGGGCGGCGCAGCGACACCGGAGCTTCGGCAATGGACTTGTCGACACCAGGATTAGACATCGGCTTTCGCTCCCAGCAGGTCACGGATCTCGCTGACATAGCGACCGAATTCGACAGTGTTGACGAGTTCGAAGGTGCGAGGCCGCGGGAATGGAATCTGGAATTCCTCAATGATGCGGCCAGGCCTCGGCGACATCACGATCACGCGGTCGGACAGGAAAACCGATTCCGCAATGCTGTGGGTGATGAAGAACACCGTCTTGCGGTTGGCCAGCCAAATACGCTGGAGCTCGATGCTCATGCGCTCGCGTGTCAGGGCGTCCAGGGCGCCGAACGGCTCGTCCATCAGCAACAGGCTGGGATCGTGGATCAGGCTCCGCACGATGCCGGCGCGTTGCTGCATGCCGCCGGACAGTTCGGTGGGATATTTGCCTTCGAAGTCGCCCAGTCCAACCAGCTTCAGCAATTCATGCGCGCGAGCTTCCGCCGCCTTCATGTCGATCTTCAGCACGCGGCTTGGCAGCAGCACGTTCTGCAGGATCGTCAGCCACGGCAGCAGGACCGGGGACTGGAAGACCACGCCCATGTCACGCTGGGAATTGGCAATGGACTTGCCACGATACAGGATCTCGCCGTCGGTACGGTTGATGATGCCAGCAACCAGCTTCATCAAGGTGGACTTGCCACAGCCGGAAGGACCTACCACGCTGACGAATTCGCCGTCGGCAAGTGTCACCGAGGTCGCATCCAGGGCAAAGACTTTGCCGCCCTCGCGCGTTTTGTAGCTCTTGGTGAGATTTTCGGTGCGCAGCAGCTCCCGGCCGGCGCCTTGCCCGTGAGCGCCAATACCGGCGGCGCGATCGATTGCAGGATCATTCAGCATGGCGTCCACTCGTTTCCCTTCGAGGGCAGATGTTATTGACGGCAAGTCTCTGCCTTGAGCTGACTATGGCGGGCAGGCACGGCGGCATCAAGGCAACCAAGGTCGCGAAATGTATTGTTGCGCCTGCACAAGTTGGACATCACGCGCGTTCCCGCAGTTTCTTCAGGCTGCCACCACGCATCACCGAACCCGGCAAGGGATGACCGACGATTTCCTCGGCCAAGATTGCGACCTCGATCAGCTTTTCCAGATCGACTCCGGTCTCGATGCCCAACTCGTCGCACAGGAAGACGAAATCTTCGGTGCACAGATTGCCGGCCGCGCCGGCATGCGATGCGAAGGGGCAACCGCCCAAGCCGGCGACGGAGGCATCGAACATGTCCACCCCCATTTCCAGCCCCGCATAGGCATTGGCCACCGCCATGCCGCGGGTGTCGTGCAGATGCAGGCTGATCTTGTATTGCGGATACTGGTCCTGGATCTTGCCCACCAGCTGCTTGACGGAAAGCGGGTTCGCCCAGGCCATGGTATCGGCGAGCGATATGATGGTGGGCTTGATGTTGTGCTCCTGCGCGATCTCGACCGCCTGGGCGATGTCGGACATGACGCGTTCCTGCGGGATGTCGCCCTGGAAGTTGCAGCCAAAAGCCGACGTAATGCTGATCCGATCGACTGGAATCATCTGTTTCTTGAACTGGTCCATCTCTTCATGAACGGTCTTCAGATGCTCTTGGGCAGTGCGCTTCAGGTTGGCCTTCAGGAAGGCGTCCGACGGAAACATGCGGATCTTGCCCAGCAAGGTCAGCCGGTTTGTGCTCCGCGCCCGCTCCAGCCCACGCTGGTTGAACCAGATGCCGCCATAGCTGACGCCCGGCTTGACGTTGATCTGGCGCACCACCTCGTCGGAGTCGGCCATGCCCGGAACCTGTTTGGGGTTTACGAAGGCCGCGATCTGAATTTGCTTCAGCCCAGTTTCCGATAGCGCGTCGATCAACTCCACCTTGCGTTCGGTGGAGATGACGGCCTTCTCAATCTGGAAGCCCTCGCGGGGGCCTTCCTCACTGATATGGACCGATTTGGGAAAGTTCATGGAGACTCCTAGCGCACCAGGCCCTTGTCGCGCAGCTGCCCGACATCGCCCTGCTTGTACCCCAGCGTTTCCATGATGGCATCAGTGTGCTCGCCCGCACCCGGCGCTTCCAGCCGCAGCGGGAAGATTTCACCATCGACGGTGAAGGGCAACGGCGGCAGCTTGGAGGGCTTGCCGCCCGGCATCTTGATGTTCAGCAGACGTCCCGGCTGGTTCAAATGCGGATCGTCAAACAGCTTGCTGGGCGTATTCACCGGCGAGAATGGCAGGTTCACCTTCAGGAAGCGTTCGATCAGCGTCGCCAGGTCCATCGACATTGTGACGTTGGTGACGATTTCCTTCAGCGGCACGCGGTTTTTCACCCGGCCGGCATTGTCGGCGAACAGCGGGTTTTGCAGTTCGGCTTCCAGGCCAAATTCCTTGGCGAAGGCAACCCAATGCTTGTCGCGCAGCAGGCCCAGGAAGATGCGCTCGCCGTCCTTCGTCGGGAACATCTCATAGATGCCCCAGGCACTGCCGCGCTGGGTCATGGGCGGCACAGGCACGCCTGACGCTGCTTCCTGGGCCAGGTGCTGGCCCATCAGGAAGGCGCCGGATTCAAACAGCGCGCTGTCGATCAGCCTGCCCTGACCGTCCTGGTCGCGCTGGCGCAGCGCCGCCAAGATGCCCATGGCGCCCATCACGCCGCCGGTGATGTCGATCACCGAGGTGCCGGCGCGCAGGGGTTGGCCCACAGGCCCGGTCATGTAAGGCAAACCCACCATGTGCTGGATGATTTCATCCGTGGCAGGGCGGTCGCCATACGGGCCTGGCAAAAACCCCTTCAGAGAGCAATAGATCAGCCCCGGGTTGAGTTCGTGGGCTTTTTTCCAACCCAGGCCGATACGGTCCATGCCGCCGGGGCCAAAATTCTCTAGCAATACATCGGCCTTCTGCACCAATTCATGCGCAATCTTCAGGCCTTCCTTAGACTTCAGGTCCAGGCAGATGCTGCGCTTGTTACGGTTGAAATAGGCGAAAAAGCCAGTAGCAAAGCCCTTCAAAGTGCGGGTCGGATCGCCATCGGGCGTGGGTTCAATGCGAATAACGTCAGCACCCATGTCGGCCAGCATCAGGCCGCACGCCGGCCCCATCACGGTATGGCTGAGTTCCAGAACGGTAATTCCGGCAAGCGGCAGAATAGTCATGTCAGGACACCTTGGCGCGCGTGGCGTTTTCTTCTTTTCGGATTTCGTTCGCCTTCGCCAGGACAACGTCCTTCAGCGCGAACGGGATGACAACAATGCCAGTTTCGTCTGCGAACACGATGTCGCCGGGCTGAACCTCGATATTGCCCAGCATCACCGGCTCGTTGATTGAGTCGGTCTTCAAGCCGAACTTGCTGGTCACCGGCGTCAGCCCACGCACGAATGTCGGCAGGCCGGAAGCGCGAATTTCGGGGCCGTCGCGCGTGCCACCATCCACAATGACGCCGGCAACCCCGTTCTTCTTGCAGGCATAACCGTGGAACTCACCCCAAGTCGCCATGTCCATGCGGCCGCCATTGTCCACCACGACCACATCGCCCTTTCGGGCAATTTCCCGCGACAGCTTGCGGTGCTCGGTCATGCGGGCGTCGCGATCGTCGCTGGCATTCTTGGGAACCTGGCGCAGGGTCACGGCCGTGCCGACGCACTTGGCGCCTTCTGCACCCAGCATCAGGAACCCCGTCACGACGCTGCGCGGCAGCTTCAGCATCTCCATGGCGTCGCTGATCTGGCCGCTGTTCATGCCTTCCAGGTCGGCCCGCTCTTCGTCGGTTAATGGCATTGCGTTTCTCCGCGACTGGTATTCTTGATGACTGTCATATGCTGTTTCCCGGCGGCACAAAGGGGTAAGGGACGCGCGCGCCATTTTCGTACGGCAGCGCGATCACGGCGGTGCCGGGTGTCGATTCCTTGCCATTGTGGTTCTTGATGCCCAACTCCAGCTCGATCAGGCCGTAATCGGCTTCACGGCGCTTGCCGGTAACTTTGGCCCAGACCTGCAGCGTCTCGCCGGCCAGATTCATGGCGCGGAACTGGAATTTCACCGTCCACACCCAGCCTTCCACCCCAGCCCATTTGCGCAGCATGGTCATGATGAACTGCTGCTTGAACGAGCCGTTCACCAGCAGGTCCGGCAGCTTTTCATGTTCCAGCGCGAACTTGCGGTCGTAATGGATGCGGTGCCAGTTTTCCATGTTGGCCGACCAGCGCATCATGATGGGCTCGGTCAGGGGACCGCGGCTGAGGTTGAGTTCCTCGCCGATCTCGACGGATTCGAACGTCCTCATTTCTGCGGCTCCCGCAACAGGGAGGTGGAGCGCACGCGCATGATCACATCATCGGGCGTGGTGAAATAGCTGGTCTCGATCACCACAATGATCATGGGGCCCTTGCTCGATTCCTTCTCGGTGATGGAGGCATAGCGGGCCTGGATGGAAATCTGCTCGCCATGGCGGGCGTAGCGCAGCAGTTCGATTTCCGAGCCGCCATTCAGGCGCACCAGGCCGGCGGTGGGCAGTTCAGGCAGCCCTCGCATGCTGCTGCCGATGGATCCGTCGAAATCCGGGTCGGTGGCGCGGTCCACCAGCGTGTCGGGTGAGCCGAAAGCGCGGCGAAAACTCTGCACCGGGAAAAGCGGCGGCGCGACCTTGCCGGCGAGGCCGGCGGCTTTGGCAGCGGCTTCATTGGCGAAGATGGGATCTTCGTCCATGATCGCCTGGGCATAGCGGCGAACCGCACCCTGCTCGACAGGCTCGGGCGCGGTCAGAACGTCGCTCTGAACCCCGATGAACCGCCGCATCTCGTCGGTGAGAATACCCATATGGCTTACGCCAGCAGCTTGCGCGCGATCAGGAAGCGCTGGATTTCGCTGGTGCCGCCGCCGATCTGGGCGTGACGCAGGGCCCGATAGAAGCAGGTCAGCGGCAGCTCAGACGATTCGCCCATGGCGCCATGGATCTGGATGGCATGGTCGATGGTCTTGGCGCCCCATTCGGTGGAGCACAGCTTGACCATGGAGGCTTCGCTGCGGATATCGCCGCCGGCATCGCTGCGGGCCGCGGCCTGGTAGGTCATGGCACGCAAGGCTTCGATATCGCGGTGCATGTCCACCAGCTTCCACTGGATGGCCTGGCGGTCGGCGATCGGCTTGCCAAAGGTGACGCGCTGCTTGGCCCATGCGATGGACATGTCCAGGGCGCGCTGCATCTTGCCCAGGGCGATGGGACCGCGCATCAGGCGGTCGTCGATCATCAGGCGCTTCTGGCCCAGGCCGAAGCCCTTGCCGACTTCGCCCAGCACGTCCTTTTCGGACACACGGCAATCGTCGAAATGCACGATGTACTGCGCGGGGCGCGGGCTGAGCCAGGTGGGGATGCCCGGCTCCTCGATCCGCACGCCTGGATTGTGGCGGTCGACCAGGAACATGGTAATGCCGCCCCGCTGGCGCTTTTCCGGATCGGTGACAGCCAAGACCAGCAGGACATCGGAGTCCGCAGCGTTAGATATCCACATCTTGGTACCATTGATGATCCAGTCACTGCCGTCCTTGACGGCCTTGGTCTTCATCATCCCGCCCGGATCCGAGCCTGCATTGGGCTCGGTCTGGGCGAAGGCGGTGGTCTTGGTGCCGTCGATGACGGGCTTGAGGTATTTGTCGACCTGCTCGCCCTGGCACATGTAAAGAATGCTGGGCACGTTGGCGAAGGGGAACGGCACATAAGTGTAGTTGAACTGTTCCCACACCACGACCTGGGCCAACAGAGACAGGCCCATGCCACCATGCTCTTCGGGGATCAGGAAGTACCACAGGCCCGATTCCTTGGAGATGTCTTCCCACTTCTTCACCAGCTCGGCCGGATAGGCGGCGCGCAGGTTCAGGATTTCCTTGCGGCCATGGGCGCGCTCGGGGCTCATCAGATATTCTTTTTCCCGCGGCAGCAGCTCTTCTTCGACAATGCGGCGCGCCACATCGCGAATCTGCCGGATTTCGGACGGCAGGCCATAAAGCTGGTCGGCTTCGGAACTCATGCGAAAATCACCCTCTGGCAATCAATCGTTTCCTCTGTCGGCCATTCTGCCGATCAGCGCACATCCTTGCTTGTCTGTGCTGACGAGCGGACCCTAGGATACGGCTTGAACATTGTCAACAAATTTGCCAACATTATCGCCAGCTACCGCACGCCATGTCGTAACAAAGACAAACCGGAACGGACACGATGGCGGCGGGGAGGAATGTGATGTCGAATTTTACCCGCGAACTTGCAGCGTTCGTTGTCGAAACGCCCGCCGGCAACGTACCGGATGTCGCGATACAGAACGCCCATACGGCGCTGATCGATACCATCGGCTGCGCGCTGGCAGGTTGGACCGAAAGCGCGCCGCGCCTGGCGCTGGAACACGCGCAATTCCAGCAGGCCGCTGGCCGCGCCACCATTTGGGGTACTGACTTTCGGTCGTCCCCGGCGGAAGCCGCGTTCGTCAACGGCATTGCGGCACATGTGCTGGATTTCGACGACAGCCTGCCCGGTCTGCGTGGTCACCCCAGCGCGCCAATCCTGCCCGCAGCACTTGCCACCGCGGAACTGGATACCGTCAGCGGCAATGCCGTACTCGCCGCGTATGTGCTGGCGGTCGATGTCATCCGCGCCGTCGGCAACGTCATGGGCCATGGCCATTATTTCCGCGGCTGGCATACCACCGGCACCGCCGGCGTCTTTGCGGCCACTGCTGTCGCGGCGCGGCTGATGGGCGCCAGCGTCGATGAGCTGTGTTCTGCCTGGGGCACGGCCGCGTCGGAAGCATCGGGCTTGCGCAAGAATTTCGGCACCCTGACCAAGGCCTATCACGCCGGCCAGGCCGCGCGCGCCGGCTTCGATGCGGCATGGCTGGCAAAGAAAGGCTTCGATGCCAATCCAGCGATCTTCGATGGAGAAGACGGCTTCTTCGCCATCTATGGGGGCGATGACGGCATTACGCCCGGTGCGGCCATTGCCAAGCTCGGCAATCCCTGGGCGGTTCTGGACCCCGGCATCAGCGTCAAGCGGTTTCCCTGCTGCTTCGGCGCCCACAGGCCGCTGGGCGGCCTGTTCCAGCTGATCGCGCGCGACAGCATCTGCGCGGATGCAGTGGAGGCCGTCAACATCGATTTCCTGCCCATGAGCGACAAGGCGTTGACCCACACCGACCCGCAGACTGGCTTGGAGGGCAAGTTCAGCATCGAATATTGCGCCGCCGCCGCGCTGCTGGACGGTGAAGTGACACTGGATTCCTTCACCGACGAAAAGGTTCAGCGCCCGGAAATTCGTGCCTTGATGACCAGGGTGCATCGCCGCCATGTCGAAGCGGAAGGCAGCTTCAACGCCCATCACGGCTATACTGATATCGAAATCGTGACGGGCGGCGCCAGCCACAAGATTCGCGCCGAAAAGACACCCGGTTCGCGCGCCTGGCCGCTGTCGAAGGCAGACCTGAAGCAGAAATTCATCGGTTGCGCCCGTGCAACAAAGGGCCAGGCCGGCGCGGAAGCGATCTTCCAAACGCTGGAAGGCTTTGCCGCGAGCCAGGACGCCGGCGCACTGGTCCGGCAGGCACTTGGCACAGCCGAACAAGCAAGAAGCTGATTATCCCGTAACCCAATCGAAAGAAGAAACGATGGCAGAGACGCCGAAGAAAAGCTGGCAGGAACAGGTCTACGACCTGCTGAAGGCCGCAAATATCAAGTTCTTCACTTACGTGCCGGATGGCGGCCACAAGCAGCTGATCATCCGTTGCAACAAAGACCCGGACGTGACCGCGGTGCCGCTGACCATCGAGACCGAAGGCGTCGCCTTTGCCGCCGGCGCGCATCTGGGCGGCGAGCGCGCCGTGTTGCTGCAACAGGGCAGCGGCGTCGGCAACGTCATCAACATGCTGTCACTGATCGACAATGGCCGCTTTCCCTTCCTGACGCTGGTGACGATGCGCGGTGATTTCGGCGAGGGCAATCCGTGGCAGAACGCCATGGGCCGGGCCGTCCAGACCACGCTGGAGGCCATGAATGTGCGCTGCCTGCGCGCGGAGACCGAGGCCGATGTCGTCCCGGTGGTCGATGCGGCCATCAAAATGGCCTTCGGCGCCGAAACTGCCGTGGCCGTGCTGCTGTCGCAACGCCTGTTGGGCGCCAAGGCGTTCTAAGAAACAAGGACCAAGATCATGACAAACCCCACTCCCATGGACCGCCGCGAGGCCGTCCCCGCCCTGATCGGCAATGCCGACGATTTCCTCATCATCACTGGCCTGGCCGGCGCCGCGAAGGATGTCGGCGCCTATACCAAGGAGGCGCCCAATACTTTCCTGTTCGGCGGCGCCATGGGCGGCGCAAGCTCGACGGCGCTGGGCCTGGCTTTGGCACAGCCGGAAAAGCAGGTGCTGCTGGTGACGGGCGACGGCGAACTGTTGATGTCGCTGGGCTCGCTGGCCACCATCGGCGCCATGCAGCCCAAGAACCTGTCGATCCTGATCGTCGACAATGAACTGTATGGCGAAACCGGCGACCAGAACACTCACACCAGCTATGGCGTTGACCTGGCCGGCGTGGCGGACAGTTGCGGCATCGGCATCACCCGGCTGGTAACGACCAAGGACCAGATTCCAGAAGCGTCCAAGCTGCTGCGCCAATCCAACGGGCCGTGCCTTGTGGTGGTGAAGGTTGCTGGCGGCCTGCCGGGCAATTACAGCCGCAACTGGCATGCCGAGGAAACCAAGCTGGCGTTCCGCAAGGCACTGCTGGGCACGCGCTGAGGCCAACATGCAGTTTGCCACCTCACAGGACGGGGTGAAGCTTGCCTACCGAATCGATGAGTTCACCGATCCGTGGAGCGATGCCCCGTACATCCTGCTGATGCATGGCCTGGGGCGCAATTCCAGCTTCTGGTACCAGTGGATCCCGTACCTGTCGCGCTTCTACAAGGTCATAGCTGCGGACATGCGCGGGTTCGGCCAGTCGCTCGGCGGCTTCTCATTGCAGGGCCGGTTCGACCTGGAAGCCTTCACCGACGACGTGGTCACGGTGCTGGACCATGCCGGGATCGAGCAGGTGCATTTCTGTGGTGAAGCGTTCGGCGGCGTTCTGGGCATGCAGTTCGCCGCCACCCATCCTGGGCGCGTCAAGACCCTCGATCTGGTCGGCGCGCCCGTGAAGCTGGGCCAGGGTATCCGCAAGGCGTTTGCCCATGGCGGGGGCCATTGGGGCGAGACGGTTCAGAAGATCGGTGTGCGTGCCTGGGTGGAAAGCACCAACAAGATCGACCGCTTTCCGGCATGGCTGCCGGAAGGTTTTTTCGACTGGTACAGCACGCAGGTCGCCAAGGTCGACCTGGACACAATGGTCGCGTTCGCCAAAATCACCGAGAGCTACGACCAAAGCCGCTTC
>Ga0153956_1001584_pt1 | contig 19390 bp, 12 predicted proteins | sample TSFL040MetaG_FD_104704 | JGI IMG/M metagenome (GOLD analysis project Ga0153956, IMG submission 104704) | Attine ant fungus gardens microbial communities from Florida, USA - TSFL040 MetaG | ecosystem: Host-associated > Fungi > Mycelium > Unclassified | place: USA: Florida, Wekiwa Springs...
CCGCTGTACCTGGCGCCGGAGTTGCTCGCCGGGCAACCACCCACCATCCGCAGCGACGTCTATGCCCTGGGGCTGATGCTGTACCAGCTGCTGGCGGGTGACCTGCGCCGCCCGCTGGCGCCGGGCTGGGAGCACGACATTGCCGATGACCTGCTGCGCGAGGACATTGCCGCCGCGACCCAGGTCTCCCCCGCCCGCCGGCTGGCCGGCGTGACCGAACTGTGCGAACGCATCCGCGGCCGGGAGCAGCGGCGCGCGGCGCAACGCGCGCTCGAACACGCGCAGCTGCGGGCTCACCAGGCAGAACAGCGCAATGCGCGCAGCCGCGCCCGGCGTCCCTGGATCCTGGCCGCCGGAACCCTGCTGGTGCTGGGACTGTCCCTCACGCTGTGGCAGTACCAACGGGCGCGGACCGCGCGCGACGATGCCCGGCATCAGGCGCAGGTTGCCACCGCCGTCAACCGCTTCCTCAACGAGGATCTGCTGGGCGCCGGGAGCGCCTCCCCGGCCTGGTACGAGACCAATCCGCGCCTGAACGACATCCTCGACGCCGCGGCACGGCACGTTGACGAGCGCTACGCCCAGGCACCCCTGCTGGCCATCCCCCTGCACCAGACCCTGGGACGCGCCTACCTGGCCACCGGAGCCTACGCCAAGGCCGAACAGCAGCTGCAGGCGGCTTCCAACCTGCTGCATCACTCCGCAGCCGCGCACGACACGCGCACGCTGCTGGCGGACTACGAACTGGCCGCGACACTGGGCAGGATGTCGCACTTCGCGCAGGCCACCGCCCTGCTCGATCAAAACGATGCCGCGGCGGGCGCCGCCCTGCGGCAGCCGTCGGAGCTCAGCCTGCACGCGAACATTGCGCGCGGCGACCTGCTGTTCCAGCAGATGCAGGTTACCCCCGCGTTGGCCGCATACCGACAGGCGCTGTCGATTCAGCGCACCCTTCATCCTGACAACGTCGTGACCACGGCCCACCTGCTGCTCGGCATCGCCGGCTGCGACCTGCGGCTGAACCGCGCCCCGGAGGCGGAACGGATCGCACGGGAGATCCTCGGTGGAGCGCAATACACGCGGGAACGCGTCGGCCTGTCCATCCTGGCCCTGGCGCGTTCCCGCCTGGGCGACGCCCTGCGCGCTCAGGGACGCTTCGATGAGGCCATCCTGGCGCTGAACCAGGCGGTCGCCGATTACCGCAGCACCGAAGGGCCGGCCGGCCAGGGCACCCTCACAGTATTGAGCTCGCTGGGCTATGTCTATTCCCTCAAGGGCGATGTCCGGCATGCGCTCGATGTGCAACGCGACGTATACCAGGGCAACCTCGCGCGCTGGGGCGCGAGCAACCAGAGCACGCTGGTGGAACTGCTCAACCTGGGCTCCGCCGAGTACGACGCCGGTGACCTGCAGGCCTCCCTGCGTGACCTTGCCGCCGCCGAGCGCGGCCTGGCGCAGGTGAGCGGACCTCACAGCCCCACCGTGCAGGCGGCGCGGGTGGCCGAAGCCAACACGCTCAACGACCTGGGCGAGCACGCGCGGGCCCTCGCGCTGATCGAGAACATCGATCCGGCCGCCTACCAGGCGACGACCTCCGATCCCGGGCGGGCGTCGGTCCTGAAGGCCTTCCACGCGCAGATACTGCTGTCACTCAAGCGCCGTGACGAAGGCCTGGCCGAGTTGCGCCAGGCCATTACCGGCATGCAGACGGCGGGGGTTTCGACGCAAGAGCTGAAGACCTACACCGATGCCCTGCAAAAAGCCTCGTCCAGCTGATCGGGGAGCCGATCCGGCCCGCGCCGCCGGCTGCAATCTGGCTTAGGATGGGCGGATGATCACCACCATCAGGGGCGGCTGCCCCGGAGCAGGCATACGACTTCGGCCGACATTGCTCGGGCTGCTGTGCTGCGCGGCTCTCGTAGCTGCCGCCCGCGTCGGCGCGCAGACCCAGGCGCCCTCGGCCGCGGCGCCGGTTCCACAGGTCCCGGCCGGCGCACCCGCCGCAGGCGCGGCTCCTGCCGCTGCACCCGCCACCTTCCCCGACCAGCAGCGTCCGCCGGGCGATCCCGCGGTGGTGGCACACGGCGCCCGGCTGTATGCCGTCAACTGCAAGGCCTGCCACGGCGGCGACCTGCGCGGCGGTGACCTCGGTGGCCCCAACCTGCTGCGTTCCCAGGTCGTGATGAGCGACCAGGACGGCGAGGCTATTTCACAGGTGGTGCTCAAAGGCCGGCCCAATCCGCCAGGTGGCGGCACCCCGATGCCGGCGTTCCCGCTCGCAGCCGCGGACGTGCACGCCATCTCCGAGTACATACACGACGTCCTGCGCAGCAAGCAGCGCCAGGGCGCGCCGCCCCCGGGCGCGCAGCAGGCCCTCGACATCCTGGTGGGTGACGTCGCCGCGGGCCGGCGCTACTTCCGGGGTCACTGCGCCGGCTGTCACTCCCCCGCAGGGGATCTCAAGGGCATCGCCACGCGGGCCACCGATGCGGGCGCATTGCAGGACGCCTGGGTGGCGGGACGGCCGCCCCTGGCCGCGGGCGCCAACCCCTTCGCCGCGATGTTCGCGCCGGTCCAGGGGCCGCCCATCAAGGCCACCCTGACGCTCGGCGACGGCACCCGGGCGCATGGCACGCTCCTGCGCATCGATGACTTCACCGTCAGCCTGAACACTGACGACGGTGGATACCGCAGCTTCGTCCGTGACGGCAGCCCCGGCGTGCGCGCCGTGGACGTCGATGATCCCATGGCCGCGCACCGGCACCTGCTCGGGGTGCTCACCGATCGCGACCTGCACAACGTCACCGCTTACCTGGCGACCTTCAAATGAAGCTGCGAGCAACCTGCAGTCTCCTGGCCCTCATCGCCGCCACCGCGCCGGCCTGGCTGCTGCCGCCCCGGGCGTCGGCACAAGCACAGGCACAGGCACAGACCCCGGCGCCGTCCGCGGCGCCCGCCCGGACGCCGGCCGCCGTACCCGCCCGCACACTGCCACCCGTACTGCCACCGTCGCAGATTGACGGGCCGCTGGCCGCCACCTGGCCCACCTACAACGGCGATTACAGCGGCCGGCGCTACAGCACTCTGCGGCTGGTCGACAAGACCAACGTGTCGCATCTCACCCTGGCATGGACGGCGCGGGTCGATACCCATGAACCGGAAGCCGGCCACGCGCCGGACGCCGCCTCCACCACCGTGGGCGGCGAAGGCACCGGCGGTTTCCCGATCGGCAACGTCGCCATCCGCGGTGCCGTGCTGCAGGTCGACGGCATCCTCTACATCACCTCGACCGATCACGCCTGGGCCGTCGACGGCCGTGATGGCCACGAACTGTGGCACTACTTCTGGAACACCCGCGGCGGCACCCACATCGGCAACCGCGGCGCCGCACTGTGGAACAGTTCACTGCTGTTTGAAACCCCGGACGACTACCTCGTATCGCTCGACGCGCGCACCGGCCATGAAAACTGGCACGTGCAGATCGCCAGCCTGGACGAGGATTACTTTTCCACCATGGCGCCGGTGGTCGTCGGGGACCACGTGCTGGTGGGCACCGGCAACGATTCGGACTCGCCCGGGTTCCTGCAGTCATACGATCCGCGTACCGGCAAGCTCCAATGGCGGCGCTACATGGTGCCGATGACCGCGGACGACCCCGCGCTCAAGACCTGGCCCTCCCTGGATGCCGCGCGCCACGGCGGCGGCAACACCTGGACCGCTGGCGCCTACGACCCGCAAACCGGTTACTACATCACCGGCACCGGCAACCCCACGCCCAGCTACACCGGCGTCGCCCGCCCCGGCGACAACCTCTACACCTGCTCGCTGGTGGCGGTGAAGGTGGACACGGGAGAGATCGCCTGGCACTACCAGACCTCCCCCCATGACACCCATGACTGGGACTCGGCGCAGACCCCGATCCTCATCGATGGCGAAATCGACGGCAAGCCCCGCAAGCTGGTGGCCACCGCGGCCCGCAACGGCTACTTCTTCGTGCTCGACCGCGTCACCGGCAAGCACCTCGTGACCTCGAAGTTCGGTTCGACGGTGAACTGGGCCCGGGGCCTGCGCCCGGATGGCGCCCCCGACGCCGATCCCGCCAAGTCCGCCACCGTGCCCGGCTCGCTGGTGTCGCCCACCGAGGGCGGCGTCACCAACTACCAGCCCAACGCCTTCAACCCGGACACCGGCCTGTTCTACACCCACGAAAACACGGCCTACCAGCTGCTGTACCTCACCGATCCGGACCCGCGCGGCTCCATGGGCCTGGGCGGCAAACGCTTCGCCATCGTGGGCGCCGCCGGCAACGGCTTCGAGGCCATCGACTACCGCACCGGCAAAATCACCTGGCGCCACGAATGGCCCGGCCGCGGTGGCGCCGGCACAGGCGTGCTGACCACGGCCACGGGCCTGGTCTTCACCGGTGACACCAACGGCAATCTCGTGGCCATGGACGCGGGCAACGGCGCCTTCCTGTGGCACACCCGGATCGGGAACATCTCCAATACTCCCGAGACTTACCTGATCGATGGCCGGCAGTACCTGCTGGTCGCCGTCGGCGATACGCTGTATTCCTTCGTCCTGTACTGAGCCTGCAGCACCAGCCCTTCACGGGCGCCCCGGCTGCTTACTGGAGAGCATTCAATGAAAGGCCCCGGCATCTTCCTGGCCCAGTTCGCAGGCGCGGAGCCGCCGTTCAACTCCCTGGAGTCCATGGGCCAATGGGCCGCGCAACTGGGCTACAAGGGCATCCAGGTGCCCACCAGTGATCCGGCGCTGTTCGACCTGCAGGTCGCCGCCACCAGCCAGGCCTACTGCGACGACATCAGGGGCCGGCTGGCGCAGCACGGCGTCGAGATCACCGAGCTGTCCACCCACCTGCAGGGTCAGCTGCTGGCGGTGCATCCAGCCTACGTGGAGCTGTTCCGCAATTTCGCCGACCCCCAGGTGCGCGACAACCCCTCCGCCTGGCCGGAGTGGGCCAGCCAGCAGCTGCGCTATGCGGCACGCGCCAGCGAGCGCCTCGGGCTCAAGGCCCACGCGACGTTCTCGGGATCATTCCTGTGGCCCACGGTGTATCCCTGGCCGCAGCGCACCGCGGGGCTGGTGGCGGAAGGCTTCGCGGAACTGGCCCGCCGCTGGCGGCCGGTGCTGGACGCATTCGGCCAGGCGGGCGTGGCCCTGGCCTATGAACTGCACCCGGGCGAGGACCTGCACGACGGCGTGACCTTCGAGCGCTTCCTGGCCGCGGTGGACAATCACCCGGCGGCCAGCATCCTCTACGACCCCAGCCATTTCGTGCTGCAGCATCTGGACTACGCAGCCTTCATCGATCACTACCACGAGCGCATCAAGGCGTTTCACGTCAAGGACGCCGAGTTCCGGCCCGACGGCCGCTCGGGCGTGTACGGCGGGTACCAGGACTGGGTGGACCGCCCCGGCCGCTTCCGCTCCCTGGGCGACGGCCAGGTCGACTTCACGCGCATCTTCAGCAAGTTCGCGCAGTACGGCTACGACGGCTGGGCGGTGCTGGAGTGGGAGTGCGCGCTCAAGCACCCCGAGGACGGCGCGCGCGAAGGCGCACCCTTCATCGCCGCCCACATGATCCGCACCACCGACCGCCGCTTCGATGACTTCGCGGCCAGCGGCGGCAACGTCGAGGTAAACCGCCGCATCCTCGGGCTGACCTGACGGGCACAGCCGCCGGTGGCATCGAGGATGAGCCTCGCAATTGACACGCGGCGGATATGCGGCGCGGCCGTCACGCCCCCCGTTATGCCCCGTGGACCGGGCGCGCGCCCGATACCGGCTCCTTGAACAACAGCATGAACAGCACGGCGACCACGGCCGCCATCACGGCCGGCACCGTCCAGATCGCCTGCCACAGGTGTCGCGTCGCGCCGTCCTGCGCGTAGGCGTAGTGCTCCACCACCGCGCCCGCGGCCCAGGAGCCGATCAGCTGCCCCACGCCATAGGTCACCACGTGGATGAAGCCCTGGGCGCTGGCACGCTGCGCGTGCGTCACCGCGTTGTCCACGTAGATCTGCCCGGTGACGAAAAAGAAGTCGAAGCACACGCCGTGCAGGATGATGCCGGCATACAGCAGTCCCACCAGGGTGCCGTTGTCGCCGAACGCGAACAGCACGTAGCGCGCCACCCACGCCACCATGCCGACCAGCAGCATGCGCTTCACGCCCAGGCGCGCGAAGAACAGCGGGATCAGCAGCAGGAACAGCACCTCCGACATCTGCCCCATGGTCATCTTGCCGGCCGCGTTGTGCATGCCGGTTTCATTCAGGAAGGGGTTGGCGAAGCTGTAGTAGAACGACAGCGGGATGCAGATGAGCAGCGAGCCCAGGGTGAACACCGCGAACGAGCGGTCCTTCATGTATCCCAGGGTCGACAGCCCCAGGGCCTGTGACAGCGTGGGCCGCTTGCCGCGGCTGCCCGGCGGGGTGTGCGGCAGGGTCAGGCAGTACAGGCCCATGACCAGCGCCAGCACCGAACCCAGTTTCAGCGGCAGGTTGGTGTTCTCGATGGAATGACCCAGCAGCGCCGGCGCGGCCACGCCCACTCCCAGGCCCACCACGATCCAGCCGATGGAGCCCAGCACGCGCACGCCCGGGAACTGCTGCGCCGGATTGCTCATCTGGTGGAACGACACGGCATTGGCCAGCCCCAGCGTGGGCATGAAGCAGATCGAATACGCCAGCAGGCCCCAGAAGAACACCGACGGATTGGTGACACCGGACAGCCACCACAGCAGCGCGGCACCCACCAGGTGCAGCAGGGCCATGACGTTCTGCGCCGGGAAGAACCGGTCCGCCAGCATGCCGGCGATCACCGGCGCGAGGATCGCGCCCCAGTTCACCGTGCTGTAGATGCCGCCCACCGCGACGCCGTCGAAGTGGATCGCCAGCAGGTAGGTGCTCAGGGTGACGTACCACGAGCCCCACACGCAGAACTGCAGGAACATCATCAGGGACAAACGTACACGCATGACGCCTTGCATGAGATCTCCTTGGAGGGTTCGATCAGGCGACGGTCGAGAGGTATTTCGCGCTGATGGCGATGGCTTCGAAGCGGTCGCGCTCGAAGGGCGGCTCCTGCTCCACGAAGAAGTGGCGCACGCCGCTTGCCCAGGCGACGTCCAGCAGCATCGGCCAGTCGAGCTTGCCCCGGCCCACCTCGGTGGGGTCCTGCTGGAACGCGTAGTTGGTCTGCGTGCTGGCCTTGATGTCCTTCACATGCATCATGCGGAAGCGATGCGGCTGGCGTTTGAGCAGCGGCACCGGATCGACGCCTGCGGCCGCCACCCAGCCCACGTCCATCTCGAAGCTCACGAGTGCGGGATCGGTTTCCGCCAGCAGGATTTCCAGCCCGGTGGTGCCGTCGAACGGCCGGAACTCCGGGTTGTGGTTGTGATAACTCAGGCGCAACCCGACCTTCTGCAGCTGCGCCGCCTTGCGGTTGAGGAACGCGGCGGTGGCCTGCCAGTCGGCACGCGTCAGCGCTGCGACCGCCTTGGAAAAGAAGTTACGGTCACCCGGTTCGGGTTTCGGCAGGTGCTCCGGCAGCAGGAACATGGGCAGCACCACCTCGGTGACACCCAGCACCCTCATGTCCGCGGCGATCCTGTCCGGGTCCTGGTCGAGGCCGGGCTCCGTGCCCTGGGCCTTGGCCTGCATGTGGATGCTGGGGTAGCTGATGCCGGCGGCATCCGCTGCCTGGCGCAGCGCATGCGCGTCATGGCCATGGAAACCCGCGAGCTCCACGGCGGTGAAACCCGCGGCGGCGACCTTCTGCAAGGTGCCGGTGAGATCGGTGCGGGCGCTGTCGCCGACGGTGTACAGCTGCAGGCCGATGGGCAGCCCGTGGCGGGCAAAAAAGCCCTGCGGCTGCGCCGCCGCCAGCGCGCGCACCGCGGGCGTCGCCAGCGCCAGGCCGGCCGCGCCCAGTTCGAGCATCCGGCGCCGCGACAGCCGCGGCCCCGAAATCGGTTTCATTTTCATTTCCATAAACCCCGCTCCAGTGACGGGATCTGCGTCCCGCTATATCCCGAAGAATACAGTATCCCGAATGAGAGATGACGGACTGCCGTCCGCGGGCCAAGAATGCGCCAACTGTGCCAGCAGCGAAAGGTGTCTTCATGAGCATCAAATTCACTCTCAACGGCCAAGCGCGCGAACTCGACGTCGATCCGGACATGCCGCTGCTGTGGGCGATCCGTGACCACCTGCAGCTGACCGGGACCAAGTTCGGCTGCGGCATGGCGCTGTGTGGCGCCTGCACCGTGCACATCGACGGCCAGCCCACCCGCTCCTGCGTCACCCCGGTGTCGGCCGTGGCCGGCAAGAGCATCACCACCATCGAGGGCCTGCAAAGCGCCGCCGCCAAGGCCATCCAGGACGCCTGGGTGAAACTCGACGTCCCGCAGTGCGGCTACTGCCAGAGCGGCCAGATCATGTCCGCCACGGCACTGCTGGCCGGCAACCCCAAACCCACCGACGCGGACATCGACGCCGCCATGACCGGCAATATCTGCCGCTGCAACACCTACGTCCGCATCCGTGCCGCCATCCACGAAGCCGCCGCCAGTCTGCCGGCCTGAAGGAGCCTGCCATGCACATCCGTGACATCCAGTTGCGCGCGGCGGACCGCGAAATCTCCCGCCGCAGCTTCCTGAAATTCACCACCCTGGCCGGCGCCGGCCTCACCCTGGGCGCCGTGCTGCCCGGCTGCACGCCCGCTTCACAGGGCGGCACAGCGGCAGCCGGTGAGCCCCTCGCCATGCCCTTCCTGCGCGTCGGCCTCGACAACACCGTGACCTTCATCTGCAAGCACGTGGAAGCCGGCCAGGGCGTCTGGACCGGCCTCGCGGCCGTGGTGGCCGAGGAACTCGACGCCGCCTGGGGCCAGATGCGGGCCGAGAACGCGCCGGCGCAGGTGCCGCTGTACGGCAATTTCGCCTTCGACCCCAAGGGCAGCATCCAGGGCACGGGCGGCTCCACGTCCATGAGCAACTCCTGGCCGCAGCTGCGGCAGGCCGGCGCCACGGCGCGGGCCATGCTGGTGCAGGCGGCCGCGGCGAAATGGAACGTCCCGGCAGCCGAGGTCAGCGTGGACAGCGGCGTGGTGTCGCATGCCTCGGGCAAAAAGGCTACTTTCGGTGAACTCGCCGCCGATGCCGCAAAGGTTCCGGTCCCCACGGACGTGAAGCTCAAGCAGCCTTCGCAGTTCAAGCTGATCGGCCGCGATCCGCTGCCGCGGCTGGACAGCCACGCCAAGTCCACCGGCACGCAGCAGTTCGCCATCGACGTCATGCTGCCGGGCATGATGACCGCCGTGGTGCTGCGCCCGCCGCGCTTCGGCGGCAAGGTCGCCTCCTTCGATGCCGCGGCGACCCGGGCCATTCCCGGTGTGGTCGATGTGGTGCAGATTCCACGGGGCGTGGCCGTAGTGGGCCGGGACCTGTGGTCGGCCAAGAAGGGCCGTGAAGCCCTCAAGGTCGAGTGGGACGAGTCCCAGGCCGAGAAGCGCGGCACCGCGCAACTGCTGGCGGATTTCCGCAGGCAGGCAGCCGGCAAGGACGCCGTGAAGGTATCCGGCAGCGGCGACGTCGATGCCGCCCTCAAGGGCGCGGCCCATGTCATCGACGCCGAGTTCGTATTCCCGTTCCTGGCGCATGCCCCCATGGAGCCCATGACGGCGGTATGCCAGCTGGGCGAGGACAAGTGCGAAATCTGGGCCGGCAGCCAGTTCCAGACCATGGACCAGATGAATGCCGCGGCGGCCTGCGGCCTGAAGCCCGACCAGGTGATCATCCACACCCTGGCGGCCGGCGGCAGTTTCGGCCGGCGCGCCAACCTGATCTCGGACTTCATCAGCGAGGTCGCCTCCATCGCCAAGGCCACCGGCGGCAAATACCCCGTGCGCCTGATCTGGACCCGTGAGGACGACATCACCGGCGGCCTGTACCGGCCACTGAACCTGCACCGCATCACCGCTGCCCTCGACCATCATGGCGAACTCATCGCCTGGCGGCAGCGCCTGGTGGGCCAGTCGCTGGTGGCGGACTCACCCTTCGCCGGCATGATCAAGGATGGCGTCGATCCCACCGCCGTCGAGGGCGTGGCGCCGGAGCAGTACGAGATCCCCAACACCGATGTCACCTGGAACCAGGCCAGGACCGGCGTGCCGGTGTTGTGGTGGCGCTCGGTCGGCCACACCCACACCAGCTTTTCCAAGGAAGTCATCGTCGACGAACTGGCCCAGGCGGCGCACAAGGACCCGGTGGAATTCCGCCTGCAGCTGCTGAAAAACCATCCCCGGCATGCGGCGGTGCTGAAACTGGCCGCAGACAAGGCCGGCTGGAGCCAGCCTTTGGAGAAGGCGCAGGATTCCGGCAGCCGCCGTGGCCGCGGCATCGCCCTGCAGGAGTCCTTCGAGTCCATCGTGGCTCAGGCCGTCGAAGTCACCGTGAAGGACAACGGCATCACCGTGGACCGCGTCGTGTGCGCGGTGGACTGCGGCCTGGCCGTGACCCCGGACGTGGTGCGCGCGCAGATGCAAAGCGCCATCGGCTTCGGCCTGGGAGCCGCCCTGCACAGCAGCATCACCCTCACCGACGGCCATGTGGACCAGACCAACTTCCACCAGTACCAGGTCCTGCGCATCAACGAAATGCCCAAGGTTGTGGAAATCCACTTCGTGCCGTCCGGCGAGGTCCCCACCGGCGTCGGCGAACCGGGCACGCCGCCCATCGCCCCTGCCGTCGCCAATGCCGTGCGCATGGCCACGGGCATCAGGCTGCGGCAGCTGCCCTTCGACCTCGAGGCCGCGCGCAAGGCCCAGGCCTGACCCCGCGCCCGTGGCCCCCCTTCCGCCGGGCGGGCCACGACGCCGGACGATCAGGCGTCGATGAAAATGGTCGCCGGGTGCTCCAGGGCCTCCTTGAGCGCCTGGATCATGGCCGCCGCGTCGTAGCCATCGACGAAACGGTGATCGAAGGACGATGACAGGTTCATGGTGAGGCGGATGGCAATCGCGCCACCGATCACCACTGGCTTTTCGATGGCGCGGTTGACGCCGATGATCGCCACCTCCGGGGCATTGATGATCGGCGTGCTGGCGATGCCACCGAGCCTGCCCAGGCTGGTGATGGTGATCGTCGAGCCGCTCAATTCCTCCCGCGTCGCCTTGTTGCTGCGGGCGGCCTCACTGACGCGGCGCATCTCGGCCGCCAGGCTCCAGAGCGAGCGGTCCTGGGCGTTGTGCACCACCGGCACCTTCAGGCCGTCCGGTGTCTGCGTGGCAACCCCCAGGTGCACCGCGCCGTGCCGGATGATGACACCCCGCTGCGCATCGTAGTGGGCGTTGCACTGCGGGAACCGGCGCAGTGCCCGGACCAGCGCCAGCGCCAGGAACGGCAGGTAGGTCAGCGTGGGCGCGCCGCGTTCCTGCTTGCCGTTCAGATGCTTGCGCAAGGACTCCAGTTCGGTGATGTCGATTTCCTCGACATAGGCAAAGTGCGGGATGTTGCGCTTGGCCTCGCTCATGCGCTGCGCGATCAGCCGCCGCAGGCCGATCACCTTGATCTCCTCGGTGGCCGCGGCAACCGCCGCGGCCGGGCGTGCAGGCGCCGCTCCGGGCGCACCATGCGGCAGCGGCTGCGGCTGCGAGCGCCGCACAATGAACGCTTCCAGGTCCTGGGCGACGATACGGCCATGCGGACCGCTGCCGGGAACCCGTGTCAGGTCCACCCCGGCCTCGTGGGCCCGGCGGCGCACCGAGGGGGAAGTCGCGACCCGGCCGGCCCGGGCAGCGGGCGCGTCGGCCGGGCTGCCGGCGGCAGTGGCCACCTGGCCGGCGCCACTGCCATCCGCGGCCGCAACTGAGGCCGCGGTGGCGGCTGTCGGGATCGTCGTGCCCGCAGTGGCCGATGCGGCAGTGGCAGCCGCGGTTCCCGCCGCGGTCTCCAGCACGATGAGTTCAGCGCCCACCGGCACCGTGTCCCCCGGTGAGCCGGTGGTCGAGACGACCTGGCCGCTCACCGGCGCCGGCACTTCCACCGCCGCCTTTTCCGTCATCACCTCGACGATCACATCGTCCTCGGCCACGGTGTCGCCGGGCTTGACCCGCCAGCTGACGATCTCGGCCTCGACCGTGCCCTCGCCCAGGTCCGGCAGGTTGAATACATAGCGGCTCATGCGGCCTCCGTGACTTTCACGAGCGCGGCGGCAATACGCGCGGGCCCGGGGAAGTACTCCCACTCGAAGGCGTGCGGATAGGGCGTGTCCCAGCCAGTGACACGCAATATCGGCGCCTCGAGGCTCCAGAAGCAATGCTCCTGCACGGTGGCCACCAGTTCCGCGCCATAGCCGCTGAAACCCGTGGCCTCGTGCACCACCACGCAACGGCCGGTCTTGCACACGGAGGTGCACAGCGTATCGACGTCGAGGGGCGCCAGGGTACGCACATCGACGATCTCGGCATCCACGCCGGCCAGGCGCACCGCCGCCTCCGCCACGTGCACCATGGTGCCGTAAGCGAGCACGGTCACGCCATTGCCCTCGCGCACCACCTGCGCGCGCCCGATGGGCACGGTGTAGTGACCCTCCGGCACCTCGCCGCGCGCATGCGAACTCCAGGGCACCGCCGGCTTGTTCGGATCGCCATCGAACGGACCGTTGTAGATGCGCTTGGGCTCGAAGAACACCACCGGGTCATCGTCCTCGATGGAGCTGATCAGAAGACCCTTGGCGTCGTAGGGGTTGGAAGGCATCACGACCTTGATGCCGCACACGTGGGTGAAGATGCCCTCCGGGCTCTGCGAGTGGGTCTGGCCGCCCCGGATACCCCCGCCACAGGGCGTGCGGATGGTCACCGGCGCCGTGAACTCGCCTGCGGTGCGATACCGCAGGCGCGCCAGCTCGCTCACCACCTGGTCGAAGCCGGGGTAGATGTAGTCGGCGAACTGGATTTCCGCCACGGGCTTCAGGCCGTTGATGCCCATGCCGATGGCGGCGGCGACGATGCCACCCTCGGCGATCGGGGTGTCGAGCACGCGGCTCTCGCCGTACTTGCGTTGCAGGCCGTCGGTACAGCGGAACACACCGCCGAAGTAGCCGATGTCCTCGCCCAGGATCACCACCCGCGGGTCGCGCTCCAGCATCACGTCCATGGCTGAATTGAGCGCCTGGACCATGTTCATGCGCGCCATGTTCAGGCCCCTCCGCGCGTCTTGGAGCGGTCCTCCCCGGCGGCCGGTGCCACGGCCCCGCGGGAAGCGCCGGCCTGGTCATGGGACTTCGCGGCGAGCAGCGCGCGCAACTGCTCGCGCTGCTGCACCAGGTGCGGCGGCATCTGCTTGTAGACGTCCTCGAACATCGTGAGCGGATCGAGCGCGGGCCCATGGGTCAGCGTGCCGTAGCCCTCGGCCTCCTTCCAGCAGGCCGTGACATGCGCCTCCAGCTCCTTTGCGAGCTTTTCATGGCGCTCCTCGGACCACTCCCCCAGCGCGATCAGGTGCTGCTTGAGGCGCTCGACCGGGTCCCCGAGCGGCCAGGCGCGCCACTCATCCTTGGGGCGGTAGCGCGAGGGATCGTCACTGGTGGAATGGGCGGCAGCCCGGTAGGTGACCAGTTCCACCAGGGTTGCCCCGCCTGACTGGCGCGCGCGCTGCGCCGCCCACTGCGTCACGGCGTACACGGCCAGGAAGTCATTGCCGTCGACGCGTACGCCCGGAATGCCATAACCGGGACCGCGCTGCGCGAAGGTACGGCGCTCACCGCCGGCAAACCCCTGGAAGGTCGAGATCGCCCACTGGTTGTTCACCAGGTTGAGGATCACCGGCGCCTGGTACACGGCGGCAAACGTCATGGCGTAATGGAAATCGGCCTCGGCGCTCGAGCCCTCGCCGATCCAGCTGGCCGCGATCCGGTCCTCTCCCCGGATGGCCGAGGCCATGGCCCAGCCCACCGCCTGGGGGAACTGCGTGGCCAGGTTGCCGGAAATGGAGAAGATGTTGCCCTGGCTCCAGTGGTACATGATCGGCATCTGCCGGCCCTTGCACGGATCATGCGTATTGGAGAGGCACTGGCACATGATCTCCACCAGGTCGCGGCCCCGCACCACCTCCAGGCCCTGCTGACGGTAGGACGGGAACAGCATGTCCGTGGGCTGCAGCGCCATGCCGGCGGCCACCGCCACGGCCTCCTCACCGGTCGACTTGATGTAGAAGGAGATGCGCCCCTGGCGCTGGATGCGCTGCATGCGATCGTCGAACAGGCGCGTCAGCAGCATGTGGCGCAGCGCCACCTGCAGTTCCTGGGGTTCCAGGTGCGGATCCCAGGGCCCGACCGCGCGATGGTCGTCACCGAGCACGCGCACCATCTCCAGCGACAGGTACTCGATGTCGCGCACGGCGGCATTCACGTCCGGGCGGGGCACCGCGCCGGCGGGTGAAATCTGCACGTAACTGAAATCCGGCTCCTGGCCCGGGCGCGCTGGCGGCGCCGGCACATGCAAACGTGATCTTTTGAACATCGTGCTGAATCTCTTTCCTGGCCCCGCGGCAGAACCTGCGGGAACCTGTTTGGGTTGAGCACGATTGTAGTCGCCCGGCCGCGCTTGCACTGCAACTTGGCGTCAATCAGGCGCTTTTGAATTGACTTTTCAAGCGCCTTTCAGGACTTGAGCGGGGCCGTCCTCGGGTCCATTCCGGGCGAGGAGAACCGGCCGCAAACCGCCCCGCTCAATCCGGCGGGTTGTAGCGGCGGATGAACTCGCTGGCGTGCTGCAGCATCGCCAGGCGCGTGGCGCTGTGGGACAACCAGTGATCCTCCCCGTCCAGGGTCACCAGTTCGACGCTCTTGCCGGCATTGCGCAGCGCGCTTGCCATCGCCGTGCTCTGCGCATAGGCCACCACGGTGTCGTCCTTGCCATGGATCAGCAGCACCGGGACATCCACGCGCTGGGCGAAATTGACGGGCGAGATGTCCTGCAGCCTGGTGCCTTTGCCCAGCATGTCCTCCAGCGCCCGGGTGGTTGTCGAGCGGTAGCCGGATTCCTTCTGGTCCGTGTATTTCATCTTGCCCACGTCACTGACACCCGCGACGGATACAGCACAGCGGTAAATACCCTGCTGCAGGCTGACCCCGGCCAGGGCCGCATAGCCGCCGTAACTGCCGCCCATGATGCAGGCCCGCTTCGGGTCCACGATGCCCTGGCGCGCCAGTTCCGCCAGCCCGTCTGAAATATCGGTCTGCATCTTGCGGCCCCACTCTCCATGCCCAGCACGCTCGAATGCAGGGCCATATCCCGTGGACCCCCGGAAGTTCGGCTGGAACACCGCGTAGCCCTGCTCGGCGAAGGCCTGGGCCCACCAGTGGAAACCGGGGTAGTCCCGGTCCGCGGGACCGCCATGCGGCAGCAGGATCACCGGCAGGTTCTTCGCTTCCCGGTGCGGCGGCAGGGTCAGGACGCCATCGATCTGCGTACCATCCGCGGCGTGATAGCGCACCACGCTCACCGCACCCACCTGCGCCCCCGGCACCAGGTACGAACTGCCCAGCGGCGTTGCCACGCCGCTGTCGATGTCGACGAACCACCAGGTCCCGGGGTCGGTCGGCCCCTCCGTGGTCACGATGTAGCGGCGGAAGCTGTCACTCCAGCTGCGCACCCGCATATGCCGCCCCGGAAAGGCCTTGGCGATGCCCCGCACGGCCGCGTTGTGCGCTTCGTCGAAAAACCGCACCTGGGGATAATCCTCGTCGCTGACATAGCCGATCAGCTGCCGGGTGCGGGGATCTTCCACCGGCTGGATGACCGCGACATCCGGCAACACCTCTTCACGGGCACCACCGGCCAGCGGCACCTGGTAGTAATACCGGTCGCCCGAGGCCTCATCCTCCTGTTCATAAAGGACATGATCGGCCGTGGCAGCCAGTCCCAGCAGATCCACGCCCCCGGCACGGTTTTCCCCCGCCACCAGTTCCTTGCGCGCGGCATTGCTCAGGTGCCATTCGCCGGAGCTTTGGTTGAGATTGAGAGTTGCCGCCACGGTGCCATCCGTCGCCAGCACCCAGTCGCGCCACAGCAACTGGCTGTCGGCCCGCTTCGCCAGCTGGCGGGTCCTACCCGTGGCCAGCTCGACCTCATACAGCGCCGGCCTGGTGCTGGTGAGCACGACGCCCCCGCTTCCCGCTTCGTCCGAATGATCCAGTACGGCGCCGCTGAAAAAACCGTACCAGCGGGAGTCACGCTGCATCAGTCCGAAAAATCCCTGCACTCCGCCGGTGATGCTCCGTTCCTGTCCGAAGACCTCCTGGTGCGCACCGCTGGCCACTGACAACACCGTGACCGAACGCAGCTCCGCCTTGTCGGCGGTAAAGCCGATGCCGAGGGCCTCGGTATTGCGGTGCTGCATCAGCAGCAGGTCATCACCGGCCCATTTCAGCCAGTCGATTTTCATGTCGCCCACGGGGAAGGCGCGCTGGATCTTGTTGTCGGCGCCCAGGACCAGCAGGTAGCGCTGGTCCTTGACCGAGCCGATCAAGGCGATCCGCGTACCGCTGCCGGAAATCGCGGCCATTTCGAATACGGGCAGCCGGCCGTAGACATCCAGAGCAACCGGCGGCGCCGCGACCTCTGCAGCCGCTGCCGATGCCCCGCCCCCGGGCGGCAGCATCATGGCCGCAACCGCCGCCAGCACCACTGCCCGCCTGATCATCCTTGATCTCCGCATGACGGCTCCGCTCCCGGGCCCGGGCCGCTACAGCCGGAGAATCCGGTTCTGCCGTATCGCCGGGCGGCCGTTCAGCGGCAGGCCACCCGGCCGCGACTGGTGCTTCACGCCGGCGTTGGGCGCCATGGACGAAGGCACCGGGCACGAGCCGGTCTGCTGGTAGGCGAGCGCCGCGGACAGCAAGCCCTCGGCGGGATCGCCCAGCGCATGGTTGAAGTCGTCAGCCACCGGGCAGCCCGGAATGACGACGCCGGCATCTGCTGTCGCCGTACCCTGTGGCGAGAATCCCGCCGGGTAGTCGCCGAAGCCCTGGTCATTGACGCCGCGGAACTGGATCGAGAAATACGTGGTGCCGCAGTCGTCCTGCGGATAAAAGCCGTACGGCTTGCCGCACGTGGTCGAACCGATCAGGACCACCTGCACATTGATGCCGCGCAGGCCGTTGATGACAGCCTCGCTGGCTGAACAGGTTGCATCTGTCGCCAGCACGAACACCCGCGTCAGGTTCAGTGAAGGCAGGGTGGTGCCCGTGGCCAGGGCGGAATCAAAGCCCTGCGAGGTCGAGTGGAACAGCGTGGGCGTGATCGCGGAGTTGGTCACCGGATTGATGGTCGGGTGCTGGTCGTTGAACTGCTGCAGCTCGAAAGTGTGCCCGGAACTCTGGGCGGAGCCCGCGATCTCGTATGCCAGCTCGCTGGCGATGTCGAGGTAGCCGCCGCCGTTGTAGCGCATGTCCAGCACCAGGTCCTGCACACCCTGTCCCTTCAGCTGGGTAATGGCGTTGTACAGCTCCGACTCTGCGGTTGCGATGTGGTCGTTGAACAGGATGTAACCCACGCCCGTCTGCGGCACCGTGGTCATCAGCACCGGCGTCTCGGTGATGTCGGCCGCGACCAGCGTGACGTCGTGCGTGGTCGAACTGCCCGCGTCCTGGATGGTGAACACATGGCTTTCCCCCACCGACGCCGGAGACAGCCCGGCGTTGAGGGTATCGACGCCCGCCTTGGTCGTGTCCTGGATGCTGACGCCGTCAATGGCCTGCACGGTGGCGCCTCGCCCCAGGGTTGCCGCGGCACCGGTGGCGGCCGGTTCCACGTAGGCAACCACCACCTCGCGCGGCGGTTGGGCCGCGATCAACTCGAAATCCACGCCGTAGCCGGGCATCACCCCCTGCTGGGAGAACGACTCCCAGGTGGCGGTGGCATAGGTGAAATGAAACCGGTCGACGTCCTGGCCCGAACTCGTCTTGGCCGAGGTCTTGAGCAGCGGGAAGTAATCGGCCGTGGTGTACTTCGAGGGATCCAGGTCCGGCACGTCCGAGTACCAGAGGTACAGGTCATGCGTCCAGGAACGCAGGAAGTTGTTTTCGTCAGTGCTGGTGCCCTGCACGTCGGGATAGGCCTTGCCCGTGACCGGGTCGGTGCCGGTACGGGGCGAGGCGCAGCGGTTGGCGTATTGGCTGGCCGCCAGGTACTGCCCGGGAACATAGGAACTGGAACTGCTGGTGGTCCCACCGGTACTGGATCCGGAACTGCCTGAGCCACCCCCGCCGCAACCGGTCAGGAATGCTGCGACCAGGACCGGAATGACGACCAAGGGCAGACCTGAGTGAGCCGTGCGCATGAAACACTCCCCGTGCTCGTGTTTTCGCTCACGCTAGCTCAGTTGCAGCACACTTTGCAACAAAAATGCCCTGCTGGCGGACTTCAGGCAAAACAAGAGGGCTCACCGGACACCCCGCGCATCCCGTACGCCGTCCGGCAGCGCCAGGAGCGCAAAAAGAAAACGCCCCTGAAGTCTTTCGACCTCAGGGGCGTTTGTTTGAGAGCCTGGCAGTGACCTACTCTAGCATGGCAACAGGCCACACAACCATCGGCGCAGAGCGTTTTCACTTCCGAGTTCGGAATGGGATCGGGTGGTTCCCGCTCGCTATTGCCGCCAGGCAAACTGTTTGAGATCGATGGCCACCGGGACAGAAGTCCCGGAGAACACCGTTCTCCAATCCTAGAAGTTCTTGCATTCGACGCTTGTCGCGTTCACAAATGGATACTTTTCAGTTCCATTATTGCATCACTCAAGCCGGCTTCGACGTTAGGCGAAGCGCTCCAAACTGCTTGAGGTTATATGGTCAAGCCTCACGGGCAATTAGTACTGGTTAGCTGAGACCATTACTGGTCGTACACACCCAGCCTATCAACCAAGTCGTCTACTTGGGCCCTTCAGGGGAGTCAAGCTCCCAGGGAGATCTTATCTTGGGGGGGGCTTCCCGCTTAGATGCTTTCAGCGGTTATCCCGTCCACACATAGCTACCCGGCAGTGCCACTGGCGTGACAACCGGAACACCAGAGGTGTGTTCATCCCGGTCCTCTCGTACTAAGGACAACTCACCCTCAAATCTCCAACGGCTACGGAAGATAGGGACCAAACTGTCTCACGACGTTTTGAACCCAGCTCGCGTACCACTTTAATCGGCGAACAGCCGAACCCTTGGGACCTGCTACAGCCCCAGGATGTGATGAGCCGACATCGAGGTGCCAAACTCCTCCGTCGATGTGGACTCTTGGGAGGAATAAGCCTGTTATCCCCGGAGTACCTTTTATCCGTTGAGCGATGGCCCTTCCATACAGAACCACCGGATCACTA
>Ga0153956_1001585_pt1 | contig 19367 bp, 18 predicted proteins | sample TSFL040MetaG_FD_104704 | JGI IMG/M metagenome (GOLD analysis project Ga0153956, IMG submission 104704) | Attine ant fungus gardens microbial communities from Florida, USA - TSFL040 MetaG | ecosystem: Host-associated > Fungi > Mycelium > Unclassified | place: USA: Florida, Wekiwa Springs...
CGCGGCTGTGCCCGTTCCAGCCGGCGAGCGAACGCCACGCCAGTCCCGCGTCGACCTGCAGCGCCGTTCCGCCGCCCTGGCGGAACGACACCGTGCGCGTGCCCGGCAATGCCAGCGCCATCTGCTCCTCGATGAAGGCGAGCATCGGCTGCATCTGCAGCACCGGCGTGTCGCGGCGACCGCCGAATTGCTCGTCGGGCAGGTAGCCGGGTCCGCGGTCCGCATCGGGTATCGCGATCTCGTGCACCTGGCCGCTGCCCGCGCGCAACCTGCAATGCGGCGCCAGCACGCGTATCCACGCGGCCAGTTCGCCCTGCTCGCGTTGCGTGCAACCGTAGGGATTGGCCAGCGCGAGCAACAGCGCCTGCACGTATTCGAACCGCGCGCTGCTGCCGTCGACGATGCGGTCGTCGAGCCGAAGTCCGGCGACGAACGCATGCACCGCGTGCAGCGCCTCCCACGCGCCGGCCGGCGGCACGCGGTACAGCAGATAGGCCGTGGCCAGATGCGCGGCGCCGTGCTGCAACGCGCGCATGGCCGCCAACGCGACCTGGGCGCCACGCAGGAACGGCACCTGCCCGGCCGGTGCGCAGATTCCCGCCAGCGCGGCGCGAAAGCCGGCTGCCAGTTCGCCGTGCAGGGCCAACGCGAATTCGCCGGGCTCGGCCTTCTGCGCCGGCAACGGAAAGCTCGATCCCGCGATCTGCCGGACGAGGCCCTGGGCGAGTCCATCCGCCGTCGCGCTCACGCGCTCGAGCGCCTGCAGGCGACGCATGCCGTCCAGCGGCTTGCCGCTCAACGCCTGCAAGCCGTCGCGCATGCGCGCCGCCGCCACGGTCGCATTGGCCAGCGGCAGCGCCTCGAGCCATGCGCGCAATTCGCGCGGGCCACCCGCGAACGCCGCGTCCCCGGAACCGGGCTGCGCCAGGCTGGCATCCAATCGACGGTAGGCGTCCTTCATCGGCATATCCCGCGCGGGTCGCGCCCGCGGTTTGGCTGGTCCGTTCGACGGCGGAATACACGCGGAGTATAGGGTGTGCGCGGCCATTGCACCGGCATCGCGACTACACTGCGTCGATGCGCGCCCCGCCCTCGTTCCACCGCAACCCGTTGCACCTGCTCGCCGCGCAGGCCTTCAGCCGCGCCGCCGGCGCTCCACTGGTCGAGCACAACGCCGTCGAACCGTTGATCGACGCGCGCGCCAACTACGACGCCTGGCTCGCGGCGATCCGCGGCGCGCGACGCGCGATCCTGTTCGAGAACTACATTTTCCGCGACGACGAGACCGGTCGCGGATTCCGCGATGCGCTGGCCGAACGCGCACGCGCCGGCGTGCGCGTATGCGTGCTGCGCGACTGGCTCGGTTGCCTCGGCCAGTCCTCGTCCGCATTCTGGACGCCGCTGCTGCAAGCCGGCGGCGAAGTTCGCGTGTACAACCCGCCGCGGCTGGGGAGTCCGCTCGGCTGGCTGTCGCGCGACCATCGCAAGCTGCTCGTGGTCGACGACCTGATCGGCTTCGTCGGCGGCTTGTGCGTCAGCGCGAAATGGCTCGGCGATCCGCGCCGCGGTGTCGCCCCGTGGCGCGATACCGCGGTATCCGTGCGCGGCCCGGCCGTGGCCGACCTGATCCGCGCGTTCGCGGACGCCTGGGCCGGCCTCGGCAGCGCACTGCCGGCGGACGTCACCGGCCTCGGCGCGGACGTCGCTCCGGCCGGCGACGTGTCGCTGCGCGTCATCGCGACGGTGCCGAACACCGCCGGCCTGTACCGCCTCGATCAATTGATCGCCGGCATGGCGCGCGCCAACCTGTGGCTGACCGATGCGTATTTCGTCGGCGTCGCGCCGTACGTGCAGGCGCTCGCCGCGGCCGCGCGCGACGGCGTCGACGTGCGCCTGCTCGTACCCGGCAGCAGCGACATTCCTGCGGTCGGCTCGCTCTCGCGCGCGGGTTACCGGCCGCTGCTCGAAGCCGGCGTGCGCGTGTACGAATGGAACGGCTCGATGCTGCATGCGAAGACCGCGGTCGCGGACTCGCGCTGGTCGCGCGTCGGTTCGAGCAACCTGAACGTCGCGAGCTGGATGGGCAATTGCGAGATCGACGTCGCGATCGAGGACGAGGCCTTCGCTCGCGGGATGGAAGCGCAATACCTGCGCGACCTCGACAACGCGACCGAGATCGTCCTGAAGATGCCGCGCCGCCCGCGCAGGCGCGCCGAACGCGAACGCGCGCAAGGCGGCAGCTCGGGCCGAGCCGCTGCCGGCGCGATGCGCCTGGCCAATTCGATCGGCGCGGCGATCGCGAACCGGCGTGAACTCGGTCGTTCCGAGTCGGCGCCGTTGCTGCTCGCCGGGGTGGCGCTGCTCGTCGTCGCGGCGGTTTCCGTGCTCTGGCCACGCGTGCTCGCCTGGCCGCTGGCGCTGCTCGCCGCATGGTTCGGCATCAGCCTGGTCGTGCGCTACGCCGCCGCGCGGAAGACGCCGCCGACGACCACGGACCCGGACGACTGAAAGGCTTGCCGCTCGCACGGGCGTGCCGCAGACTGCGATCGTCACGCAATCCTGACATCTGCGCGCCGCGCTTCGGCGACACTCCAGCACGCATGCCGACCTCCATCGACAATCCGACCGCCGCGCGCGAGGTGTATTCGCCGTCCGCGCTGACCCGCTTCGTGCGCGACCTGCTCGAAGACGTGCTGCCGCTGGTCTGGATCGAAGGCGAGCTTTCGAACGTCTCGCGTCCGGCGTCCGGTCATCTGTACTTCACCTTGAAGGACAGCGGCGCGCAGGTGCGCTGCGCGATGTTCAAGCCGAAAAGCACTTGGCTGCGCTTCAAGCCCGCCGACGGCATGCGCGTGCTGGCGCGCGCGCGCGTCAGCCTGTACGAGGCGCGCGGCGAGTTCCAGTTGATCGTCGATTCGCTGGAAGAAGCCGGCGAAGGCGCATTGCAGCGCGCGTTCGAGCAGCTCAAGGCGAAGCTTGCCGCGGAAGGCCTGTTCGACGCCGACCGCAAGCGCGCGATCCCGCCGCTGCCGCGCCGCATCGGCGTCATCACCTCGCCGACCGGCGCCGCGGTGCGCGACGTGATCAGCGTGCTCGCGCGGCGCTTTCCGCTGGTCGAGGTCGACATCCTGCCGGTGCCGGTGCAGGGCAAGGACGCGCCGCCGGCGATCGTCGCGATGCTGGACGCCGCGTCGAAGGCGCGCCGCCACGACGTGCTGTTGCTGACGCGCGGCGGCGGCTCGCTCGAAGACCTGTGGGCGTTCAACGACGAAGCCGTCGCGCGCGCGATCCGCGCCAGCGCGATCCCGGTCGTCGCGGCGATCGGCCACGAAATCGACTTCACGATCGCCGACTTCGCCGCCGACCTGCGCGCGCCGACGCCGTCGGCAGCGGCGGAACTGCTGGTGCCCGACGCGAGCGACATCGCGCGCAGGCTCGCAAGGCAGCAGCAGCGCATCGAACATCGACTGCAACGCAATCTCGATGCGCGCTCGCAGCATCTCGACCACCTGCTCGCGCGCATCAACGCGCAACGTCCGCAGGCGCGCCTGGCGCGCGCCGGCGAGCGCCTGCAGATGCTGCACCGCCGGCTCGCCGATCGCATCGGCGGCGACCTCGCTGGCGACCATGCACGACTCGCGCAACTGCGCACGCGCCTGCTCGCGCAGCACCCGTCCGCGCCGATCACGCGCGGCGCGGAACATGCGAGCACGCTCGCCGGACGGCTGCGCAACGCGACGCAACGCGGCCTGGAACGGCGCGATGCGCGCCTGGCCGAACTCGCGCGCACGCTGCACGCGGTAAGCCCGCTGGCGACGCTGGACCGCGGCTATGCGATCCTGTTCGAGCACGAATCGGGGCGCGTGGTGCGATCGGTTGCGCAAGCGACGCCAGGCCTCGCATTGCGCGCACGGCTTGCCGACGGCGGATTCGCATTGCGCGTCGAGCCGGACTGAAAGCCGACGCACACGACCTGGCCGGAGGCAACCCATGCTCGCCCAAACCTATCCGTACTATCTGGCAAACGCAGCTTCGCGGCCCAACACCTCGCTGGACGTGCTCGACAAGTACTCCGGCGAAGTCGCCACGCGCGTCGCGCTCGCCGATCGCGCGACCATCGATACCGCAATCGCTGCGGCGGTCGCCGCCGAAGCGCCGATGCGCACGTTCCCGCCCTACGCGCGGCAGGCCGTGCTCGAACACTGCATCGCACGCTTCCGCGAGCGCTTCGACGAACTCGCGCTGGCGCTGTGCGTCGAGGCCGGCAAGCCGATCAAGGATTCGGAAGGCGAAGTCACGCGGCTGATCGACACGTTCAAGGTCGCGGCCGAGGAAGCGGTGCGCATCGATGGCGAGATCGTCAACCTCGAAATCGCCAAGCGTGCCGATGGTTATCGCGGCTTCGTGCAGCGCGTGCCGATTGGCGCGTGTTCGTTCATCACGCCGTTCAACTTCCCGCTGAACCTGGTCGCGCACAAGGTCGCGCCCGCGATCGCGGCCGGTTGCCCGTTCGTGCTGAAGCCGTCGGAAAAGACGCCGATCGGCGCGTTGATCATCGGCGAGATCCTCGCCGAAACCGACCTGCCGAAAGGCGCGTTCTCGATCCTGCCCTGCCGCGTCGAGGACGCCGATCCGTTCGTCGCCGACGAACGCCTCAAGCTGCTTTCGTTCACCGGCGGCCAGGTCGGCTGGGACCTGAAGGCCAAGGCCGGGCGCAAGAAGGTCGTGCTCGAACTCGGTGGCAACGCGGCCTGCATCGTCGACGCGGACCAGCACGACAAGCTCGACCGGGTGGTCGAACGCCTGATCTTCGGCGCGTACTACCAGTCGGGGCAAAGCTGCATCAAGGTGCAACGCGTGTTCGCGCATTCATCGCTGTACGACGAGTTGCGCGGGCGCTTCGTGGCCGCGACGAAGGCGCTGAAGGCCGGCGATCCGAAACAGCGCGACACCTTTCTCGGCCCGGTTATCGACGAAGCCTCGGCGAAGCGCCTCGAAGACTGGATCGGCGAAGCCGTCGCCGCCGGCGCAACATTGCTCTGCGGCGGCACACGCGAACGCAACATGCTCGCGCCGAGCGTGCTGGAAAACGTGCCACGCGAGGCGAAGCTCAACCGCCTCGAAGCATTCGGTCCGGTCACCGTGCTGGCGAAGTTCGATGCGTTCGACGACGCGCTCGCGCAGGTCAACGATTCCGACTACGGCCTGCAGGCCGGCGTGTTCACCGACTCGCTCGCGCACGCGATGCGCGCCTGGGACGAACTCGACGTCGGCGGCGTCGTGGTCAACGACATCCCGAGCTTCCGCGTCGACAACATGCCCTACGGCGGCGTGAAGCGCTCCGGCCTCGGCCGCGAAGGCATCCGCTATGCGATCGAGGACATGACCGAACGGAGGTTGATGGTGTTGCGCAACGTGTGAGAAGCCCACGGATTCATTGGGCACCACCTGACAGCGACGAGATACCGGCCGTCATTCCGGCGGCTTTCAACAGCCGAATGGCTGGTCAAGCCGGAATCCATTTCTGTTCCCGAAGCACGATCGTCGGATCGCCGCCTTGCGGATCAATCCGACGCTCCTTCGGGAAGAGGATCAACTCTACTCAGGCATATCGCCCCAACGTCGCCGCCGCATCCGCGGCGCCGAAATCCTCGCTCCAGTCTTCCATCAGCGCGATCAGCATCAGCTTCTCGAACTCGGCGTCGAAGCGCTGCACGATCGCGTCCGGGTCCTTCACGCGCTTGTGGTCGCCGATCACGCCGAAGTGCACGCGGCCGTTGTAGCTGAGGATCGAGAGTCCCAAGCCGATCGAACCGGTCTGCGGCACCCAGAACATCAGTTCGCGCACCTCGACGCCGGCCATGAACAGCGGCTGCTGCGGGCCGGGCACGTTGGTCGCGACCGCGGTCGCCTTGCGGCTGAACAGTTCCAGCGCCGGTCCCTGCAATGCGGCCGGCGCCATGCCGAGCGCGGCGAGCAGGCCGAGCGCGACGACGGCCTGGCGACGACCCTTGAGGTCGCGCATGCAGGCGGCGACGCGTTCGAGCCGGCGCAACGGGTTCGGCTCGCCGATCGGCAGGTCGAGGAAGACGAGGCCGAAATGGTTGCCGAGCTTCTTCGCGTGCTCGAGCGGGCGCAGGTTGACCGGCACGGTCGCGCGGATCGTGAGTCCGTCGACGTCCTCGCCGCCGTCGCGCAGGTAGCCGCGGATCGCGCCGGCGGCGCAGGCGAGCAGCACGTCGTTGACGGTGCAGCCGAGCGCCTTGCCGAGCACCTTCACTTCGTCGAGCGGCAGCGGTTCGGCCCAGGCCACGCGCTTGGCGACGCCGAGCCGGCCTTTCAGCGCGGTCTTCGGATCGTCCGACAGGGTCAGCGCGATCGCGAGCTCGCGCGTGATCTCGCTGCCTTCGTGCGCGAATTCGGCCGCGACGGCGGGATCGGCGAGCATCTGCGCGACCTTCGCCCAGGTTTTTCCGCCGACTGCGAGGGCTTTCTGGAAGCCGCCCTGCATCGGTTCGAGCAAGCGTTCGAGCACGGAACCGCGATCCCGCTTGAGCCAGGTCCTGGCAAGCTCCGCGTGCGCCTCGGGCTGCGGCGCGGTGTCGGTCAGCGACAGCAGTACCTGCACCAGCGCGAGGCCGTCGGCGTAGCAATGGTGGATGCGCGCGACCAGCGCACCGCCGCCACGGTAGTTCTCGATGACCTGGAACTGCCACAGCGGCTTGGACATGTCGAGCGGCGACGAACCCAGCTCGCTGACGAAGTTCTCGAGTTCGGCCTTGCCGGCAGCTCCGGGCAATGCGGCGACGCGCACGTGCCAGTCGATGTCGAAATCCGGATCGGTTTCCCAATACGCGCCGTTGACGCCGATCACCGCCTTCTGGCGGAAACGGCGGAACGCGAGGAAGCGTTCGATCAGCAAGGCCTTGATGCGGTCCGGGTCGAGCGGACCGGCGAACATCAGCACGCCGGTGATCATCATGCGGTTGGTCGGGCGCTCCATGCGCAACCAGGCCGTGTCGACCTTGGACATCGCCTCGCGCGAACCGCGCTCCGCATCGGCCATCGAACCCTCCCCTTGCGCCCGGGTCGTCGGGCGCTTCGAGCGGCTAGCATCGACGCGGCCCCGCGAAAACGCAACGGGGCGTCAGGAGAGCACGAACGAGCGCATCGAGATCGAGGCGAGGTCGAAACCCTCGTTGAACCAGTCCAGCCGATCGGCCGCATCGGCGACGCCGAGCGTGTAGAGGAGCGGCAGGAAATGCTCGACCGTCGGATGCGCGGAACGCATCACTGCGCCCAGCCCTTCCGCGTCGACCACGGACTGGAAGTCGCGCCGCTCCAGCGCCTGCGCCATGCGCGCGTCGAATTCCACGGCCCAATCGTAGGGGGGCCGCCCGGGCGCGATCGCGCGCAGGTTGTGCACGAGGTTGCCGCTGCCGACGACCAGCACGCCCTTCCCGCGCAGCGATTTCAGCTCGCGCGCGAGCTCGAAGTGTTTCCGCATCGGCTGCGAAAGGTCGAGCGAAAGCTGGAATACCGGAACGTCGGCACGCGGGAACATGCGCATCAGCACCGACCATGCGCCGTGGTCGAGCCCCCAGTCGCGATCCGGGCGCAAGGGCGACGCGTGCGGCAGCGCGATCGTCGCCGCGGCCACGTCCGGCGCGCCGGGCGCCGGATACTGCTGGGCGAACAGCTCGGCGGGAAAGCCGCCGAAATCGTGGATCGTCTTCGGATGTTCGCCGACATGCACGAGCGTGCCTCCACGCGTCATCCAGTGCGCGGACACGCACAAGATCGCGTTCGGCTTCGGCAACTGCTCGCCGAGCCCGTGCCAGGTGCGGCTCCACGCGTTGTCCTCGATCGCGTTCATCGGGCTGCCGTGGCCGACGAACAACGCCGGCATGCGCGGGGTGGATGGGAGCTTGTCGAACGCCTCGAGCACGGCAGTGTCCTCAATAGCCGACCGTGAAACGCCGGCGATGATGCGCCGGCCGCTCGATCTCGTCGACGAGCGCGACCGCGTAGTCCTCGAACGAGATGCGGCTGCCGCCCGCGCCGACCAGCAACTGGTCGCCGCCGAGACGGAACATCCCGGTGCGCTGGCCCGCCTCGAACAGCGCCGACGGCGACAGGAAGGTCCAGTCGAGAACCTTTTCCTTGCGCAGCAGATCGAGGAAATGCGCGCCGGCCAGCGCTTCCGCCTTGTAGGCCTCGGGAAACTCCGGCGTATTCACCAGCATGACGCCGGGCGCCACTTCGAGGCTGCCCGCGCCACCGACGACGAGGTAGCGCCCGGCGTCGGACGCCTTGGCTGCATCGATCAGAATGCGCGGATCGCTGGCGGTGAAATGCACGGCGCTGACGACGACGTCGTGATCCTTCAGGAGGGCCGTCAAGCCGGCCTGGTCATAGGCATCACCGGCCGTCGCCTTCACGTGCGGAAGTTTCGCGATCTTCTGCGGATCGCGCGCGATCGCGGTGACGGCGTGCCCGCGGTCGGAGAGTTCCTTCAGGATGCGCGAGCCGGCCTGGCCGGAAGCGCCGATCAGTGCGACGTTCATGGGTGTTTTCCTCTGCTGTCGATCGGGTGTGCGAGTCCGGGCCTGCTGTTGGTATCCTGAACTCATCAAGGTTCCACCGGAAACCATAGGGATTCGATCCCGAAATCCAAAGAGCGCACCGCGAAGCCACCTGATTACCCCGTGGAAACCATCCAATGCCCGCCATGCCGAACTGGAACGCCTATGCCGCACAATGCCCGACGCGCGTGGTGCTCGACCGCATCGCGGACAAGTGGACGGTGCTGATCCTCGGACTGCTCGGCCAGCAACCGCGGCGCTTCAACGCGCTGCTGCGCGAAATCGAGGGCCTGTCGCAGAAGATGCTGTCGCAGACGCTCAAGCGCCTCGAACGCGATGGGCTGGTCAGGCGCACGGTATTCGCGACCACGCCGGTGACCGTCGAATACGCGCTCACGCCGCTCGGCGAAACGCTGGCCGAGTCCCTCGCCACGCTGATCCGCTGGGCGGAAGACAACATCGAGGCGGTGCAGGCGGCCCAGCGCATGTTCGACGCCAAGACCGGCGCCGACGCGCGACCGGCCTGACCTACCCGCGCACGCGGCACTCATCGCCATCGAAAGACATCACGGAGACCTCCCATGCACCACGGCGCCGACATCCTGCTGGCCTTGTTCGCGATCTTCGTCGCCGCGCAGATCGGCGCCGAAATCGCGCAACGACTGAAACTGCCCGGCGTGGTCGGCGAGATCGTCGCCGGCTGCGCGATCGGGCCGTCGGCGCTCGGCTGGATCGCGCCGGAGCAGATCGCCGCGGGCATGCCGCTCGACGTGCTGGCCGAGATCGGCGTGGTGCTGCTGCTGTTCTCGGTCGGCCTCGAAACCCGCCTCGACGATCTCAAGCAGGTAGGCAGGAACGCGTTCCTCGTCGGCGTGCTCGGCGTCGTCGTGCCGTTCGTGCTCGGCGCGCTGTGGGCGCACGGCAACGGCTTCGAATGGACCAAATCGATGTTCGTCGCGGCGGCGTTCGTCGCCACGTCGGCCGGCATCACCGCGCGCGTGCTGCAGGAACTGGGCGTGATCACGCGCATCGAGAGCCGCGTGATCCTCGGCGCCGCGGTCATCGACGACATCCTCGCGATGCTGCTGCTCGGCGTGGTCACCTCGCTGCAGTCCGGCGACGGCGTGAACATCGGCGGCCTGCTGCTGGTGCTGGCGCAGGCGATCGGTTTCGTCGCGGTCATCGGCTGGGTCGGCACGCGCGTGATGCGCAAGCGCGCGAACTGGCTCGACCGGCCGATCAATCCGCTGTCGCCGCTGACGATCTCGCTGGCGATCTGCCTCGGCCTCGCGTGGCTGTCGACCGAATTCGGGCTCGCCGCGATCATCGGCGCGTTCCTGGCCGGCATGATCGCGTCGGAGACGCACCAGCGCGAGGAACTCGAACACCAGGTTCAGCCGCTGCTCGCTCTGCTGACGCCGTTCTTCTTCGTGATCACCGGCGCGAAGATCGACCTGTCCGTGTTCGCCGACGGTGCCGCGCTGTGGATGCTGCTGGTGGTGACGGTCATCGCGATCGTTTCCAAGCTGATCGGCGGTTTCCTCGGCGCGTCGTCGCTGGGACGGCGCAGCGCGCTGATCGTCGGCGTCGGCATGGTGCCGCGCGGCGAGGTCGGCGTGGTGATCGCGAGCCTGGGCCTCGCCGCCGGCGTGTTCACGAACCAGACCTATGCGGTCATCGTCGCGATGTCGCTGTTGACGTCGATCGTCACGCCGCCGGTGCTGGCCGTACTGCTGAAACGCGACGGCGATGCCGCCGCGAACTGACGATCGCCACTTTCATGTCCGGATCGGGAGAGTTTTCGTTGAGAATCGCGACATCGATCGCACTGGCGCTGGCGTGCTCGGCGAGCGGCGCGGCCAGCAGCCGGAAGCCCGATCCGGCCATGCCGGTCCCGGGCTTGACCTTGCTCGAACTCAAGCACGAAGGCGTGCGCGTCTGGTACGCGGCGGATCGCGCCAAGCCGGTACCGACGCCGCCGGAATACCTGAAATCGTACGAGGAAGCCGGCGTGCACGCGTCGCAGCCGTTGCTGCTCGACCTCGGCCACGGCTTGCCGCCGCTCGCGTTGACCTGCGACTCCGGCCCGAGCGCGGACCCGACCTGTCGCCTGCTCGCCCGGCGCGAAGACCCGCTCAGCACGGTGTTCGAATCGTCCGGCACCGGCTTCGTGTTCACGCCCGACGGCGACATCCGCGTGTCCGGCCAGAGCGATTCGATGTACGACCACCGCCGCCTGTTCCGCTACGACGGCAAGCGCTTCAACGAAGTCGCGCAACCGTTCCGCTATGTCGGCATCGAAGGCCGCACGACTGCGCCGCTGGCGCTGGCATCCGCGATCGGTGGCGGCGCGGACGGCGCCATCGCGACACTGAAACCGGGCACCTCGGTCACGATCCTGCTGAACGCGGCGAGCGAGGACAACGACCGCGGCTGGAATCCCGACTACCTCGTGAAAACACGCGAGGGACTCGTCGGCTGGGCACGCATCCCGACGCAGCCGGACGGAAAGACGATCGTCGAAGGACTCCACTTCAACGGCGACTGAGTGACGCGAGGCCGGCGGTCCGCCGATACCTCGCGCGCCCAGGCCAGTCGCCGGGCGGCGGCGGGCGCCCTCAGTCGGCCACGTCCGGCTCGAAGAACGACCAGCGGATGTCCGGGAACGTCGCCTTCAGGTCCTTCTCCACCGCGTTGATCGCCTCGACGATGCCCTTGGTGGAGAGGTCGCGGCTCATCTCGGCCTTGATCGCGACCATCACGTCGCTGCCGAGCTGCAAGGTGATCAGGTTGAACACGCGCGCGATTTCCGGGCGCGCGTCGAGGAAGCGAAGGATCGCCGCCTTGGTTTCCGCGTCGACGCTCTGCCCGATCAGCAGCGCCTTGACCTCGATCGCGACGAACAGCGCGACCACGACCAGCAGCACGCCGATCGCCAAGGTGCCGATCGCGTCGAACAGCGGATTGCCGGTAACGAGGGTCAGCAGCACGGCGGCCAGCGCCAAGACGAGACCGAGCAGCGCGGCGAGATCCTCGCCGAAGATCACGATCAGTTCGCTCTGGCGGCTTTCGCGGAACCAGCGCCACAGGCTGCGTTCGCCGCGCGCCTTGTTCACCTCGCGCAGGCAACCCCACATCGACACGCTTTCGGCGGCGATGCCGAAGGCGAGCACGCCGATCGCCAGCCACGGCCATTTCAGCGGTTCCGGCGACGACAGCTTGTGGATGCCTTCGTAGATCGAGAACGCGCCGCCGACCGAGAACAGCAGCAGCGCGACGAGGAACGACCAGAAGTAGATCGCCTTGCCGCGGCCCAGCGGATGGTCCGGCGTCGGCGGCGCCTTGGCGTCCTTCAGGCCGAGCAGCAGCAGGCCCTGGTTGCCGCAGTCGGCCAGCGAATGCACGGCCTCGGCGGTCATCGCGCCGGAACCGGTGACGAACGCGGCGAACGCCTTGGCGAGGAAGATGGCGAAGTTCGCGCCGAGCGCGAAGAAGATCGTCTTGAGGGAGTCGGCTTTTCCGGACATGGGCGGTTCGTCGTGGAGGGAAAGCGTGCAGCCCGACGCGTTCAGTCGCCGAGCGCGGTCTGGGTCTTCTTAGGCAGGTTCGCGCGCACGAGTTCGTAGGAGCGCCGCACGTACGCGGCCAGTTCGTCCTGCGAAAAACGCTCCGGCTCGGTCACGCTGATCCAGAACGCGCGCGCCATGTAGTGCGCCGGCGCCATGCCGGGTTGCTCGGTAAGCTCGAGGAAGCGTTCGGTGTCGACCTTGAACGAAAGGCGCCCGCGATCCGGCCCGAGCGCGCACATGACGACGAACATCTTGCCGGCCACGCTGTAGACGAGATCGACCTCCCACTTGATCGAGCGCGTCGCGCCGGGCCAGCCGGCGCAGAGCGCGTCGAGGTCGCTGTCGCGCATGCCCGTGGCCTGCTTGCCCATGACGTCCGTCCCCGCCTGACGAAACGTCCATCCTATCCCGCCGCGCGGCGCGCCGATACCCGCCGCCGCCGCCCCGCGATCCCATGCTGCGACGCCGCGCCACAGCTAAAATGCGGCATCTGCGACCTTTTGCCTTGATCCGGATCAAGACACGGGGCCGGTCTATTTCCGACACTTGCGTCTGCACATACGGGAGGTCGCATGCCGAACACCGAAACCTACAACGACCAGGTCGTCCGCCTGTTCCTGCTGGCCGCGGCCGTCTGGGGCATCGTCGGCATGGCGGTCGGCGTGTACATCGCCGCCGAACTGGCGTGGCCGGCGCTGAACTTCGATCTTCCCTGGCTGACCTTCAGCCGCCTGCGCCCGGACCATACCTTCGGCGTGATCTTCGCGTTCGGCGGTTCGGCGCTGATGGGCACCTGCTACTACGTCGTGCAGCGCACCGGGCATACGCGCCTGGCGTTGCCGCGGCTGGCGAACTTCACGTTCTGGGGCTGGCAGCTGATCGTCGTCCTGGCGATGGTGACGATGCCGCTCGGCATCACGCAGAGCAAGGAATACGCCGAGCCGGAGTGGTTCATCGACCTGCTCGTCGCGGTCGTGTGGGTCTCGTTCGGCGTGGTGTTCTTCGCCACGCTCGCGCGCCGGCGCATCCGCCACATCTACGTCGCCAACTGGTACTACGGCGCGTTCATCATCGCGGTCGGCCTGCTGCACATCGTCAACAACCTCGCGCTGCCGGTGTCGCTGTGGAAGTCGTATCCGGTCTATTCCGGCGTGGTCGACGCGATGGTGCAGTGGTGGTACGGCCACAACGCGGTCGCGTTCTTCCTGACCGCCGGCTTCCTCGGCATGATGTACTACTTCGTGCCGCGGCAGGCGCAGCAGCCGCTGTGGAGCTACCGTTTCTCGATCGTCAACTTCTGGGCGCTGATCTCGGTCTACATGTGGGCCGGCTCGCACCACCTGATGTACACGGCGCTGCCGGACTGGGTGCAGTCGGTCGGCATGGCGTTCTCGCTGGTGCTGCTGATGCCGAGCTGGGGCTCGGCGGCGAACGGCCTGCTCACGTTCAACGGCTCGTGGTCGAAGCTGAAGACCGATCCGGCCGCGAAGTTCATGGTGCTGTCGCTGGTGTTCTACGCCGCCTCGACCTTCGAAGGCTCGATGATGGCGATCAAGACCGTGAACTCGCTGTCGCACTACACCGACTGGACGGTCGCGCACGTGCATTCCGGCTCGATCGGCTGGGTCGCGATGATCACGATCGGCTCGCTCTACGCGATGGCGCCGCGCGCGCTCGGCCAGCCGGCGATGTATTCGCATCGCGGCATGAACGTGCACTTCTGGATGCACACGATGGGCCTGCTGCTGTACGTGGTCGCGATGTGGGCGGCCGGCGTCACCGAAGGCCTGATGTGGCGCGCGACCGACGCCGACGGCTCGCTGACCTACGCGTTCATCGACAGCCTGATCGCGATCAAGCCGTTCTACGCGATGCGCTTCCTCGGCGGCCTGCTCGTGCTGGGCGGCATGGTGGTGATGGCGTGGAACCTCTGGCACACCGCGGCGGATGCGCGCGCGCGCCTGATCACGCCGATCCCGGTGCCGATCCCGGAGCCGGAACCGCGGCAAGTCCCGGCGCCGCTTGCCGTGGTTGGTTGAGGAGAACGTCATGGCAGGTGGTTACAAGTATTTCGAAGCGATCGAGAAGCACGCCGGGCTGCTCGGCATCGGCATCGCGATCATGGTCTCGCTCGGCGGCCTCGCCGAAATCACGCCGTTGTTCATGGCGGCGCACAAGGTCGAGGCGCCGCCGGGCGTAAAGCCCTACGATCCGCTGCGCCTCGCCGGCAAGGACATCTACGTGCGCGAGGGCTGCTACCTGTGCCACTCGCAGATGATCCGCGCGCTGCGCGCCGAGACCGAACGCTACGGCCACTACTCGACCGCGGAGGAATCGGTCTACGACCGCCCGCACCAGTGGGGTTCCAAGCGCACCGGGCCGGACCTCGCCCGCGTCGGCGGAAAATACTCGGACGAGTGGCAGCGCCTGCACCTGACCAACCCGCGCGCGGTCGCGCCGGATTCGAACATGCCGGGCTATCCGTGGCTGGCGACCGAGAAGGTCGACGCCGGGGACATCATGGCGCGCATGCGCACATTGCGCCGGCTCGGCGATCCGTACAGCGACGCCGAGATCGCCGCCGCGCCGAAGGCGCTCGAAGGCAAGACCGGCATGGACGCGCTGGTCTCCTACCTGCAAGGCCTCGGCATCGCCAACGAGCCGGCGCCGGGCACCGCGCCCGCCAGCGACGGAGGTGCGCCATGAATCCGCTGTGGGGACACGCGGCCGGCGTCATCACGACCCTGCTGCTGCTCAGCTTCGTCGGCACCTGGATCTGGGTCTGGAACACCGGCCACAAGGAAAAATACGACGCGCTCGCGCGCATGCCGATGGACGACGGGGAGGAATGCCCATGAGCGGTTTCTGGTCGGCATGGATCATGTTCCTGGTGGTGCTCAACATGGGCATCACGTTCTTCCTGTTCATCTGGGGCCAGCGCGTGAAGATCCCGGTGCAGCAGGACGGCACCAGCGGCCACGTGTGGGCGCACGGCGTGCTGCGCGAAGGCGTGCGCAAGCTGCCGTTGTGGTGGGTGCTGCTGTCGGGCGGCATGTTCGCGGTCGGCTTCACCTACCTCGCGCTCTATCCGGGCTTCGGCCGCTTCAAGGGCGTGCTCGGCTGGACCGCGCACGGCGAACTCGCGCGCGACAGCGAGGCCAACGCGGAGAAGCTCGCGCCGCTGATGCGCGGCTTCGCCCTGTATCCGGTCGAGAAGCTCGCCGGCGATCCGGCTGCCACGCGCATGGGCGAGCGCCTGTTCATCGACAACTGCGCCGCCTGCCACGGGCGCGACGCGCACGGCAACGCCGCGCTCGGCGCGCCGAACCTGGCCGACGACGACTGGCTCTACGGCGGCGACGGCAAGGCGATCATGACCAGCATCCTCGACGGCCGCCACGGCACCATGCCGCCGTTCGGCGCGACCTTCGGCGAAGCCGGCGTGGGCAATCTCGCCAACTACGTGCTGAGCCTGTCCGGCGCGCCGCACGACGACGCCAAGGCAACCGCCGGCAAGGCGATGTTCACGGTCTGCTCGGCCTGCCACGGCCCCGAGGGCAAGGGCAATCCCGCGCTCGGCGCGCCGAACCTGACCGACACGACCTGGCTCTACGGCGGCGACCTTGCGACCATCGAGAAGACCATCCGCGACGGCCGCGGCGGCGTCATGCCGGCCTGGCGCAGCCGTCTCGGCGAGGACGACGCGCGCGTGATCGCGGCGTGGGTCTATTCGTTGTCGCGCCACGACGCCGCGGCTTCGCCCTGAGAACCCGCCGCCGATGGACCGCCGCACGCGCGACGAGGCATGGTATCGCCAGCCGGTGCTCTGGCTCGGCGCGCTGCTGTTCGCCGCCTCGCTCGGCGGCTGCGCGCTGATGATCGTGCTCGGCGCGCGCCACGCCGACCCGCCGGTGCCGACCGCCGGCGGCGAGGTGTTCAAGGTGCCGCTGGCGAAACCCGCGTCGCCGCCCGACACCGGACGCCCGCGGCCGTGAGCGCGTCGGCGACCGCCTGCTGGCACTGCGGCGAGTCGCTGCCGGCCGTCGACGTGCCGCAGGCGGTCGTCGCCGGTGTCGCGCACCCGGTCTGCTGCCACGGCTGCCGCGCCGCAGCCGAATGGATCGACCAGCTCGGCCTCGCCGACTACTACCGCCTGCGCAGCACGCCGGCACGGCGCGCATCCGGACGCACCGATGCGCGACGCGACGCGACCGACTGGTCGCGGCCGGAACTCGCGCGGCACGTCGTGCACCGCCTCGACGGCGACCGCCGCGAAGCGGTCGTGCTGGTCGACGGCCTGCGTTGCGCCGCCTGCGTCTGGCTGATCGAACGCGCACTCGGGGCCCTGCCCGGCGTCGCCGGCGTGCAGGTCAACGCGAGCGCGCGGCGCGCGCGCATCACCTGGGACGACGCGCGCTGCACGCTCGCGCGGATCGTCGAGACGCTCGAGCGCGCTGGCTACCGCGCGCTGCCGCTGGATGCCGCCGCGCTCGACGACTCGCGCCGGCGCGAATCGCGCGCGGCGCTGAAGCGGCTGATCGTCGCCGGCTTCGGCGCGATGCAGGCGATGATGTACGCGAGCGCGCTCTACCTCGGCGCGTTCGACGCGATGGACGCCTCCACGCGCGACCTGTTCCGCTGGCTCGGCCTGCTCGTCGCGACGCCGGTGGTGTTCTATTCCGCGCGGCCGTTCTTCGCCGGCGCGCTGCGCTCGCTGCGCGCGCGCAGGCTCGGCATGGACGTGCCGGTCGCGCTGGCGATCGCGCTGATCTATGCAGCCAGCCTGGTCGAGGCGCTCCGCGGCGGCGCCGAGGTCTATTTCGACTCGGTGAGCATGTTCGTGTTCTTCCTGCTGGTCGGCCGCCATCTCGAAATGCGCGCGCGCCATCGCGCCGGCGACCTCGGCGACGCGCTCGCGCGGCTGGCGCCGATGTTCGCCGACCGCGTGCGCGCGGACGGTTCGCTCGAACGCGTCGCCGCCGCCGATCTCGTCGCCGGGGATCGCGTGCACGTCGCCGAAGGCGCCTGCGTACCGGCCGACGGCGCGCTCGTCGGTGCCCCGTGCCGGGTCGACGAAGCGCTGCTGTCGGGCGAATCGGCGGCCGTCTCGAAGCGCGCCGGCGACGCGCTGGTCGCCGGCAGCCTCGTCGTGCAGGGGCCGGCTCGAGTGCGCGTCGAACGCATCGGTGCCGATACCGTGCTGGCCGGCATCCTCGCGCTGGTCGCGCGCGCGCAAACGGAACGCCCACGCCTCGCGGTCGCCGGCGAGCGCGCGGCGGCCGGCTTCGTCGCGCGCGTGCTGGCGTTGGCCGCGGTCACCGCGATCGGCTGGAGTTTCGTCGACCCGCAACGCGCCTTCACGGCGACGCTTGCCGTCCTGGTTGTGTCCTGCCCGTGCGCGTTCGCGCTGGCCGTGCCGGCCGCGTTCACGCGCGCGCTCGCGGTGCTCGCGCGGCGCGGCGTGCTGGTCGTGCGTCCGGATGCGATCGAGACGCTGGTGACGGCGACGCATGTCGTGTTCGACAAGACCGGCACGTTGACCGATGCACACCTCGCGGTGGAGCGCGTCGAAGTGATCGCCGGCGGCGATCCGGGATTCGCAATGCCGGGTCGGGAAGGCGCAGCTTCGGTCGCCGCGCCGCCCACGCGCGACGACGTTGTCGCACTTGCAGGCGCGCTCGCGCGCGGCAGCCGGCACCCGGTGGCGCTGGCGATCGCCGCATTCTCCGACGCGGCGCCGACATGCTTCGTCGAGCGCGTCCGCGCCGAAGCCGGCGGCGGACTCGAAGGCGTGATCGACGGAAGGCGCCTGCGTCTTGGCCATGCCGCTTTCGCGCTGCGCGGCGCGGCGCACGCCGCCGCACTGGAGGACGCCGTCGTGCTCGCCGACGACAATGGCCCGATCGCCGCATTCCATCTTTCCGAGCGCCTGCGTGCCGATGCACGCGTGGCCGTCGCCGCGTTGCGCGCGGACGGACTCGCCGTCGAGATTTCGAGCGGCGATGCCGCCACGAAGGTTGCCGCCATCGCCACGCGCCTCGACATCGGAACCTGGCACGCGCGCCAGCGCCCGGCCGACAAGCTCGCACGGCTGGCCACGTTGCGCGCGGACGGCGCGCGCGTGATCGCGGTCGGCGACGGCATCAACGATGCGCCGGTGCTGGCCGGTGCCGACGTCGCCGTGGCGATGGCCGGCGGCACCGAACTGGCACAGGCGTCGAGCGACATCGTGCTCGCCGGCGAGCAGCTCGGCGCACTCGCCGGCGCACGCACGATCGCCCGCGAGACGCTCGCGATCCTGCGCCAGAACCAGCGCTGGGCACTCGCCTACAACCTCGTCGTGGTGCCGTTCGGCGCGCTCGGTCTCGTGCCGCCCTGGCTCGCCGCGCTCGGCATGTCGGCCAGCTCGCTGGTGGTCGTGCTGAACGCGCTGCGCATCGGCCGTCATGCGGAAACCACGCCGGCACCCGCTTCGCTGCCGCTGGAGGCGCCCGCATGAACGTGCTGCTCGCGCTGATCCCGGTATCGATCCTGCTGCTGGTCGCGGCCGGCATCGCCTTCTTCTGGGCGGTCGACCACGACCAGTTCGACGACATGGACACGCCCGCGCTGTTGCCGCTGCTGGACGAGCCGGAACCGCCGCCCGCTCCGTCGCGCGAGCCGCCGCCGTGAGCGGCGCGCTGACGCTCGGCGCCGCGCTGCTGCTCGGCCTCGCCGCGAGCGGGCACTGCATCGTGATGTGCGGCGGCATTTCGGCCGCGCTCGGGCTCGCCACCGCCAGGCGCGCGGACGGCCGCGCGCGGCCCGCGTTGCTGGTCGGCTACCAGTTCGGCCGCATCGCTTCGTACACCTTGGCCGGCCTGCTCTTCGGCGGTGCGCTCGGCGCACTCGTCGGCCTGCTCGACATCGAGAACGTGCGGCGCGGCCTGCGCGCGCTTTCCGCGTTCGCGCTGCTGCTCGCCGCGCTGGTCGCGTTCGGCCGCGTGCGCGACCCCGGTTTCGCGATCGGCCGCCGCATCTGGCCGAAGCTCGCCCCGCTCGGGCGCCGCCTGCTGCCGGTCGCCAGCCTGCCGCGCTCGTTCGCGTTCGGCATGATCTGGGGCTGGATGCCGTGCGGTTTCGTCTACACGGTGCTGCTGATCGCGACCCTGCAGCTGGATGCGCTCAATGCCGCGCTGACGATGGCCGCGTTCGGCCTCGGCACCGCGCCGGC
>Ga0153956_1001586_pt1 | contig 19348 bp, 17 predicted proteins | sample TSFL040MetaG_FD_104704 | JGI IMG/M metagenome (GOLD analysis project Ga0153956, IMG submission 104704) | Attine ant fungus gardens microbial communities from Florida, USA - TSFL040 MetaG | ecosystem: Host-associated > Fungi > Mycelium > Unclassified | place: USA: Florida, Wekiwa Springs...
AATGTGAGAAGCTCGAAACAAACCGTGAGCGCGGCCCAGCGGCGCGACAGCGGAGCGATGAGGCGATAACTCAGGGCCAGGTTGAGCGCGCCGGCCACGGCGGTGGGCAGCGCCGCCGCCAGCCGGCTCACGCCGCCGAAAGGCAGCGCGAGCCAATAGATGAGTAGCGTCGCCGTGGCCGGATAATCCGGATAGGGCTCGCCATAGGTCGTGGGAAAAACGGATGGACCGTGGCGCAACATTTCCTTCGCAAATAATGCAAAGCGCGATTCGAATCCAATGAAACTCTGATCGTGAAATCCGAGCGTGAACAGCAGTAAACCCAGCACGGCAATAACCAGGCTGGCGCGATTGTCGCTGTACAGGTCCGCGAGGTTTTTCACGGATTTTTACCGATAAGGATTTTTACGGTAAACACAGGAAGAAACGCCTCTGAAGTGCAGCGGCCCATGCGCCAGTCTTGCTGAGGTTGCCCGCCATTATTGCAGGATAAGAATTAAGAAATTCTTACGAGATTATGCCTAGATAAAACTTTTGGAAAATTGCCAAGTAGCGCTTTATTTGTGACTGTCCGATGAATTAGGCTGCTCGGCGCCGATGGCCTCAACCTTGCAATCGTGTCACAGATATCAAAAAAATTACGATCGCACTCTGGCTTATGCGAGTTCGGCGCGCGCTTCATTTCGATATTCCCTGCGCTTTCCGGCGCTGCCAATGTGATGTGGGGTTGAACTATATATGCAAGTCCTGCCGGTAACGCCTTCGTTGAAAAATCCGTTATCGACCGCCGCGTTTTGGGCGGTGGCGGTTGTGCTGCTCTTTTGGGGTTTGGGGGATACCGGGCTGTGGAATTCCGAGGACCGCTGGGTCGAAATCGCGCGCGAGATGAAGCTCAGCGGCAATTACTTCCAGCCGACCATCAACGGCGCGCTGTATTTCGACAAGCCCTTGTTGAGTTATTGGCTGGTGCTGGCGTTTTCCACCCTGACCGGCGGCATCAATGAATGGTCGCTGCGTCTGCCGAGCGCCATCGGCGGCTTGCTGACGCTGTGGGCGACGCTGGGCCTCGGGCGCCTGCTCTGGTCCGAATCCGTGGGGCGGCTCGCCGGCTGGTTGCTGCTGACCTGTTATGGATTGTTGATGTGGTCGCGCCTCGGCGAGGCCGATATGGAGAATCTGGCCGCGACGACGCTGGCCGTTTACTGGTATTGGCGCCATCGCGGCCGCACCGGTTTTCTGAGTTACTGGATTTTTTACCTGATCATTTTTATCGGCGCGCAAACCAAGGGGCTGGCCGCGGTAGCCGTTCCGGCGCTGGCGGTGCTGGCCGATCTCTGGCGTTCGCGGAGCTGGCGCAAGCACATTAATTTCACGCATCTGTCGGCGATGGGCGCCGGCCTCGTTTTTTATCTGTTGCCGTTCTGGCTGGCGGGTTCGGCGCAGCCAAGCACTTCCAATGGCGCCGGGCTCCTCATGGTATTCCGTGAAAACGTGGTGCGGTATTTCGCGCCCTTCGATCACGATGACCCTTTTTATACGTATTTCTGGGCGCTGCCGCTGTTATTCATGCCGTGGGTTCCGATGTTGGCCGGCGCCTTCCTGCAGGCCTGGCGCATGCGTGGCTCGCTCGCGGAGCCGACCCGTTGGCTGTTGCTGGCGGGGGGCCTGATCTTCCTGTTTTTCACCGTCTCCGGTTCGCGAAGGATTTATTACATCCTGCCTTTGTTGCCCTACTGCGCGTTGTTGACCGCGGTGGTTTACAGCGATGTCATCGCGCGCAAACGGCTGCGTCCCATGCTGGTTCTGCAAGCGCTTTTGCTGCTGCTGCTGGTGGTGCTGAATCTTGTCGCGCCGCTGCTCGGCGGCCATCTTGGACAACCTCTGCGGGCGCAGCTGGATGTTTCGAGCCTGATGATTTGCAGCGTGATCGGCGCCGCCGCCGTGGTGGTGTGGCTGCTGTGCGCGGAACGGGCGCACCATCGCGGAGAACCTGTTCCGCTGCTGAATGTGCCCGCGTTGATCGGGGTGGCGGCGATGGTGTTCGGCGGATTTTTCCTGGTGCAGCGGGCGATGATCGACAGCTATCGCACCGAGTGGAAGTTCGCCGAGGAATTGTTCCCGCTTGCCGCGCAGATTTCTCCGGGCCAGATCGCGGTGTTCCGCGAGCGCTTGCCCGCCGGCGTATTGTTCTATGCGGACTTGCCGGTGCCCGTGATCATCTTGAACGATGCCGACGCGTTGCGGAATTTCCTGCGGACGCCGCCTTATCCGAAACTGCTGTTGTCCAGCTCCGAATTTTCCGGCGAGTTGCCGGCCGAGTTGCAGGCTGCGCAACCGAAAATACGCGAGGCGCGCAATGCCTGGGAAAAAGCGCAGGTCGCGAAATTGAATGCCTGGTTGATAGAGCGGCCAGCCGCGCCATGAACTGGCGGCGGCTGGCGCGACAGACGGTCAGGACTGCTGAGGTGAGCTGCTCAGTTGCAGGGCGATGCTGCGTTTTTTGAAATCGATATCCGCGATGCAGACATCGACTTCCTGCTCCAGCTGGAAGCGTTTCGTGGCCGAGCTGAGGCACATCGTTATCTGATCGAAACTGAACTTTTCGCCGCTGTGGCGCAGATCGACGAAGCCCTCGATGCCGGTATCGACCAGGCGCACAGCGAGGCCGCTGCTGTTGATATGACGAATGACGGCGCGCAGCGTCGCTCCGCGCAGCGTGTCCTGGGCGTAACGGCATTCGAGCCACTGCTGCGCCAGCTGGCTGGCCAAACGCACCCGATCGGTGCGCTCCTGCAGCCGGGCCAGTTGCGCGTCGTCGATGGTCGGCAGGGTCGCGCCGCGAAGTTTCGCTTTGATGACACGCTGCACCAGAAAATCATTGTACTTGCGCAGCGGCGAAGTCGCGGTGGTGTAGCAGGGCAGGCCCATGCCGAAGTGCGGGGCCGCGCCGGCGCGCAGCTGGCTGCGTTCCAGCGAGCGGGCCAGAATCGCGCGCCGCGGCATTTCGTGCTCCACGCCGGCGGCCTGCATCAGGGCCACATAGCCTTCCAGCGTCGATATGTCCGCGTCTTGTTGTTCCGGCAAATGATCGGCGCTGAGGCGCGCGACGTTGTCGTGGCGCTCGCGGCGGAAGCCGTTGTGGGTGACGAACACCGCGTTGTCGTTCCGCAGAAAATCGGCGGCGCAGCGGTTCGCCGCAACCATGCACTCTTCCACGACGCGATGCGCCGCGGTTTTTTTCCGGCGCTGGATGGCGGCGATGCCGCCATTATCGTCCACCTGCGATTGGTAATCGGAGAGGTCGGGCATCAGCAGATGCGAGCGGCGTCGCTGTGCCTGCAAGGCGCCGGTGATGGCGTGCAGCGTCCGCACCGAGGTGGTCCAGTCGGCGCCGTCGTCCAGCAGCTCCGAGGCGTCTTCATAAGTCAGTCGTGCGTGGGACCGGATTTTCGCCTCGCTGAACGTATAGCGGGCGATCTCGCCGTCGGCGTTCACTTCCAGCTTGCACACCAGCGCCAGGCGTTCTTGTCCGGCTTGCAGCGAGCAGCGTTCGTTGGCGAGCGCTTCGGGCAGCATGGCGATGGTGCGGCCCGGCAAATACACGGAGCTGGCGCGTTCGGCGATGGCTTGTTCCAGCGGCGATCCGGCCTTGATCCAGGCGCAGGGATCGGCGATGGCGACCCACAGGGTCCAGTCGGAGCCGGTGGCTTCGGCGTAGAGCGCGTCGTCCATATCGAGGGTTTCGCTGCCGTCGATGGTGACGAAGGGCAGGGCCAGCAGATCCTCGCGCGCATTCCAGTCGGGCTGTTCCAGATCCTCTTCCGAAAAGGCGGGGGCCGCCTCCTGCAGACCGTAGCGCGCCAGCGCATAGCTCTGGGCGATGAACGGGCTGGAGGGCGAGCCGACGATGCGCTCGACGCGCGCCTGAGGCTTGCCGTCAGAGATCGGATGCCGGCCGATGCGGCACTGGACCCAATCGCCGGCCTGGGCGTCTATCCGGGCTTTGGGCGGCACGAACAGCCAGCGGCTCAGGCGCGGCAGATCGGGCTCGACGAAGTGCGCGTTTTCACGCACCACATAGCTGCCGGTGAATGTCTTGAGCGGCGAGTTGAGCAGGCGTTCGATGAGCGCGCTGGGCTTGCCGTCTTCTCCGGTGACGATTTCGATGGCCACCTGATCGTCGGGAAATACGCGCAGCATCTGCTCGGGAGCGAGATAAATATCGCGGCCGTCTTCCAGCGTCACGAAGCCGAACCGGCCCTGGGAGCCCTTGACCACGCCGTTGGCGCGAATCTTCTTGGCCTCGAGTTCTCTTTGCCGCTGTGCTTCGAGCTGCTTCTGCTGCGCCTGCGACTGCTGTTTTTCGGTGACCAGCTGTTGCTTCAGGTTGCGCAGCTGGTCCAGGGAATCTTTATTAAGCATGGTGTAACCAGTGGAAAACGGGGTGTGTAGGGTAGCGGAATTCAGCGGTACTGTCAGGAGTCTCGGGCCCGGCGATGCTTTCGGAGGGCGGCCTGGCCGCGCCGCCGGTTAGCCCCGCAGGATGTTGACAAAGGCTGGGTGCTGTTTGAATAATCCTGCGCAATGAGTCTTTATACAGGACGCAGTCGTTGCCACCACTTCATGAGCAGGGCAGTGATCTGGGTACTGTGGAGGGAATGGCGTGTTGATTCCCCGACTTGACCCAGCGACACGGGCGCCGGATATTTTCCGCGGTGGACGCCTATCCCGCGTCGACGCAAAGACTCTTCTCCCGAATGTTCCATTCCTTGTTTCAACTTCCAGTGTTTCAACTTCTTCTGATGTTTCAACTTCCGAATTCCCCTGTTTCCCGTCGTTAGCATCCACCTTCCAAACCTTTTGCCGGTTCCTGTGTGTTGCCACGGTTGGCAGTGGTCAGGCCGGCTTTTGATGGAGATTGCCCATGGAAAAGATCTACGTTCTGGATACCAATGTGCTGCTGCACGATCCGCTCGCGCTGAGCGCGTTCAACGAGCACTGCGTGGTGGTGCCGATGACGGTGCTGGAGGAACTGGATACGATCAAGGATCGGCGCGATAAGGATGTGAGCCGCGAGGCGCGCATCGCGATCCAGGCCATCGACAAGGTGCTCGCCAACGCATCGCCGAAGGCGATTCAGGACGGCGTGGAAATTCCCGGCAGCGGCGCCGGCGGACGCGCCAACGGACGTCTGGCGGTCTATCCCGATCAGCTGATCCATCACGATCACAACGCGCCCTACCTCGACGGCTCACCTCAGCAGGCCAATGACAATCGCATCATCAACGTCGCGCTGCATTTGCAGGCCACGCATTCCGGCGCGTATGTCTGCCTGGTCACCAAGGATATCAACATGCGCCTCAAGGCCAAGGGATCCGGCCTGGAGCATGTCGAGGATTACCGCAAGGACCGGGTGCTGGACGACATCGACCTGATGGCGCGGGGCCATGAAAAAGTAGCCGGCGATTTTTGGGCGCGCGTGGATAAAGTCAAAACCGAAAGGCGCGGTGTCGATGTGGTTCATACCATCCCGCGCAATGTCATTCCGGACGTGTACCCGAACATGTTCATCGTCGACGAGGCGGATTTCGTCGGTTACGTGCAGCATGTCGACAGCGATTTCATCGAGCTGGTGGACTTGCATCGCGAGCGCTTGATGGCGCAAAAAATGTGGGGCCTGTCGCCGCGCAACCTGGAGCAGGCGATGGCCTTCTTTTTGATTGCGCGGCCCGAAGTGGACATGACGGTTTTGACCGGGCCCGCGGGCTCGGGCAAGACGCTGATCGCCCTGGCTTACGGACTGCACGCGATCATCGAGCAGAAGCGCTATGACAAATTGATCGTGGCGCGCTCGACGCCGCCGATCGCGGAAGACATCGGCTTTTTGCCGGGCACCGAAGAGGAGAAAATGGCGCCCTGGCTCGCGGCTTTCGATGACAACCTGGAAGTGCTGCATGGCGGCGACGATTCGCCGATGAGCAGTATCGCGTACGTGAAAGAGCGCGCGAATATTCAGTTCAAGTCGCTGAATTTCATGCGCGGCCGCTCTTTCAACAATGCCTATATCATTATCGATGAGGCGCAGGGGCTCACTCAGTTCCAGTTGAAATCGATCGTGACCCGCGTCGGCTCCAATTCAAAAATCGTGGTGCTCGGCAACCTGGCGCAAATCGATAACAAATATATTTCTCCGCTGACCTCGGGGTTGACCTATCTGGTGGAGAAGAGCAAATGGTTCGAGCATGCGGGCGTCATGCATGTGAACGGCATCGAACGCAGCCGCCTGGCCGCGTTTGCGGAGGAGAATTTATAAATCGGTCGTCGAATTGGTCGGGCATCGGTATAAAAGAGACGGTGGTTTTCAGGGAGGCGAATACATATTTTTAGATGTTTAAAGTAAAAGCCGGTATTGCCGCATAATTCACAATTGCGGTAAAGGCTTCTGCTACCATTGCGCGGGTACCGCTGATCTGATGGAGAACAACATTGGATTTGAATAACAAGAATGCGGTCGCCACGCGCTGGGGCGACCGCCGGCGAGCCGACTCGGACTTCGCGCGCGAACAGATTCTCGATGCCGCGGTTGCCTGTTATCAACGGACAGGCGTCAACAAAACCACGATGGAGCATATCGCGCGCGAAGCCAAGGTAACGCGCACCACGGTATACCGTTATTTTCAGAGTCGCGGCGAAGTTCTCAATGGCGTGGTCATGCGCGCCACCATCATCATGGTCGTGGAGTTGCAGCAGCGCGTGGCGAATGCGCGCGATTTTGGTAATTTCATCGTCGAGGCCGCCGCCAGCGCGTATGAATTGATTCCCGCATCGCCGGTGCTGCGTTTGCTGCTCTCGGAAGATGCTCCGGTGTTGCAGCGTGTCTACGTGAGTTCCGCCGAGGTGCTGAAGCTTGCCGCCGAATTCCTGCGTCCGCGCTTCGAGGAGGCCGTCGAGCTGGGCGAGGTGCATGCGGGCGTCGAGCTGGTATCGCTGGCGGACTGGATCATCCACATGGTCAGCGCCTACCTGTTGACGCCGCCGAATCCGCTGTGCCCGACCGTCGATATCCGCGAAACCTTTCACCGCTACCTCGAACCGGCCTTGGTGAGCAACCGTTCGTTGCCGCGCTTCCAGTGAGCCGCTGTATTCAGTCAATCAAGCCAGATAGCAGCGCGCGATCTGTAAAATCGCCAGAGCCAGCGCACCGGCAAGCACATCGTCGAGCATGATACCGAAACCGCCATGCACATGGCGGTCGCACCACCGTATCGGCCAGGGCTTCCAGATATCGAACAGGCGGAATAAAACAAACGCCGCCGCCACCCAGGCCCACTGGACGGGAATCCACGCCAGTGCAATCCATAGGCCGACGAATTCGTCCCAGACTATCGCGCTGTGATCGTGCGTACGCAGATCGCGCGCGGTCCTGCCGCAGATATAGACGCCGAACGCAAAGGCGGCCGCGATGCAGAGCCAGTACAGCGGCGCGCTCAAGAAATGCAGCGGCCACCACAGTGGCAGCGCGGCCAGGCTGCCGAAGGTGCCGGGAGCGCGAGGCGCGAGGCCGCTGCCGAGGCCGGCGGCGAGAAAATGAATAGGGTTGCGCGGATTGGGTTGGGCCATGCGAAGTGTCTTTACTCTGCCAGTGGAATGCGGGCAATCTCATCGTTGTCGATGTGTCCGCGATGGCGATTATACGGCTTCGCGCCGTGTTTTTTTAATCCGGGCGCGCGTGAGCTTCGCGAGGAATTTTTTGGGTGGAAAACGCATGATTGAATCGATCAGCCATCTCACTTTCGTCGTGCGCGATCTGGAGCGCACGGCCACGTTCCTGCGCGAGCTTTTCGATGCGCGGGAAATGTATGACAGCGGCAGGCGGACCTTCTCGCTGTCTCCGGAAAAGTTCTTTCTGATCGGCGGCGTCTGGGTGGCGATCATGCAAGGCGAACCGCTGGCGGAGCGCTCCTACAATCACATCGCTTTCAAAATCGCCGAGAACAATTTCGACGATTACAAACAGCGCGTGGTTCGGCTCGGATTGGAGATCAAACCCGGTCGTGAGCGGATCGAGGGCGAGGCGCGGTCTTTATATTTTTACGACTACGACAATCATCTGTTTGAGCTGCACACCGGTACCTTGGACGAGCGCCTGGCGAGTTATCGGCGCCGGTGATTGCCGGGTGATGGCCGGTTTCAGAAATGTTGGTAGCCGGTCGGCATCAGCGCAATGAGTTCGCCGTCGCCGCCACGCGCCAGCAATCGACGCTCCCGGGTGATGGCGCCGATGCGTGTGACCGGCACCGATAGCGCATGCGCGAGCGCAACGACTTCGGCGACGCGATCGGCGGCCACGGTGAAACACAGTTCGTAATCGTCGCCGCCGTTGAGGGCGCACGATTGCGCGTTGGCCTGGGTTTGCAAGGCCGTTGAAATCGGCAGCGCGGCAAGATCGAGCGTCGCGCCAACGCCGCTGTGTTCGAGAATGTGTCCGAGGTCGGCGGCGAGCCCGTCGGAAATATCGATCGCCGCGCTGGCGATGCCGCGCAGAGCCAGTCCGAGCGCGACGCGCGGAGTCGGGCGATGATAGCGCTCCAGCAAATAGCGCTGATTCTTCGTCGGGGCCGCGGTGGCGAGATATTCCAGCGCCGCGCTGGCGTCGCCCAGCGTTCCCGACACCATGACGGCGTCGCCCGGCCGCGCGCCGCTGCGCAGCAGCGCCATGCTTTGGGGCACGGACCCGAGAATCTGGATGTTGATCGTGTGGCAGGGGCCGCGCGTGGTGTTGCCGCCGATCAGTCCGATGCCGAATTCGTCGGCGGCGTCGCGCAGGCCACGGCTGAAACCCGCGAGCCAGTTTTCATCGGCCGTCGGCAGCGTGATGGCGAGTGTGAACGCCAGCGGCCGCGCGCCCATCGCCGCCAGATCGCTGAGGTTGACGCGCAGGGCGCGCTGGCCGATGAGATAAGGATCGCCGTCCGCGGGAAAATGCACGCCGGCGACGAGGGTGTCGACCGACAGCGCAAGTTGTTCATCGGGGTTCTGGTCGAGCAGGGCGCAATCGTCGCCGATGCCCAGCGCAATCGAAGGATGCGCCGGGCCGATGCCGGTGAAATATTTTTCGATGAGTCCGAACTCGCTGAGCGCCACGCTGAGCTCCGTTTCGCTTGATGACGCGCGTGCGTTATTGGCGGGATTGCGCCGCCACTTCCACCGCGCGCAGGCGCTTGGCCAGTTGGTCCATCACGGCGTTGATATATTTGTGGCTCTCCGCGGCGCCGAATTTTTTGGCCAGCGCGACGGCTTCGTTGATCGCGACCTTGAACGGCACATCGATGCGGTGGGTGAGTTCATAACAACCCATGCGCAGCAGTGTCAGTTCAATCGGATTGAGATCTTTCAGCGGGCGGTCGAGATAGGGCAGGAAGGCCTGCTCCAACTCTCCGACCTGCGCGGGAATCTGGTGCAGTAAATCCTGGAAATATTCGAGATCCACCGGTTTGAAATCGTATTCGGTCAGGAATTGCCGCTCGATCTGTTGCAGGGGATTGCGGCTGATCTGCCACTGATACAGCGCTTGCAACGCATAATGTCGCGCTTTGCGTCGCGCGCCGGCATTGAAGCCATTGGCCGATGATTTCGTCACAGCGATGTCTCTTCTCTCAAAGGTAAAGAACTCGGGGGCGAAGCTGCCGGCCCGATGCTAAGCCGCGCCGGTATGCCGGACGCGGCCGTGTGGCGCTTACAGATTGCCGAGCAGGCTGACCATTTCCAGCGCGGACGAGGCCGCTTCCGCGCCTTTGTTGCCGGCCTTGGTGCCGGCGCGCTCGATGGCCTGTTCGATGGTGTCGACGGTCAGTACGCCGAAAGCCACCGGCACGCCGTATTCCATCATGACTTGAGCGAGGCCCTTGGTGCATTCGCCCGCCACATATTCGAAGTGGGGCGTGCCGCCGCGAATGACCGCGCCGAGGGCGATGATGGCGTCGTACTGTTTTTTCTCCGCGAGTTTCTTGCAGACCAGCGGAATTTCGAAGGCGCCGGGCGCGCGCACAAGGGTGATGCGGTCGTCGCCGACACCGTGGCGGCGCAGGGTGTCGAGCGCACCGCTGACCAGGCTTTCCACCACGAAACTGTTCCAGCGGCCGACCACCAGCACATAGCGGCCCTGGTTTGCGGCGAAATTACCTTCGATGGTTGTGATTGCGCTCATAAGTTTTCCTTCATGCGAAGCGTTCAGCAAAATCCCGTCGTGCCGGGACAGTCGGGGCGCGGTGCGGCGAATCGGTCCGCCCGCGCCTGGGTTCGGGTGTTATTCGGGATTGACGTAATCCACGACTTCGAGATCGAAACCGGAAATCGCATTGTACTTCACCGGCGCGCCCATCAGACGGAACTTGCGGACGCCGAGATCGCGCAGGATCTGCGAGCCGAGGCCGATCATCAGGAAGGCGCTGTGGCCGCCCACCGCCGCCGGCGCGGGCGCTACGCGCTTGCCCATCGCGATATCGATGGAGGCGAGCAGGTCGTCCGGCGTTTCCTGGCCGGCCAGCAACAGCAGCACGCCGCTGCCTTCCGCCGCGATGCGCTCGAGACAGCGGTGCGTGTTCCAGCTGACCCGGCCGGGCGGTTGCGTGTTGATGAGATCGCGCAGCGCGCTGGCGATCTGCACGCGCACCAGCGGCGCCGCGTCCTGGTCGAATTCGCCTTTCACCACGGCGAGATGAATGTTGCCGCTGTGCACGTCGCGATAACTATGCAGCGTGAAGGCGCCGTGGTCGGTGTGAACCGAACCTTCGCCGATTTTTTCGATGCTGCTTTCGTTGACGACGCGATAGTGAATGAGGTCGGCGATGGTGCCGATCTTGAGGCCGTGTTCCTGGGCGAATTTTTCCAGGTCGGGACGGCGCGCCATGCTGCCGTCGTCGTTCATCACTTCGCAGATCACGCCGCTGGGCTCGAAGCCGGCCAGGCGCGCGAGATCGCAGGCGGCTTCGGTGTGGCCGGCGCGAACCAGCACGCCGCCGCTCTCCGCCATCAGCGGAAAGATGTGGCCGGGTTGCACGATGTCGTCGGCTTTGGCATTGCGCGCGGCCGCCGCGCGCACGGTGAGGGCGCGGTCCGCGGCGGAAATGCCGGTGGTGACGCCGTGCGCGGCTTCGATGCTGACGGTGAATTTGGTGCCGAAGCCCGACGCGTTGCGCTGCACCATCAGCGGCAGATTGAGGCGCTCGCAGCGCTCGCGGCTCATCGGCATGCAGATCAGGCCGCGCGCGAAACGCGCCATGAAATTGATGTGTTCGGCGGTGACGCATTCGGCCGCCATGACGATATCGCCTTCGTTTTCGCGATCCTCGTCGTCCATCAGGACCACCATTTTTCCGAGGCGGATGTCCTGGATGATTTCTTCGATCGTGTTCAATGCCATTATCGTGTTCCTGTCATTGGCCGCCGAAGCCGTGCCGGGCGAGAAATTCCGCGGTGATGCCGCCGCTGCCGGTTTCGTCTTTGGCGCCGCGGGTCAGCATGCGCTCCAGATAACGCGCGATCACGTCCACTTCCAGGTTGACGGCGGTGCCGCTCTGGAAGCCGGCGATGTTGGTCATCTGCGCGGTATGCGGAATGATATTGAGTTCAAAGTCGGTGTCGCCTACCTCATTTACGGTAAGGCTGACCCCATCGACGCAGATCGATCCCTTGTGCGCGATATAACGCGCCAGCGCGTTGGGGGCGCGCACGGTGAGGCGGATCGAGCGGGCGTCGTCGTGGCGTTTGACGACATGGCCGACGCCGTCGACATGGCCGCTGACGATATGCCCGCCCAGCGGCGTGCTCGGCGTCAGCGCTTTTTCCAGGTTGACCGGCTGGCCGCGGCGCCAGTGTTCGATGGTGGTATGCGCGATGGTTTCGCGCGACACATCGGCCCAGAAGCCGTCGCCGGGCAGGTCCACCACGGTGAGGCAGACGCCGTTGGTGGCGATGCTGTCGCCCAGGGCCACGTCGGCCAGGGGCAGGGCGCCGGTCTGGATGCGCAGGCGCAGATCGCCGTTGCTGGGTTGCAGGGCCGCGACTTTGCCCACGGCCTGGATGATTCCTGTGAACATGACTGTCACCTGAAGTAAATCGTCACCTGAAAATTGATCGGTCCGTGGATGTGAAGGGCGTCCTGCATTGAATCCGGGGCTCTGCCCCACGCTGCCGGAAGGAGCCCCCGCTGTCCGGAAAGAGCCCCCGCTGTCCGGAAAGAGCCCACGCTGTCCGGAAAGAGATAGTGCAGAGCGATGGTGCGGCGCTTGCGGTCGCCCGCGCATCGCCCGAACGCATTATTCCTGTGTCGACGTTTGAGCGTCGACAGGCCGGCTTGTAAGCGGCCGGGCGTCGATGCGCCAGTCGGCTCCAACCGCGCGTATTTCGCGAATATCGAGGCGATTCTGTTCGCGCATTTTTTCCAGCGGCAGCTCCAGCAGCGGCCGCCCGCGGCTGCCGAGCAGCGTCGGCGCCATGTATATCGTGAGTTCGTCCACCAGGCCCGCGCGCCAGAATGCGCCGGCCAGCGTGGCGCCGGCCTCGACCAGCACCTCGTTGCACTGCTGTTGCGTCAGCCAGTCGAGCAGGGCGTCCAGGTCGACGCGGCCGTCGCGCCCGGGCAGGCGCAAAACCTCGGCGTCGGCGTCGACCAGCGCCTCCCAGCGTTTTTGTTCGTCGTTGACCGTGGCCACGACCAGGCGGCCGGGTTGGGCGAAAATCCTTGCCGGCGGATGCAGGCGCAGGCGGGAATCGAGCACGACGCGCAGCGGCTGCCGGGCGGCAATCATATCCGCGTCGGGCAGGCCCAGCTCGCCCGCGCGCACGCTGAGCGCGGCATTATCGGCGAGCACCGTGTCGACGCCGCTCACCACCGCGCAGCTGCGTGCGCGCAACCGCTGCACGTCGGAGCGTGCGGCCGGGCCGGTCAGCCACTGGCTTTCGCCGGAGGCCATGGCCGTGCGCCCGTCCAGGCTCATCGCCAGTTTCAGGCGTATCCAGGGACGCCCCCGCTCCATGCGGCTGATGAAGCCGGGATTGAGATCGCGCGCCTCCGCTGCCAGCAGCCCGACTTCGACCGCGATGCCGGCGTTGCGCAGATGTTCGAGGCCACGCCCGCTGACGGCGGGGTTCGGATCGCGCATCGCCGCCACCACGCGGCTCACGCCGGCGGCGACCAGCGCCTCGCAGCAGGGCGGCGTGCGGCCGTGATGGCTGCAGGGTTCGAGGGTGACATAAGCGGTGGCGCCGCGCGCGTCGTGGCCGGCGTCGGCCAGCGCGTTCACTTCCGCATGGCCTTCGCCGGCGCGCACATGCCAGCCGCGGCCGATGATGTTGCCGTCGCGCACCAGCACGCAGCCCACGCGCGGATTCGGCGAGGTGGTGTACAGGCCGCGCCGCGCCAGTTGCAGCGCTTGCGCCATGTACTGGCGGTCGGCGATTTCGTTCATGCGGTCAGCCGGAATTCAGTGCTGCTGCCCGTCGCCGGGCACGGGTTCCTGCGCCAGGCGATCGATTTCGGCGCGGAATTCGTTGAGATCCTGAAAGCTGCGGTACACCGAGGCGAAGCGTACGTAAGCGACGTGATCGAGGCGGCGCAGGGCTTCCATCACCAGCTCGCCGATCACGCGCGAATCGAGTTCGCGTTCGCCCGTGGCCTGCAGCTGGTGTTTGATCTGCGACAGCAGCGCCTCCACCTTTTCAACGCTGACCGGACGCTTCTGCACCGCGCGCAGAATGCCGTTGCGCAGCTTCTCCTCGTCGAAAGGCTCGCGCGAGCCGTTGGTCTTGATGACCCGCGGCATCAGCAACTCGGCGGTTTCAAACGTGGTGAAGCGCTCGGCGCAGGACAGGCATTCGCGCCGCCGCCGCACCTGGCCGCCTTCGGCAACCAGGCGCGAGTCGATCACTTTGGTGTCGTCAAAACCACAAAACGGACAGCGCATTCGCCGCGCCTCGATCAGAGTGTCAGGGAATCAGGCAGCGTACACGGGGAAGCGTGCGCAGATCGCCAGGACTTTTTGCTTGACCTCGGCGATCACCGCTTCGGCATTGCCTTTTTCCAGGCCGTCCAGCACGTCGCACAACCAGTGGGCCAGCTCCTTGCACTCGGCTTCCTTGAAGCCGCGGGTGGTGGCCGCCGGGGTGCCGATGCGCAGGCCGGAGGTGACGAAGGGTGAGCGCGGGTCGTTGGGCACCGAGTTCTTGTTGACGGTGATGTTGGCGTTGCCCAGGGCCGCGTCGGCGTCTTTGCCGGTGTATTCCTTGCCGATCAGGTCGATCAGCATCAGGTGGTTGTCGGTGCCGCCGGACACCACCTTGTAACCGCGCTCCAGCAGCACGCCGGCCATGGCGCGGGCGTTGGCGACCACCTGTTTCTGGTAGGCCTTGAATTCGGGCGCCAGCGCTTCCTTGAAGGCCACCGCCTTGCCGGCGATGACGTGCATCAGCGGACCGCCCTGGATGCCGGGGAACACCGCCGAGTTCAGCTTCTTGTGGAAGTCCTCGGACTGGCCCTTGGACAGGATGATGCCGCCGCGCGGGCCGCGCAGGGTTTTATGGGTGGTGCTGGTGACAACGTGCGCGTGGGGCAGCGGGCTCGGGTATTCGCCGGCGGCGACCAGGCCGGCGACGTGGGCCATGTCCACCCACAGGTAGGCGCCGACCTGGTCGGCGATGGCGCGCATGCGGGCCCAGTCCTTGACGCGGGAATAGGCCGAGAAGCCGCCGATGATCATCTTGGGCTGGGTTTCGAGCGCGATGCGCTCCATTTCGTCGTAATTGATCATGCCGGTGTCGGCGTCGAGGCCGTAGGGCACGATCTTGTAATGGCGGCCGGAGAAGTTGATGGGGTTGCCGTGGGTCAGGTGGCCGCCCTGGGCCAGGTTCATGCCCATCACGGTGTCGCCCGGATTGACCAGCGCCAGGAAGATCGCGGCGTTGGCCTGGGCGCCGGAGTGCGGCTGCACGTTGGCGTAGTCGCAGTCGAACAGCTGCTTGACGCGGTCGATCGCCAGTTGCTCGGCGACGTCGACATACTCGCAACCGCCGTAGTAGCGCTTGCCGGGATAACCCTCGGCGTATTTGTTGGTGAGGCCGGTGCCCTGGGCCTCCAGCACGCGCGGGCTGGCATAGTTTTCCGAGGCGATCAGCTCGATATGATCTTCCTGGCGGCGCTCTTCCTTCTGGATAGCGGCCCACAGCTCATCGTCAAACCCGGCGATGGTCATGTCTTTTGCGAACATCTGATTTCCCCCAAGAAGGCACGGCAGTTGCGAAGGGGCGCAATTGTAGCCTATCCGCGCGGCGCGGGCATCCCGGCGGCGCGGGCGCGGGCGGTTCTGGATAAATATCCGGCGGGGCAGGATAACGCGGCGAATTCGGGTAGAATCCCGGCGCATCTTTCGGCGGCCCCCGGGCCGCCCGATCGCTACTCTTCCCTGGAGGTCGATGCCGCATGGCTCAATACGTCTACACGATGAACCGGGTGAGCAAGGTCGTGCCGCCCAAGCGCGAAATTCTCACCGACATTTCCCTGTCGTTCTTCCCGGGCGCCAAGATCGGCGTGCTCGGCCTGAACGGCGCCGGCAAGTCGACGCTGCTGCGCATCATGGCCGGCATCGACACCGACATCAACGGCGAGGCGCGTCCGCAGCCCGGCATCAAGATCGGTTATCTGGCGCAGGAGCCGCCGCTCGATCCCAATAAGGATGTGCGCGGCAATGTCGAAGAGGGCGTGGCCGAGGCCATCGAAGCCCTGGCCGGCCTGGAAAAAATCTACGCCGCCTACGCCGAGCCCGAAGCCGATTTCGATGCGCTGGCGAAAGAGCAGGCGCGCCTCGAAGACATCGTGCAGGCGATGGACGCGCACAACCTCGACCACAAGCTCGAAGTGGCCGCCGATGCGCTGCGCCTGCCGCCCTGGGACGCCGACGTCACCAGGATTTCCGGTGGCGAGCGCCGCCGCGTGGCGCTGTGCCGCCTGCTGCTGTCCAACCCGGACATGCTGCTGCTGGACGAACCGACCAACCACCTGGACGCGGAAAGCGTGGCGTGGCTGGAGCATTTCCTGTGCGAGTTCCCCGGCACCGTGGTGGCGATCACCCACGATCGTTACTTCCTCGACAACGCCGCCGGCTGGATCCTGGAACTGGACCGCGGCCGCGGCATTCCCTTCGAAGGCAACTATTCCGCCTGGCTGGAAGGGCGCGAAAAGCGTCTGGAAATCGAAGCCAAGCAGGAAGTCGCGCGTCAGAAAACGGTTAAATCCGAACTGGAATGGGTACGCCAGAACGCCAAGGGTCGCCAGGCCAAGAGCAAGGCGCGCCTGCAGCGCTTCGAGGAGTTGCAATCGCAGGAATATCAGGCGCGCAACGAAACCAACGAAATCTACATTCCACCCGGGCCGCGCCTGGGCGATCTGGTGATCGAGGCCAACAACATCAGCAAGTCGTTCGGCGACAACGTGCTGTTCGAAAACCTCAGCTTCCAGATTCCGCAGGGCGCGATCGTCGGCATCATCGGCGGCAACGGCGCGGGTAAATCGACGCTGTTCCGCATGATCACCGGCCGCGAGCAACCCGACAGCGGCAGCATCCGCGTCGGCGAGACCGTGCAGCTTTCGCACGTCGAGCAGACCCGCGAGAAGCTCGACGACAACAAAACCGTCTGGGAAGCAGTGTCCGACGGACACGACATCATCCGCATCGGCAACTATGAAGTGCCGTCGCGCGCTTACATCGGCCGCTTCAACTTCAAGGGCGGCGATCAGCAGAAGCGTGTTGGCGATCTCTCCGGCGGTGAGCGCGGCCGCCTGCAACTCGCCTGCACCTTGAAGGAAGGCGGCAACGTACTGCTGCTCGACGAACCGTCCAACGACCTCGACGTCGAAACGCTGCGCGCGCTGGAAGAGGCGCTGCTGGAATTCCCGGGCTGCGCGCTGGTGATCTCGCACGATCGCTGGTTCCTCGACCGGATCGCCACGCACATCCTTGCCTACGAGGGCGATTCGCAAGTGGTGTTCTTCGAGGGCAACTTCAGCGAATACCACGCGGACTTCATCAAGCGCAAGGGCGAAAACTCCACGCCGCAACGGATGAAATACAAGCGCCTGAAATAAGGCTTGCGCGCAGGGACGCGCTTTCCCGCCGCGCGCATTGCGCGAAGGGGTCCGGCCATGCGCCGGGCCATCGCCCCTCATTTCACCTGACGACTTTTTCCGGATTCCACGGGCGTGTCGGCCGTGCCGGTCTACACTGTGGAAAGTCTTTTGCCAGAGTGAGTGTAGCCATGACCAGCCAGACCCCGGACCGACGTATATTCAGCCGCATTCATTTCGACGCATGGGCCGAGTTGCGCCAGGGCGAACGGCACTGGCGCGCGCCGGTGGTCGATCTTTCGCTCAAGGGGCTGCTGGTGCGCGAGCCGGAGGAATGGCGCGTCGACGACAGCCAGCCGGTGCGGGCCGCGATTCAGCTCGCGAATCAGGCCACTATTCAAATGACCGTGTGGCCGCGCCATAACACCAATGGTCAGATCGGTTTCGAGTGCGAATTTATCGACCTGGACAGCATCAGCAACCTGCGCCGTCTGGTGGAGTTGAATCTGGGGGATCCGGAGCTGCTTGAGCGGCAGTTGGCGGCGTTGGGGGGAGTCGAAGGCTGAAGCTTTCGAAAAAATTTCCGAACCGGAAAGACGCTTCGCTGATCCGTGCACGCCCGTCCTGGCGTGTCTTCTTCCAAAAAATTCTGTTATTCAAGGCAACCCCGTGGCGCGCGCTGCGCCACGGGGTTTTCCACCTGAGGCTTATTTGGCCGCGGTGGGTTGCGATTTCATTTGCGGTACGGCGATGGCCCACAGTCGCGCCAGCTGGGCATATTTCGAATCGGCCGGTACTTTGCGGAAAGCTTCGATCGCTTCGTTCGCCTGATTGTTGCAAGCGTAGGCGATGCCCAGATCCAGGTTGGTCTTGTCGGCATCCACGCCTTTCTGTGCGGCCTGCTTGATGATATCGATCGCGTTCTGGCACTGGCCGTAGCTGATAAAGGCTTCACCCAGGCTGAGCATGGCGCTGCCCTTGCCGGAGGCGGTGATTTCCTTGGCCTGGGAGGTCAGCGTGCTCTTGTCTTTCTGGGCGGAGGCGCGCGCTTCCTCAAGCAGCGAGGAATCGTCTTTCTTGCTCAGGACGCCTTCGGCAAAACCTTTTTCCAACGCAATCTTGGCATCGCCCGGAACACCCTGGCGCAGCGCGATCTGCGCCATGTTGACGTATTCGGCGCCCTGCATCTTGGTCATGCGGTTTTTCAGGCGCAGCACCTGCAGGCGTTCCTCATCGGATTTCTTGCCGCTGTCTTCAACCAGGTTCAGCGCGTCGGTCCAGTATTTTTCCGACGGGAATTTCTGCAGCAGCTGTTCCATCGCGGCCATCACGCCGGCGTTGTTCTTGGTGTTGTATTCGCTGGACAGGAGCAGTTTCAGCCAGTCTTCCTGCACCGGCGTCTGGGTTTTGTCCGCGATTTCAAGCAGCTTTTTGAACGCGGCGGTGGCCGTCGGATAATCTTTTTGCAGGTAGGCCGCCTGGCCGACCAGCAGGGCGAGATCGGTGTTTTCGTTTTGCTGCAGCGCCATGTTGCCGTATTTCACCGCGGCCGGATAATCCTTGTTCTGATAGGCGAGCTTGGTCAGCGTGGTGAGGTGATCGGCCAGTTTCTCGGGCGCCACCAGATTTTCGTCGACCGCCGCCGCGTAAGCTTTTTGCGCGGCCGGATAGTCGTTGAGTTTCAGTGCCAGGAAACCCTGGAATTCGTAGATGACAGCCTGTTCAGCCGGATTTTTGTTGTCGATGGCCTGGGCTTCGTTCACCTTCGCCATCGCGCCCTGGAAATCGTTTTTGTTGGCCAGCTGCTGGGCTTCCGACAGGGGCTTGCCGACTTTCGGACCGATTTTTCCCTGGGCCTGAGCGGCGGCGGCCGCGGCCTGGGGCACCACAACCGGAGCGGCGCCTCCCAGCAATGCCATTACGGCGACAAAGGTGGTGAGCTGTCGTTTAAAAGTCATAGGTGTGTCCTTGATCACTGGTTGTAGTTTGCTGTTTTAGTTTGTGAAGGCACTGCGGGCTTGCATGAGGATTGGTCGCGGTCTCTTCTGAATTTTTATCGGATTCAGGTCTGCAGCCTCTCGCCGATCGGAGTTTTGGACCGTTTACGCCGGGATAAGTTTGCACGCAATCGCGTTTCGCTGTCCCGCGTGAGCCTGGCCCGGTGCATCTGCCAGTTGAAATTCGGCCCGATTCTAGCGCGGCTTGGCGCTGTATCAAAGGCATAACGTCACC
>Ga0153956_1001587_pt1 | contig 19336 bp, 10 predicted proteins | sample TSFL040MetaG_FD_104704 | JGI IMG/M metagenome (GOLD analysis project Ga0153956, IMG submission 104704) | Attine ant fungus gardens microbial communities from Florida, USA - TSFL040 MetaG | ecosystem: Host-associated > Fungi > Mycelium > Unclassified | place: USA: Florida, Wekiwa Springs...
CTTGTCGCGCACGCGCGCATCCTTGTTCCAGGTGGTGCCCGGATCGTCGTCTTCGTGATCCATGCTGGAGAGCGTCTGCAGCCACTTCGACTTGGTGGTGTGGACCAGCGCCTTGCGCTCCTCACGTCCGGCGTTGCCGGCGCTCGGCGCGAGCTTGGCGAGGATACCGCGCGCAACCTGCTTGGCATCGCCGCAGATACCGACGGTGACGGGCTTGGTCAGGCCGATGCGGTCGGCATTGATGTCGACCTGGATGATCTTGGCCTGCTTGGGCCAGTAGTCGATGCCGTAGCCCGGCAGCGTCGAGAACGGGTTGAGGCGGGTGCCGAGCGCGAGCACGACGTCGGCCTTCGCAACGAGTTCCATCGCGGCCTTCGAGCCGTTATAGCCGAGAGGACCAACCGAAAGACGATGGCTGCCAGGGAAGGAATCGTTGTGCTGGTAGTTGTTGCACACCGGCGCATCGAGCTTTTCAGCAAGCGCGACGCAATCGGGGATCGCGCCGCCGATCACCACGCCCGCACCCGACAGGATGACCGGGAACTTGGCTTCCGACAAAAGCTTCGCGGCTTCGGCAATCGCGCCTTCGCCACCCGCCGGACGCTCGAAATCGACGATCGCGGGAAGCTCGATGTCGATCACCTGCGTCCAGAAGTCGCGCGGAATGTTGAGCTGCGCCGGCGCGGACAGGCGCTTCGCCTTCATGATGACGCGGTTCAGCGTCTCTGCGACGCGCGACGGATCGCGCACTTCTTCCTGATAGCAGACCATGTCGCGGAACATCGCCATCTGCTCGACTTCCTGGAAGCCGCCCTGCCCGATGGTCTTGTTCGCCGCCTGCGGCGTGACCAGCAGCATCGGCGTGTGATTCCAGTACGCGGTCTTGATCGGGGTGACGAAGCCGGTGATGCCGGGGCCGTTCTGCGCGATCGCCATCGCCATTTTGCCGGTCGAGCGGGTGTAGCCGTCACAGATCAGGCCGCCGTTGGTCTCATGCGCGACGTCCCAGAAGGTGATGCCCGCCTTCGGGAACAGATCCGAAATCGGCATGAACGCCGAACCGATGATGCCGAAACCATGCTCGATGCCATGCATCTGGAGCACTTTCACAAAGGCTTCTTCCGTCGTCATTTTCATGGGCGCACCCTCTCTTTTGCAAAGTGTTTGACGAGAACCAGTCGTCCTGAACGTCAGGATTTCCCGCCGTATGTGCCATGCGGCTTGACGAAGCGCAACGAATATCTCAATTTCAAATTTAAAGTGTTTCATTTATCGGAATAATGGTGTAATCGATGGGTATGAACGAGCTTTTTGGTGCCCTCAAACCGCTGGCCCTGCTGGAGGCCATCGCCGGGCTGCAACATCCAGCAAGCCTTGCCGAACTCGCCGTGAATGTCGGCGTGCCGAAGCCGACGATGCATCGCTGGCTCGGTTCGCTCGAACAGGCGGGCCTGATCCAGCGCACGCCGGACGGGCGGCGCTATGAACTGGCGATGCGCGCAACGCAGCTTGCATTCTCGATTCTGTCGAACCGCCCCGGCGGCGCACTCCGGCACGAAATCCTGCGGCGCGTAGTGCAGGAGGTCGGTGAATCCTGCAATCTCACGGTGCTCGACGGCACGCAGGTCACCTATCTCGATCGCGTCGAATCCAAATGGCCGCTGCGCATTACGTTCCAGCAAGGATCGCAGGTCCCCGCTTACTGCTCCGCGAGCGGCAAGCTGTTTCTCGCCCTGATGCAACCGGCCAAACGCGACCTCGTTATTTCAGAGATGAGTTTCGAGCGCATGACGGATCACACCGTCGTGGAGAAGTCCTCCCTGCTGGATGAACTGTCAGATATCCGTCGCGATGGTTACGCACTCGACCGCGAAGAATTCCTCGAGGGCCTCGTCTGTCTTGCGGTGCCGATCATTCATCACAAGGGCCGCAATCGCGTCTGCGCCGCGGCGCTCGCGATCCAGGCACCGGTGACACGCATGTCCCAAGCCGAAATGATCAAGAAGATTCCAATCCTGCAAAACGCCGCCAAGGCCATGAGCGCAACGATCAGCGCCGACATTGGAGCCGCCTGATGTCCACCGCCTCTTCCCATCCGAAACTCGATGCCCTCGAACAGGCCGCGCGCGGCAAGGGACGCCTGAGCGTCGCCGTCGCCTACCCCTGCTCGACCGACGCGCTCGGCGCCGCGCTGTCAGCCTATGAAGAAGGCATCATCGATCCGATTCTCGTCGGTCCGCGCCGCCGCATCGAAGCCTGCGCGGTGGAATTGAAGGCGAGCCTCGATGGCGTGCGCCTCGTCGAGGCCGAAGATGATCCGGTGCTCTCCTCGCGCGCAGCTGTCGCGCTCGTCAGCGCAGGCGAAGCCAAGTCGCTGATGAAAGGCTCGCAGCACACCGACGAACTTCTCGGCGCGGTGGTGTCGCGCGAGGCGAACCTGCGCACCTCGCGCCGCATGAGCCACGTGTTCTGGTTCGACCTCCCCGCCTATCACAAGCCGCTGATGATCACCGATGCGGTGGTCAACATTCAGCCGGGCTTGAAGGAGAAGGTCGACATTCTCGCCAACGCGGTCGATTTCGCGCACCGCATCGGGTTCGATGCGCCGAAGGTCGCGATCCTGTCGTCGGTCGAGACCGTCAATCCGGATCTGCAGTCCAGCATGGACGCCGCCGCGCTGACCAAGATGGCCGATCGTGGCCAGATCGCGGGCGCCATCGTCGATGGCCCCCTCGCTTTCGACAACGCGATTTCCGCACAATCCGCCAAGACGAAAAAGATCACTTCTTCGGTTGCAGGTGACCCCGACCTGTTGATGGTGCCGAACCTCGATGTCGGCAACATTCTCTACAAGTCATTCATCTATATGGGCGGCGGCGAATGCGCGGGCGTCGTGCTCGGCGCGAAGGTGCCGGTGATCCTGACAAGCCGCGCGGATTCACGCCGCGCGCGCATCGCCTCCTGCGCGCTGGCGCGTCTGAGCTTGTCGTAAAAGATTTTCAGATCGATCCCCAAAGCAAAACGGCCCGGTGTAAACCGGGCCGTTTGATTTTGTATCGTATCGCTTACGCGACCAGTGCCTTGGGCGCCGTCCCGCCCGCCTCGATACGCTGACGCGCCAGGCGGTTGATCCACATCGCCGACAGTGCGCTGATCACGCCTGCGAACACGCAGTACAACGCAATCGCCCAACCGCTGGCAGGACCGTATATCTGCACCAGCGCAGTCGCGATGATCGGCGTGAGGCCGCTCGCGAAGATTCCGGAGAACTGGTAGACGAACGAGATGCCCGTGTAGCGCACCTGTGGTCCGAAAAGGTCGCAGAACAGCGCGGCTTCGGGGCCGTAGATCGACGCATAGAGAATTCCGAACGGAATAATCAGCGCCGCCCACACCATCACCGGCGAACCCGGGAAGGTCATCCAGATCCAGAATGCCGGCAGAGCCGACAGGCCGGTGATCAGAGAACCCCAGGCGTAGGTCTTGGTGCGGCCGATGCGATCGGACACCCGCCCGAAGAACGGAATGAACGCGCACATGATCAGAGCAGCGGTACACACGCCAAGCAACGCCTCGGTGCGTGGAATCTTGAGCTGCGTGGTCAGGAAGGCGATCGAATACACGCCGAAGATGTTGAAGAACACGCCGTCGATGTAGCGCGCGCCCATGCCCGCGATGATCTCCTTCGGATAGTCCTGCATCATCGCGGCGAACGGAATCTTCACTTCCTCGCGGCTTTCCTTGAGCTTGGCGAACTCCGGCGTCTCCATGATGTTGAGGCGGATGTAGAGACCCACCATCACCAGCACGAAGCTCAGGATGAACGCCAGACGCCAGCCCCAGGCGAGAAACTGCTCGTTGGTCAACGTGAACGACAAAATCGCGACCACGCCGGAAGCAAGGCACAGACCGATCGACAGGCCGATCTGCGGAAAGCTCGCGTAGAGACCCCGCTTGTCCGGCGTCGCGTATTCATACGTCATCAGCACCGCGCCGCCCCACTCGCCGCCAAGGCCAATGCCCTGCAGAACGCGCAGCAGCAGCAGCAGAATCGGCGCCCAGATGCCGATCTGGGCATAGGTCGGGACCATACCGATCAGGAAGGTCGAGATGCCCATGATCATGAGCGTGAGCACGAGCATGCTCTTGCGGCCGATGCGGTCGCCGAAGTGACCGAAGATCACGCCGCCGAGCGGGCGGGTCACGAAACCCACCGCGAAGGTCGTGTAGGCGAGCATGGTGGCAATCACGGGATCGCCAGCCGGGAAATAAAGTTGATTGAAAACGATGCCCGCAACGACACCGTAGAGAAAGAAGTCATACCACTCCACGGTCGCTCCGATCAAAGATGCGAAGACGACACGTCTTAAAAGCGCCTTGTCTGCCATGTTGGCTCTCCCCAGTTAAATAAAATTAGTTTTTCAAGCTGCGATCGAACTTTCTTTCGAGTCCGCTAGAATCATGTCGGATGCCTTTTCCGCGATCATCACCGCTGGCGAATGCGTATTGCCGGAAACAAGAGTCGGCATGATCGAGCAATCGACCACGCGCAAGCCGCCGATGCCGTGCACGCGAAGCCGATCATCCGTCACCGCCATCGGATCGGAGCCCATCTTGCAGGTGCCGGTCGGATGGAAAATCGTCGCACCGTATTCGCGCGCGAAATCGAGGATCTCGTCATCGCTGCGCACATCGGCGCCAGGCTTGTGTTCCTCGATGAGGTACGGCTTGAGCGCATTCGTCGATGCGAGACGGCGGGCGTACTTGATCGATTCCACCGCGCAGTTTCGATCGGTTTCCGCCTCGAGATAGTTCGGCCGCATCGACGGCGGCTGGAACGGATCGGTCGATTTGATCTCGACGCTGCCGCGCGACTCGGGTCGCAACTGGCAGACCGAGAATGTGCAGCCCGACCACGGATGAGGCTTGCCGCCCGCCATATCGGCGGAGAGCGTGCCAAAGTGAAACTGGATGTCCGGCGTCTCCGACCCCGGCAGAATCTTGGTGAACAAGCCGCCCTGATTGATACCGATACCAAGCGGACCCTTGCGCGTCAGCAGCCACTGCAACCCGATCTTGGCCTGGCTGAACACCGTGCGCAGATCGTCATTGGTCGTGATTGGCTTCGAGACTTTATACATCAGGCGCAGTTGCAGGTGGTCCTGCAGATTCTGGCCGACGCCCGGCAGATCGTGCACCACGCCGACGCCATGCTTCTGCAGAAGCGATGCAGGGCCGATGCCCGAGAGTTGCAGAAGCTGCGGCGATTGCAGCGCGCCAGCCGACAGGATCACCTCGCGCGCCGCGCGCGCTTCCCGCTCGACACCGTTCTGGACATAGCGCACGCCGACCGCGCGGCGGCCTTCGAGAATGATTCCGGTGGTATGTGCGTCGGTTTCGATGCGCAGATTGGTGCGATGACGCGCGGGCTTGAGGTAGGCGACCGCGGAGGAAATCCGCAGGCCATTATGCGTGAACAGCTGATAATAGCCGACGCCTTCCTGATTGCCGCTATTGAAGTCGTCGTTGCGCGGCACCCCCATCTCACCGGCGCCGCGAATGATGGCTTCCATCAGTTCGTGCTTGCCGCCGATGTCCGACGACCACAACGGGCCCTTGTCGCTGTGCGTCTCGCTCGCGCCGCGGCTGTTGTGTTCGGACTTCATGAAATACGGAAGAACGCTGTCCCAATCCCAGCCGGTATTGCCGAGCTGCGCCCAGTGATCGTAGTCCTCGCGCTGGCCGCGAACGAAGATCAAGCCGTTGATCGAACTCGAACCGCCGAGGCCGCGTCCACGCGGCCAATAGATGCGGCGGTCTTTCATGTTCGGTTCGGGATCGGTGTAGAAGCCCCAATTGTAGGCTTTGTGGAACATCGTCTTTCCGTAACCGATGGGAATGTGAATCCACAGGTAGTTGTCCTTCGGGCCAGCCTCGAGCAGCAACACCTTATGGCGGCCATCGGCGCTCAAACGATTTGCCAGCACACATCCGGCGGAACCAGCACCCACGACGATGTAATCGAACTGATCCAACGCTTCCTCCATGTGTTTATTTCATTTATTGAGACAATTTATCTTGAAGATTGAACCTCGTGTAAAATATTGTCAACGTACTCGAACGTCTCCCGGCTCACTGAATGGAATCCGCTGGAAAAATGTCCACGCAAACCACGACCTCAGTTTCGGAACGCGCACTGCTCCTTCTCGAAACCATCACCCAGGCGAAAGAGCCGCCGACGCTCAATGAACTGATGGCAGCGATCGGATTGCCGAAAGCGACGACGCACCGCTTCGTTGCGTTGCTCGAGCGGCTGGGATTCGTTCAGCGTGCATCGGACGGACGCCGCTACGAGGTCGGCCATCGCCTTCTTGCGCTATCGCTCGAAGGCATGCGCCATGCATTCGATCTCGCGCCGCGCCGTATCATTCTCTCCGCGCTGGTGAAGGAAATCGGCGAGACCTGCAACATCAACATGCTCGACGGCGAATGTCTGATCTATCTCGATCGCGTCGAATCGGATTGGCCGCTTCAGTTTCGCCTGACCATCGGCTCGCGCGTGCCTCTGCATTGCACGGCGAGCGGTAAGCTGTTTCTCAGCCTTGGACCTCTATCATTGCGCAAAACGCTGTTCCGCACGCAGCCCTTCCAGCGCCACACCGCGCGCACTTTGACCACGACGGAGCAGCTTGAGACCGAACTCACGCGCATTCGTCAAACCGGTGTCGGCACCGACAACGAGGAATTCATGGAAGGCATGGCGGCGACCGCCGTTCCGATCTGCGATTCACGCGGAAGAATCTGCGCGACCGTCGCGGTACATGGTCCCGTCACGCGCCTGCCGTTCTCGCGCGCGATCGCACTGGTGCCCGCGCTGAAGAAGGCAGCCAAGGCGCTCGAACAGACCTTGCTGTTCGACACGAACTCTCCTGCTTCCGTCCTTTCAGGCAACGCGGCATCAGCGGCCTCCACCGCCGCGCAAAACACCATGCGTCCCGCGGAATAACGGCACCTAACGCACCTTAAACCGGCCGCGGAAAAACTATGCTTTTCCTGCCAGCGGCCCGGCATCTTTGTTCCCTTCCCGCACTGAAAAACGCCAGTCTGTTTTCTTGAAAGCTGCGGTTTCGCGGAAGACAATAAAGTCCTCATAAGGACTCTTCCGATGACGCATCATTCGTCTGCCGATCCAGCCCAATACCATGCATGGAGCAACCATCGCGCGCGCGACGCTCGCCGCCATGTCCCGATGGCGCGCCTCGGCGTCCTCGCGTTCTGGGCGTTGATCGCCGGATTGCTGGCGGCACGGATTCTCATCGCCGATCCGAACAGAAGCGAAGCCAGCGCCTCCCCCCAGCAATCGCGGACATCCACTTCTGTACGCTGAAGCCAACGGACAACCGGCGTCATCGATCGGTTAGACGGCGCCGGTTTCCTTTGCATCAAGCTTTCGTCAGATCAGGCTAGCATGCGCAGTTCACGCGCGGCGGCAACCATGTTCACCAACGCAGGCTTCACCTCGTCCCACTTGCGGGTCTTCAGGCCGCAATCGGGATTGATCCAGAGCTGCGCATCGCTCAGACGCTGGCGTGCGAGATTCAGGAGCTCCGTCATCTCCTTGATCTCGGGTACTCGCGGTGAGTGAATATCGTAGACACCCGGCCCGATCTCATTCGGATATTTGTAGGTCTTGAACGCATCCAGCAATTCCATCTTCGAACGCGAGGTTTCGATGGAAATCACGTCGGCATCCATCGCACCGATCGCATCGATAATGTCGTTGAACTCCGAGTAGCACATGTGGGTGTGGATTTGCGTCTCGTCGGCAACACCCGAGGCGCAGAGCCGGAAGCCTTCCACCGCCCAGTCGAGATAATGCTGCCATTGCGAACGCCGCAGCGGCAGCCCCTCGCGCAACGCCGCTTCGTCGATCTGGATCATCTTGGCTCCGGCCTTCTCCAGGTCGACGACCTCGTCGCGGATCGCCAGCGCGATCTGCCGGCAGGCTTCGCTGCGCGGAATGTCGTCGCGCACGAACGACCAGTTCAGGATCGTCACCGGCCCGGTCAGCATCGCCTTCATCGGCCGCTTGGTAAGCGATTGCGAATAGCGCCACCAGTCGAGCGTCATCGGCTTCGGGCGCGAGACGTCGCCGAACAGAATCGGTGGGCGCACATAGCGCGAGCCATAGCTCTGGACCCAGCCCTGCTTGGTAAAGGTGAATCCTTCGAGCTGCTCGCCGAAATACTGCACCATGTCGTTGCGCTCGAATTCGCCATGCACCAATACGTCGAGGCCGATGTCTTCCTGCCAGCGCACCGCGCGCACCGTTTCCTCTTTGAGGAATTGCTCGTAGTCCGCATCCTTCAGCGTGCCTTTCGCATGGGCAGCGCGTGCCTTGCGCACATCGGCGGTCTGCGGGAACGAGCCGATCGTCGTGGTCGGAAACAGTGGCAGACCAAACCGCTCGCGCTGGATTTTCGCGCGGACATCGAACGGGCTGTGACGGCGGCGCATCGCGTCGCCGATGCTGCCCATCCGCTCCGCGACGGCGCGGTTATGGATCTTGGAGGATGCCTGGCGCTTGGTGGCCGCCATTTTTGAAGCCGCGATCTTGTCCGCGACCGCATCGCGATGACCCGCGAACGCGCGGCCCAGAACGGAAAGCTCCTCCATCTTCTGCAGCGAGAATGCGAGCCACTCTTTCACATCGGCATCGAGACCAGTCTCGGCTTCGAGATCGATCGGCACATGCAGCATCGAGCACGACGGCGCGATCTGCACCCGCTCCTGCCCAAAGGCATCGACAACAGAGTGAAGCCTGTCGAGCAGCACAGGCAAATTGGCGCGCCAGATGTTGCGGCCGTCGATGACGCCGAGCGACAGCGTGAGGTTCTTCGGCACCTTCGCCACCACGGCAGCGAACTGATCCGCCCCGCGCACGAGATCGAGATGCAGGCCCGCCACCTGCAATGACAGCGCGGTGTCGCGGTTATCGCCGAGATCACCGAAATAGGTCGCGAGCATGATCTTGATCTGCGGTACGGCCTTCGCGAAGGTCTCATAAGCATGACGCAGCGCCTGCCGCGCGGCATCATCGAGATCGAGCACGAGGCACGGCTCGTCGATCTGCACCCACTCCGCACCCTCGGCGGCGAGGCGCTTCAGCACCTCGACGTAAACCGGCAGCAAGCCATCCAACAGCGATAGCGGGTCGAGGGATGCATCCTTGCTCTTGCCGAGCTTGAGAAAGGTGACCGGGCCGACCAGCACCGGACGGGTCTGGTAACCGAGCGCCCTGGCTTCCTTGTATTCGTCGATCGCCTTGGTCGACGACAACGCGAACGCCTGCCCCTTTTCGAATTCCGGCACCATGTAGTGATAGTTGGTGTCGAACCACTTCGTCATTTCCTGCGCGGGCACGCCGTGGCCGGTGTGATGCACATGGCCATGCGCGCAGGTCTCGGCGCCGCCTTCCGCGCCGCGCGCCATCGCAAAGTAGGTCGCAAGCGGCACGCTGCCGCCCGTCCAGCCGTAAATGGCCGGAATGGCGCCGACCATCGCGCTGGTGTCGAGCACCTGATCGTACAGCGAGAAATCGTTGGACGGGATGACGGTGACGCCGCGCGCCTTCTGACGCGCCCAGTTCGCGGCGCGCAGTTCGGCGGCGGTGGAGAGCAACGCTTTCTCATCGATCTTGCCTGCCCAGAAACTTTCCAGTGCGGTTTTCAGTTCGCGGCGCGGACCGATGCGCGGCGTGCCGAGCGTGGCGACGGCGAGAGTGGAAGTAGACGAATTCGACATGGTTACGACCCCGAAATACGAGAAACGGCGGGGATGAAAAGCGCGCACGCCGCCTAAGGCGCGCAAACGCCTCAAGGACCACGCCCGCCGGACACCCCGCCCGTGGAAACATCTCGTCGCGGCAGGTCTCCTGGCTTGCGGGTCACGGCCCACACCCGTCTTCCCAAAGCAACCGCTTCAGTGACACAAATGGATGCAGGCTCGCCGCTTACAGTTGCGGGGGCAGCGCCGGATTAAGCGCATAATGCGCTTCACCGGCTTCCCTCTTAGCTTCGCCTTCAAGATGATGACGAAGACCACGACGGGTCGAATATGGCGTGGAAGAAAAATCAGTCAACGCACGGAGGGTGGGATTATCACTCGCCCTCGGTGGAATCCTGCCCATAGAACTTGACGCCGAGCTCGATCGGCTCCCGCCCGCAGGCCCGGCGGTGGGCATTGGTATCGCGCAGCGAATAGACGCAGCCGCAATATTCCTGCTGGTAGAATTCCTCGCGCTTGCTGATGTCGATCATGCGCGCCGAACCGCCGCCCTTGCGCCAATTGTAGTCCCAGTACTCGATGCCATCGTACTTTTCGGCCGCGCGCTTTCCGCAATCGTTGATCTGCGCCATGTTCTTCCAGCGCGAAATGCCGAGCGAACTGGTAATGACCGGAAAGCCGTGCTCATGCGCATAAAGTGCGGTGCGCTCGAACCGCATGTCGAAGCACATGGTGCAGCGGGCGCCCCGCTCCGGCTCCCATTCCATGCCCTTGGCGCGCGCGAACCAGTTGTCCTTGTCGTAATCGGCATCGATGAAACCGACGCCATGCTTCTCGGCGAAGCGCACGTTCTCATCCTTGCGCAACAGATATTCGCGCTCGGGATGGATGTTGGGGTTGTAGAAGAAGATGGTGTAATCGACGCCGGAGGCCAGCATGGCCTCCATCACCTCGCCCGAACACGGCGCGCAGCACGAATGCAGCAGAACCTTCTTCTGCCCGCCGGGCGGATTGAGAATCGGTCGAACAAAATCGGTCATCGGGAGGGCTCGCCTGTCGGAGCCCCTATCTAATGAGTGCCTCCCCATCCGTAAAGCGCGGGGGCGATTCGGCCGTTTCGGAGTGTTCCCGGACGCCATGTAAAGGTCTTGGCCCAGGAACCAGAATCGCAGCACTCTGGTTGTCGCTGAAAGGCCTGAGGTTTTTCTCCCACCCAATCTAGCTTCGGGGATAACGGGGACCATTTTAATCATTCCTTGACTCTTTGAGCCAAAGATCACCACATATAGGTGTCACGGTTCCACTGGACCTCAAAATCTAGTGGCGAAGAGGGAAGCCGGTGAGCCGTACTCAGGTACGGAAATCCGGCGCTGCCCCAGCAACTGTCAGCAGCGAGCAGCTTCGCTTACGTCGCGGCCCTGGGCCGGGATGGCCAAGAAGCCGCAATGGCTGCAAGCCAGTGGACCTGCCGCGACACTGAATAAACGTCCACGGACGGGAGGTCCGGCGTCAGGAGCTATCGGCATTCAGCCGAGCACCCAAGCGCCCCACCCCCCGCCTTCTGAAATCCGCATCACGGGGCTTGTCGATGTCGTTGAACCTGCAGACCGCCAAAACTGAAAAAGCACCGCTCATCCAGTTGAGCCTCGAATCGCTAGCTTCTTCACCGAGCGAGCCCGCCATGCAGATCATCCGGCGTAACGGCACGGTTTCACGCTTCGATCCGTCGAAGATTTCCATTGCGATGACCAAGGCGTTCCTGGCCGTCGAAGGCCATACCGCCGCTGCGTCCCGCCGTGTCCACGAGGTCGTGGAACAGCTCACGCAGGAAGTCGTCACCAACCTGACCCGCCGTCTCGGCGAAGGCCGCACTTTCCACATCGAAGACGTGCAGGATCAGGTCGAACTCGTCCTGATGCGCAGCGAGCACCACAAGGTTGCTCGCGCCTACGTGCTTTATCGCGAGGAACGCTCCCGCGAGCGCGCGGCAGACAAGGCCACCGCCGCCGCCACAGCCTCAGCGAACGAGCCGGCGCTGCAGATGACGCTCGCGAACGGCACCCGCGTGCCGCTCGACTTCAAGCGTTTTGAACTCATTATCCGCGAGGCCTGCGAAGGTCTCGACGCGGTCGATCACGCGCCGGTGCTCGCCGAGGCCCGCCGCAACCTTTACGACGGCATCAGCCAGGACGAACTGGCACTCGCTTCCATCATGGCGGCGCGCACGCTGGTCGAACAGGAACCGAACTACGCCTACGTCAGCGCCCGCCTGCTGCTCGACAAGCTGCGCAGCGAAGTGCTGAGCTTCGTGCACGGCGCGCCGACCAACGCCTCCCAGTCCGACATGGCGACGCGCTATGCCGAATACTTCCCGGCTTACATCAAGACCGGCATCGAAGCAGAACTGCTCGATCCCGAGCTTGGCCGCTTCGATCTCGCCCGCCTCGCGAGCGCCATGAAACCCGAGCGCGACATGCAGTTCCAGTTCCTCGGATTGCAGACGCTCTATGACCGCTACTTCCTGCACGTCCACGGCGCACGCATCGAGCTGCCGCAGGCGTTCTTCATGCGCGTCGCGATGGGCCTCGCCGTGCGCGAGATCGACCGCGAAGCACGCGCGATCGAATTCTACACCCTCCTGTCCTCGTTCGACTTCATGGCTTCGACGCCGACACTGTTCAACTCCGGCACGCTGCGCCCGCAGCTGTCCTCGTGCTTCCTCACCACCGTCGCCGACGATCTCGACGGCATCTTCAAGGCAGTGAAGGACAACGCCTTGCTGGCGAAGTACTCCGGCGGCCTCGGCAATGACTGGACGCCGGTGCGCGGCCTCGGCGCCCATATCAAGGGCACCAACGGCGAGAGCCAGGGCGTAGTGCCGTTCCTCAAGGTTGCCAACGACACCGCCATCGCCGTCAATCAGGGCGGCAAGCGCAAGGGCGCGGTCTGCGCCTATCTCGAGACCTGGCACATCGACATCGAGGAATTCCTCGACCTGCGCAAGAACACCGGCGACGACCGCCGCCGCACCCACGATATGAACACCGCCAACTGGGTGCCCGACCTGTTCATGCAGCGCGTCGAAGCCGACGGCGAATGGACGCTGTTCTCACCGAACGAAACCCCGGACCTGCACGACCTGTACGGCCCGGCGTTCAAGGCCGCTTACGAAGGCTACGAGGCGAAAGCCGCGCGTGGTGAGATACGCGTCTTCAAGCAGGTGCGCGCCACCGATCTGTGGCGGCGCATCCTGACCATGCTGTTCGAGACCGGCCATCCGTGGATCACCTTCAAGGATCCGTGCAACCTGCGCTCGCCGCAGCAGCATGTCGGCGTCGTGCATTCCTCGAACCTGTGCACCGAGATCACGCTCAACACCTCGGCGGACGAAGTCGCGGTCTGCAACCTCGGCTCGATCAACCTCTTGAACCACACGACGCCCAAGGGCCTCGATCAGGACAAGCTGAAGCGGACCATCGGAACCGCGGTGCGGATGCTCGACAACGTCATCGACATCAACTTCTACACCATCCCCGAGGCACGGCGTTCCAACCTGAAGCACCGCCCGATCGGCATGGGCCTGATGGGCTTCCAGGACTCGCTGCACGTCCAGCGCATTCCGATCGCCTCGAATGCGGCTGTCGCCTTCGCCGACGAAAGCATGGAGATCATCAGCTATCACGCGATCTCGGCATCGGCGGACCTCGCAGCCGAACGTGGCCGCTATCCGTCCTTCGAGGGCTCGCTGTGGTCGCAGGGCATCCTGCCGATCGACTCCATCGCGATCCTTTCGAAGTCGCGCGATGGCGCACCGCTCAATGACTCCACGGCCCTCGACTGGTCTGGCCTGCGCGAGCGCGTTCGCAAGGACGGCATGCGCAACTCCAACGTGATGGCGATCGCGCCGACGGCGACGATCTCCAACATCTGCGGCGTGGCGCAGTCGATCGAGCCGTCCTACCAGAACCTGTTCGTCAAATCGAACATGTCGGGCGACTTCACGGTCGTGAACGAGCATCTCGTGCGCGATCTCAAGTCCCGCGGACTGTGGGACGAGGTGATGGTGTCGGATCTGAAATATTTCGACGGCAGCGTCGGCCAGATCGACCGCGTGCCGGACGATCTCAAGGCGCTCTACGCCACCGCGTTCGAGATCGACACCGCATGGCTGATCGAGGCTGCTGCACGCCGGCAGAAGTGGATCGACCAGGCGCAGTCGCTCAACCTCTACATCGCCAATCCGTCAGGCAAGAAGCTCGACCAACTCTATCGTCTTGCCTGGCAGCTCGGCCTGAAGACCACCTACTATCTGCGCTCACGCAGCGCGACGCATGTCGAGAAGTCGACGCTGAAGGGCACCGACGGCAAACTCAACGCGGTGTCCGCGTCGGGAATGCTCGCCCACGCGCCGATCGTCGTTCCGAACGATACCGCGCCCGACCTCGACGGCGTCAAGGCATGCTCGATCGACAACCCCGATTGCGAAGCGTGCCAATAAGAACAAGAAAGGATGTCATGATGCTCGACTGGTCCGATTCAAACACCACGAAACCTTCGCCTACCGTCGTGTTCAACACCGAACAGCCTGCGGAGCAGACCGGCCTCGGCGAGATCGACCGTTCCGGTGGCCGCGTCTCGGTCGACGAGAAGCGGATGATCAACTGCCGCGCCGACGTCAACCAGTTGCTGCCACTCAAATACAAATGGGCATGGGAGAAGTATCTCTCCGGCTGCAACAATCACTGGATGCCGACCGAAGTCTCGATGCAGGCGGACATCGCGCTGTGGAAATCGCGCGACGGCCTGACCGAGGACGAGCGCCGCGCCATCAAGCGCAACCTCGGTTTCTTCGCCGCGTCCGAGAGCCTTGTCGCCAACAACATCGTGCTCGCGATCTATCGCCACCTCACCAACCCCGAGTGCCGCCAGTATCTGCTGCGGCAGGCATTCGAGGAGGCCGTGCACACTCATACCTTCCAGTACATCGTGGAAAGCCTCGGCCTCGACGAGGGCGAACTGTTCAACATGTACCGCGAAGTGCCTTCGATCACCGACAAGGCGGCGTGGGCGCTCAAGCACACCCAGAACCTCGACAACCCGGATTTCTCCACCGGCACGCAGGAGGCGGATCAATCATTCCTGCGCGATCTCGTCGCCTTCTATGTCGTGTTCGAGGGCATGTGGTTCTACACCGGCTTCGCGCAAATCCTCTCGCTCGGCCGCCGCAACAAGATGGTCGGCATCGCCGAGCAGTATCAGTACATCCTGCGCGATGAATCGATCCACCTGAACTTCGGCATCGACGTCATCAACCAGATCAAGCTGGAAAATCCGCATCTGTGGACCAAGGCGTTCCAGGACGAAGTGCGCGGCATGATCCGCGAAGCGGCGGAGCTTGAGGCCGCCTACGGCCGGGACACCATGCCGCGCGGCTTCCTCGGCCTGAATGCGGCGCTGTGCGAACAGTACATGCACTTCATCGCCAACCGCCGCTGCGCGCAGATCGGCCTCACGCCAGTGTTCCCGGAAACCGAAAATCCGTTCCCGTGGATGTCGGAAGCAATGGACCTGAAGAAGGAAAAGAACTTCTTCGAGACGCGCGTGATCGAATACCAGAACGGCGGCGCGCTGAGCTGGGAATAAAGCACGCAGGCACAACTGTTGCTGGCGCGAACAAAGGCTGCCTCCAGGGCAGCCTTTTTTATTCTGGATGCGCGATCAAGGCTGGCGCGGGAGGGATCGCGCTTCTCCCATTCGAGATCGCCAACCTAATCCATTACGTTTTCAGGTCACTCCGGCCGACACCTGCCCGCCGCAAGGCATCCGCCAACGCTCCGCCCGACGTGTTCGCATCACCGCGTGGGCCACTGGAAAAGCTGCGTTTGGCGGAAACCCGCTCGGCTCCGGCAGAGCGCTGCGGCTGAGCGCCAATTTCGTCGTCAAGGCGCAGCGACAAGCTGATCCGTTTGCGCGGCTGGTCGACCTCCAGCACTTTCACCCGCACGATATCACCCGGCTTCACCACGCTGCGGGGGTCCTTCACGAAGGTCTTCGACATCGCCGAGACGTGCACAAGCCCGTCCTGATGAACGCCGATATCGACGAATGCGCCGAACGCCGCAACATTCGTCACCGCGCCCTCAAGCACCATGCCGGGCTTCAGGTCACCGACCGTTTCGACGCCTTCCTTGAACTCCGCCGTCTTGAAGGCCGGGCGCGGATCGCGGCCCGGCTTCTCCAGTTCGCGTAGGATATCCGTGACCGTGGGAAGGCCGAACTTGTCATCCACGAAGGTTTGCGGCTTGAGCGTACGCAGAACAGGCGCGTTTCCGATCAGATCACGAATATCATTTTTTGTGGCTTCCATGACGCGGAGCACCACCGGATAGGATTCCGGATGCACCGCAGAGGCGTCCAGCGGATCGTCCCCGCCAGAAATGCGCAGGAATCCAGCGCATTGCTCAAAGGCCTTGGGACCAAGCCTCGGCACGTTCATCAGTGCCTTGCGCGAGCGGAACGAACCGTTCTTGTCGCGATACGAAACGATGCTCTCGGCAAGCCCGGCGCCTATTCCGGACACCCGCGCCAGCAGCGGTGACGAAGCGGTGTTCAGGTCCACGCCGACGCTGTTGACGCAATCCTCGACCACCGCGCCGAGCGACCGCGACAGTTTGAATTCGCTGAGATCGTGCTGGTACTGCCCGACGCCGATCGATTTCGGATCGATCTTCACAAGCTCGGCCAGCGGGTCCTGCAGGCGGCGCGCGATCGACACTGCGCCACGCAGCGTCACGTCGAGATCGGGAAGTTCTCCCGAGGCATAGGCCGACGCCGAATAGACCGAGGCCCCCGCTTCCGACACCACGACCTTGTGCAACTTGAGATCGGAGAGCTTCTTCACCAGTTCGATCGCGAGCTTGTCGGTCTCGCGCGAGGCGGTGCCGTTGCCGATCGCAACCAACTCCACCTTGTGCTCGCGTACCAGCTTCATCAGAACGGCGAGCGCCTCGTCCCAACGCCGCTGCGGCTCGTGCGGAAAGATCGTGCTGGTGGCGACGACCTTGCCCGTGGCATCAACCACCGCGACTTTCACGCCCGTCCGGTATCCGGGATCAAGTCCGAGCGTAGGCCGCGTGCCTCCCGGCGCCGCCAGCAAAAGATCGCGCAGATTGGACGCAAAAACGTGCACGGCGTCTTCTTCGGCCGCGCTCCACAGCCGCATCCGCAGATCAATCGACAGCGTCGTGAAAATCCGCGTGCGCCAGGCCCAGCGCGCGGTCTCCATCAGCCATTTGTCGCCCGGACGGCCCTGATCGGAGATGCCGAAAGCTCGCATGATGCGCAGCTCATAGGCGCTGACCGGCGGACGCGTCGCCTCATCATCCGGCTCGACGGTCAGCGAGAGAATTTCCTCCCCTTCGCCGCGCGACAACGCCAGAACGCGATGCGACGGCATTTTTTTCAAGGGCTCGGAAAATTCGAAGTAGTCCTTGAATTTCGCGCCCGCCTCCTGTTTGCCGTCGCGCACGGCGGATTTCAGGCGGCCGTTCTCCCACAACTCCTCGCGTAACGCGCCGATCAGGTCCGCATTCTCCGCGAACCGCTCAACGAGAATGGCGCGCGCGCCTTCCAGTGCGGCGGCCACATCGGCGACATTCTTGTCGGCGGAGACAAATGATGCCGCACTCGCCGCAGGCTCGTTCTGGGGCTGCGTCAGCAACAGGTCGGCAAGCGGCTCGAGGCCCGCCTCCTTGGCGATCTCGGCCTTGGTGCGGCGCTTCGGCTTGTAGGGAAGATAAATATCCTCGAGGCGGCTTTTGCTCTCGGCCGACATGATCGCAGCTTCAAGCGTCGCGTCGAGCTTGCCCTGCTCGCGGACCGAATCGAGAATAACCTTACGCCGATCTTCCAGCTCACGCAGATACCGCAGCCGCTCCTCGAGCGTGCGAAGCTGCGCATCGTCAAGCGAGCCGGTGACTTCCTTGCGGTAGCGGGCGATGAACGGCACCGTTGCACCGCCATCGAGCAATTCTACGGCAGCTTGGACCTGCTGCTCTTTGACTCCAAGTTCCGCGGAGATTCGCGCCTGTATCGAAACCACCAAAAAATCCCTCATCGAACAATGTGAAGAGTTGCTGAGCCGGGCAGCGGATATGGACCGTGCACTCCTGATTCTTCAAGCCACCGTTTGACGAGATACCGGCTTAGCCGCCTGAGCAACGAGCCCCACCCACTCGCCTGACCCAGCGGCGAAAGCAGCGGTGGTCGGGGACGATTCTTAGCGCTGCCCAGCAAATAAACCTGGATCCTCATAAAGACAGCGCAACAGATCAACTGCGATGCTTGTGTTTCGGCTTGCGTTTCGCATGCGGAGCCATTGCCGGACGTTCGGCATTGGCGGGCTTGCCGCGCTTCTTGCTTTTCTTCTCGGAAACCGGCGCATCGCCCGATCTGGTGTTCTTCTTGTGCTCCTTATCGTAATTCTTTTGCCCCGTTGCATCACCCGAATGACCGCGACGAGGCATGCGCCGGTCAGAATCTTCGGCCTTGCGCGACTGCTGACGGGAACTCCGCTCCGAAGTCGCGGCGTTCTGGGCGCCGTCTGCAAGCGGTTCGATACGGATATTGTCTTCCTTGTCCGGACGCCGGACCTTCGCAGCGAAGGACATTGCGGCCCGCTCGGAAATTTCGAACTCCGTCACTGTATCCAGAATGCGAATGCTGCCGACGTCCTGCTTCTCGATGCCACCACGGCGGCAGATCATCGGCAGAAGCCAACGCGCTTCCGCATTTTTTCTGCGCCCGATGTTGGCCTTGAACCAGACGCCACCCTCCGCCATCTCATGACGCGCGGATGATTTTCGCGGTTTTGATCGAGGCTCAGCTGAATGATCGTCACCGCGCTGCGATCTGACACCTTTGCCACGATCACGATTGTCCCGCTTGCTACCCTCACCGGGATCGAGAATGTCTTCTGCCGACGGAAGCCGCGCACGATAGAGCCGGGCGAGCGCCGCCGCGACGTCCTCCGGCGAACGCTTGGCGAGCAGAGCCCGCGCCAATGCCAGATCGTCGCTTGTCGTCTCATCGGTCAGAACGGGATCGGACAGCATACGCTCCTGATCGAGATTCCGGATTTCATCGGGCTGCGGGGCCGCACCCCAGACGGCATCGATGCCTGCGAGATTCAGCAGCAATTCGGCGCGCCGCCGCCGGGCTGGCGGCACCAATAAGACACTGACACCTTTTCGTCCGGCGCGGCCGGTACGACCTGAGCGATGCTGCATGACCTCCGGATCGTTCGGAATATCCGCATGGATCACGAGATCCAGATTCGGCAGATCAATGCCGCGTGCCGCGACATCCGTCGCTACGCACACTCGCGCACGTGCGTCCCGCAAAGCCTGCAAGGCCATCGTTCGTTCATTCTGAGTGAGTTCGCCCGAGAGAGCGACCACGGAGAAGCCGCGCTCCAGAAGCGTCGCCTGCAAATGCCGGACGGCATCTCTGGTGTTGCAAAAGACCATTGCAGTCGGCGATTCAAAGAACC
>Ga0153956_1001588_pt1 | contig 19333 bp, 19 predicted proteins | sample TSFL040MetaG_FD_104704 | JGI IMG/M metagenome (GOLD analysis project Ga0153956, IMG submission 104704) | Attine ant fungus gardens microbial communities from Florida, USA - TSFL040 MetaG | ecosystem: Host-associated > Fungi > Mycelium > Unclassified | place: USA: Florida, Wekiwa Springs...
GGCATTCATGACGTCGTCAACGAAAACATGGCCGCTGCCGCGCGCGTTCACATCGCGAAGCACGGCCGCGATCCGCGCCGCTACGCGTTGATCGCCACCGGCGGCGCCGGCCCCGTGCACGCCTATCACGTTGCCCGCAAGGTGAATATTTCCCGCGTGATTTGTCCTGCGGGCGCGGGCGTGGGATCCGCGCTCGGCATGCTGATGGCGCCCGCGCGCGTCGATCGTGTCGCCGTCGTCGTCAGCCCGCTGGATCAGCTGGACTGGGGCGCGTTCGAAAAGCGTTATCAGGAACTCGAGCGCGAGGCACGCGCCGTCCTCAGGATCACCGGCGCGGCGATGGAGCATTGCATCGTCGAGCGCATGGCCGACTTGCGGTATGCCGGGCAAAGCTCGGAACTTACGGTGACGCTGCCGGCGGGGCCCTACGGGCCGGGATCGAAGGCCGGGATCGCTGCCGCGTTCGAGGAGGTGTATCGCGCGCTGTTCGTGCGGACGCCGCCGAGCGTCGGCATCAATGTCGTGAATGTCCGCATCTCGGTGTCCGCGCCGGTGGCGGGCGACATGACGATCCGCAACGCCGACGCTTCGAAGGAAACGGCGCCCGCGCGGAAAAGCGATCGGCCGGTCTATTTTCCCGAAGCGAACGGTTTCATCGCAACCCCGGTTTACGACCGCTATCGCCTGGAACCGGGGACGGCGCTGGCCGGACCCGCCGTTATCGAGGAGCGGGAGTCGACGTTCATCATCGGCCCCGAGGCCGGGTTCGTCGTCGACGAAAGCCGCAACATCGTCGTCACCCTTCCGACGAAGGAGGCGTAATATGCCGGACAACAAGAAAAATTTTGACGCCATCACGCTCGAAGTGCTCTGGACGCGCCTGATCTCGGCGACCGACGAGGCGGCCGCGGCGCTTGTCCGTACCTCGTTCTCGACGCTTGTCCGCGAATCCTACGATTTTTCCTGCGTCATCACCGACCAGTACGGGCAATCGCTGGCGCAGGCGACGCAAAGCATCCCGTCCTTCATCGGCACGCTGCCGCGCACGGTGAAGCATTTTCTCAAGGCGTTTCCCGCGGAGTCGCTGTCTCCCGGCGACGTGCTGATTACCAACGACATGTTCGAGGGCACCGGCCACTTGCCGGATATCACGGTCGGCAAGCCGATCTTCTACAAGGGCCGGCTGATCGGATTCACCGCGAGCACCGCGCATGCGCCGGATATCGGCGGCAAGATCCGCTCTCCCGAGCCGCGCGAGATCTTCGAGGAAGGTCTGCAGATCCCGACCATGAAGCTCATCGAGGCCGGCAAGACCAACGAAACGCTGGTGTCGATCATCCGCAAGAACGTCCGCACGCCGGACGAGACGATGGGCGATCTCTGGGCGCAAATCGTCGCGCTCGATGTCATGGAAGCGCGCACCGTTGCGCTTCTGGAGGACATGGGGCTCGAGCATCTCGACACGCTCGCGCACGAAATTCACAGCCGGTGCGAGACGGCGATGCGCGCCGCGATCGGCAGGCTCCCCGACGGGACCTACCGGAGCGCGATCGATATCGACGGCACCTACGATCAGCCCTTGCGCCTCGAAATGGCGCTGACCGTGAAAGGCGAGGAGATCGATATCGATTTTGCAGGCAGCTCGCCGCAGGTCGATCGCGCGATCAATGTCGCCATGTGTTTCGGCTTCGCGCAGACGGTCTATGGCGTGAAGTGCCTCTTGACGCCGAACCTGCCGAACAACGAAGGCTCGTTCCTGCCGATCACGGTGCGCGCGCCCGAGGGCTGCATCCTCAACCCCCGTTTTCCCGCTTCGGGCGGATCGCGCATGCTGACGGGACATTTCCTCGGCACGCTGGTGCTGAAGGCGCTCGCGGATGTCCTGCCGCAGGAGGTGATGGGCGATCCCGGCTCGCCGAGCTGGGGCATCAACCAGTCGGGCGTCCGCAACGGCAAGCCCTACGCCAACATGCTCTTCTATAACGGCGGCATGGGCGCGAACGCGCAGCGCGACGGCCTGAGCTGCGTCGGCTGGCCGGGGAACGTCGCCTATACGCCGATCGAGCTTTCCGAACACATCAGCCCGTTCCTGATTCACCGCAAGGAATTGCGCGCCGACTCCGGCGGGCCGGGCGAGTTCCGCGGCGGATTGGGGCAGGACATCGTATTGGAGAATCGCTCCGAGTCGCCGATCGCCGTTTCGTTCCTGTCCGAACACATCCTGCATCCGCCGTTCGGCACGCAAGGCGGCGCGCCCGCGCCGTGCGGCCGGATCGAGATCAACGGCGAGGAGGCGCATCCCAAACGTCAGCATGTGCTGAAAAAGGGCGACGTCATACGCCTGGCGATTCCCGGCGGCGGTGGCTATGGCGACCCCAGGCGCCGGTCGCGCGCGCTGATCGAGGAAGATCTCAAGCAGGGCTATATCACCGATACCAAACCCTATTCCGGCTGAACGATTGCGCGGCTTCTCTCGTCCGCGACGGCAAAGGAGAAATTCATGTCATCGATCTCCGCGGAAGCGCTGCGGGAGCTGGCGCCGGACGGCGTGATCCGTGCCGGCATCAATTTCGGCAATCCCTCGCTCGCGCGCGGCCCCGCTGACAATCCTTCAGGCATCTCCATCGAATTGTCGCGCGAATTGGCGCGCCGCGCCGGCGTGCCGGTCAGGTTCATTGCCTGCATGGGGGCGAAGGAAGTGTTCGATGGCATCCGCACCGGCGCATGGGACATTGCCTTCATGGCGATCGAGCAGGCTCGGATGAACGAGGCCGCTTTCACCGCGCCGTACATGTCGATCGAAGGCGTTTATCTCGTGGCCGAGGATTCGCCGCTGCGCTCGCCGGCCGATGTCGACCGCGCCGGCATCCGTGTCGGAACGACGAAGGGAACGGCCTATGCGCTGTTTCTCGAGCGCAATCTCAAGGCGGCGGAATTGATCGCGACGGACAACGGCATCGAAGCGTTTTGCCGGCAAAAGCTGGATGCCGCCGCGGGGATCCGGCAGCAGATCGCCGAGTATGCCAAGGGCCGGACGGACGCCCGCATCATCGATGAGCCGTTCATGGAAATTCCGCAGGCCATGGCCGTGCCGGTGAAAAAGAGCGCGGCGGCGGCTTATCTTCGCGGTTTTGTCGAGGACGTCAAAGCGTCCGGCTTCGTCGCCGGGAAATTGCGGTCCTGAGATGAGCGGGCAATTCCCCTGCCGGCGTGTCGGCGCCGGCGATCGCCACCATTTTTTCGGCTACTACAACAAGACCAACTGGGATCGCACCGGGCGCTATCTCCTGAGCCATGAAGTGGCGGAGAAGACCGCGCCGCTCTCTCCCTGGCTCAAGGCCACCGTCGGCTATTTCGATCTGGCGGACCGCGACGTGTTTACGCCGGTCGCGGAGACGACGGCCTGGAATTGGCAGATGGGCAGCCAGTTGCAGTGGCTCGACGGCCTGCCGGGCCGGCATATCATCTATAACGTGAGAACGACGGACGCGGGTTCGATGTTTCCGAATTTTGCCGCGGAAGTCTGCGATGTCGACACCGGCAGGAAGCGGCGGCTGCCGCTGCCCATCTATGTCGTGGCGCCGGACAGCCGGTTTGCGCTCTGCGTCAGTTATCGGCGGCTTTTCGTCACGCACGAAACCATCGGCTATCCGGAAAATATCGCGAAGCATATGCCGGAAAATCATCCGGCAGGCGACGGCATCCATTTCATGGATCTGCAGACGGGCGAGACGAAGCTGATCGTCAGCTACGAGGACTTGCGGAATTTCCACCCGCGGCCCTCGATGCGGAACGCGATCCACTGGGTGAGCCACATCGAGATCAATCCGTTGTCGTCGCGCGTTCTGTTTTTGCATCGCTGGACGGAACGCGTCGAGGACGAGACTTGCTTCCTGCATCGGCTGATCACGATGAATCCGGACGGCTCCGGCATGCGGCTTCTGGAGTGTTCGGACCATCCGCTGCCGCAGTTGCAGGAGGGCTTCGATCCCGATGCGGTCGGCATCTTCGATTACGAGAAGTCGGAATATCAGATTTCCCACCCCTTATGGATGGACGACCGGCACATCATCGTCTGGGGTCCGCATAACAGCGGCATTCACTATCATCTCTACACCGACGAGGATGGCGGAGCCGTGCAGGTCGTCGGCGACGGCGTGCTGACTGAGAACGGTCACATGACGTTTTCGCCGGTGAACAAGCGGTGGCTGCTGAGCGATACCTATCCCGATGCCTCGACCCACGAGCGGACGCTGTTTCTTTACGACATGCGCACGGGAACGCGGCACGATCTCGGCCGTTTCCGGGGCGACCCCGCGCTGAAGAAAGTCGACCGCTGCGATCTGCATCCGCGCTGGCGGCGGGACGGCCGGCAAATCTGCATCGATTCGGTGCACGAGGGCAGCCGGCAGATGTACGTCATCGAATTGCCGGAAGATTTCCTGCGCTGAAGCGGCAAGCTTCTCCGCGAACGAAATGAGGCCCGAATTCGTAATTCGTTTATTTGAGGCCTGTCATTCCGAAATCACCAGCGGGTCCGAAAAGGGCGCCGCGTAAATGCGCTGATAATAAAGCGCACGATCGCGCAGGGTGTAACCGCGCAACTCCATCACAAGTCCGGCTTGTCCCGTTTTCAAGCGCAGCGCCTGCGCGGCAATATTTGGCAGCGGCTCGAACCTGATCCATTGATCGGCTCTCAATGTCGGCAGCGCGAGTTGCGAGCCAAGCAGGATGCGCAGGTTCTTTTCGAGCGAGCGCCGGTCGATCCCGTCGAGGCGGGAAAAGTCATCCTTGCGAAGCCAGAATTCGCTGAAAACTTCGAAGCGGCCGCCAATATTGATCAAGCGTTCGATCCGGACGAAATCCCTGCCTCCCAGAAATTCGGACCAGGCGCCTTTTTGTTTGACGCTGCGTACCGATCTCACCTGGACATAGGACGGCAGGATGTTTCCGTCCTGATCGCGAAAGCGCAGAAAGCGCAGATCTCCCGGCCGGATCGCGGAGCGGCCGATGAATGTTCCGCGTCCTTGCTCGCGCGAAACGATTCCGTCGCGGGCAAGGCGGCTTAATGCCTTCTGAACCGTGCCCACGCTGACGCGGTATTTGGCCGCCAGTTTTTCCTCGGAAGGAAGGCGGTCGCCTTCGCGGAGGACGCCGGCCTCGACATCGGCAAGGATCGTATCCGCCACCTCGGATAACTTGGTCGCTGCTTTCTCGGTCACTGTCTGTTTCCGCGCACGGGAACATGGGATCGATTTGCCATGAGCGGGAAATTTAAAGAGGCGCCGCCGGGTCCGCAATTGCGCCGCCGGATTTCCGCGCGGTGTGTAGGCAGCAAAGTCCTATATAGGAGCTATTGACTCTCGTTCGGCGCGAAGCCTAGTCTCGTCTTCTCGCCGCACGGCGAAGCAAAAAAAGCAAAAAATACGTGATTTATAGGGAGATTTTACCGGTCATGACGGGCAGGCGCTTTTGCAAAGCGCGGGCATCCGCCCGGCCGATACTAACCCTATAGTGGTTTTTGTGCGTTTCGGGCAATTCGGAGAATGCAATGGTGCGAGCCTTCGTGCTCAATGCGAGCGATAATGTAGCCACGCTGATAGATCCGGCGGCGCGCGGGGCGGCCGTTTCGTTCGTCGGCCAGTCCTCGGGTTCGATCACCGCAACCAGCGATATCGCTTTCGGGCATAAAATCGCCGTTCAGCCCATTCGGCGCGGCGACCAGATCATCAAATACGGCAAGGTGATCGGCCAGGCGACGCAGGACATCGCGGCCGGCGCTCATGTCCATGTCCACAATGTCGAGGCGCTGCGCGCTCGCGGCGACAAGAGGAAAGCCGTATGAACGCAACTTTCTGGGGTTATCCGCGGCCCGACGGTTCGGTCGGCATTCGCAACCATGTCGCGGTCATTTCCGTCATGGACAATTGCAACCCCGTCACGCGCGGGGTCGCGAATGCGGTGAAGGGGGCGGTCTATCTGCCCGGCTCCTACATCCGCGGGCAGCTTGGCGAGGATCGCGCCATCACGCTGCGGGTAACGGCGGGACTTTGCCTCAATCCGAACATTGCCGGCGTCGTGCTGATTGGCCTCGAGCCGGTGACGATGGGCGAGCTGTTCGACCTGATTGCCCCGTCGGGCAAGCCGGTGGAGGCGGTCAACATTCAAGGCGCCGGCGGCACGATCAATTCGATCGCCATGGGCATCCGGGCGGCGATGCGCATCGCGCGCGAAGTGTCGAAGATCGCGCGGCGGGAGTTTCCGCTCTCCATGCTGACGCTCGGGCTCGAATGCGGCGGTTCCGATACGACCTCCGGTCTTGCTTCCAACCCGTCGATAGGCATCGTCGCCGACAAGGTCGTTGCCGCGGGCGGAAAAGCGATCATCACGGAGACTTCCGAATTCTTCGGCGCGGAACATCTTTTCGCCGAGCGTGCCGCCGACCGCGCGGTCGGCCGGCAATTTCTCGATGCGATCAACGCGGCGGAAGAAGACATCATGAAGCAGGGTGTCGATCTTCGCGGTTCAAATCCGACGCCGGACAACATCCGCGGCGGTCTCACGACGATCGAGGAAAAAGCGCTTGGCGCGATGGCCAAGTCGGGCTGCTCCCCGCTGGTCGGCGTTCTGGAATATGGAGATCGGGCGAAGCGCGCGGGTCTTCATTTCATGGCCGGACCGGCTCCCGCGGTTGAATCGATCACGGGACTGGCGGCGGCGGGATGCCAGCTCGCGATGTTTTCGACGGGCGTCGGAAACCCGATCGGCCATCCGGTGATGACCGTCATCAAGGTCAGCGGGAACCGGAATACGATCGATACTTTCTCCGACAACGTGGATTTCGACGTCACCAGCGTTCTCGAGAAAAACGAACCGATCGAGGCCGCCGGGGCCCGTCTTTTCGATTACGGCCTCGGTGTCTGCAGCGGCGAATTGACGACCGCGGAAATCCTGGACGTGCAGGAGTCGGCCATTAGCCGGTTCGGACTGTCGATGTAACGAAACAACAAAAAACGAGGGAGGGGATGTCATGCGTATAGGGGTGGGCCTTTTATTGGGGGCGTGTCTGTTCGCGAGCGGCATTCCTGCCCAAGCGGAAAATTACCCTTCGCGGGTTATCACGGTCGTGTCGAATTATCCGCCGGCGGGCGGCGTGGATATCGCGGGCAGAATCGTCGGCGCGGAATTGCAAAAACGCCTCGGGCAATCGGTCGTGGTCGAAAACAAGCCCGGCGCTACGGGAATGATCGGCGCGAACGCCGTCGCCCATGCCGCGCCCGACGGGTATACGTTGCTGGTTACGGCAAATCCTCCGATTACGTTGATGCCGTTTTTCACCAAGGCAAGCTACGATCCGCGAAAGGATCTGATCCCCATCGCGAAAGTGGCGATCGCGCCGACGATTTTGGTCGTGCCGCCGAATTCTCCTTACAAAAATCTGAAGGAGCTTGTTGCCGCAGCGAAGGGGCCGGAGCAGAAAGTGCTCGTCGGCATTCCCGGGGTGGGGTCGTCCGGGGAAATCGAGCTCAACCTGATCAACAATATGATGAAATCCAATATCGGCACGGTTCCCTACCGCGGCGCGAATTTTATCGCGACGGATGTGATGGGCGGGCAGATCACGGCGGGCGTCGCGGCAGTGCCCGCGATGGCGTCTCAAATCCGGGCCGGCAAGCTGCGTGCGCTTGCGGTCGTTTCGTCCCATCGCTCGCCGATTTTTCCGGATGTGCCGACGGTGCAGGAGGAACTCGGCAAGCCGCTGGACGGATTCCCGACCTGGTATGGGTTTTTCGCGCCGCGCGGCACGCCGAAAGAGATCATCGCGAAGCTCGAATCGGAAATGCTGGCGATCATGAAGGATCCGGTCGCGGTCGATAAGATGCAAACGCTCGGCAACGAAATTCTTCTGACCGGCGCGAAGGAATTCGCGAAGGAAAACGAAATCGAGATCGAAGCCTTGAAGCGCGCGGTGAAGGAGACGAATGTATCCATCCATTGATCGGGATGACCGGCGGCGGCGCTATCCGGCGGATGATCTCGCGCGCTGGGCGGCGCGGATTCTCGCAACCGTAAACGTTTCGGAGGATGACGCCGCAATTACCGCGCAAAATCTCGTGCGGAGCGATCTGCGCGGCTTTTCCACGCATGGGCTGGCGCGCCTTGCCTCGTACATGGAGCGGCTGCGAAGCGGGGATTTCAACGCCGGGGCCCGCATCGAGTTCGAGCGGCGGGGGCATGTCTGGAACGTTCAGGCCAATGGAGCGCTGGGACAGGTTGCGGGCCGGCGTATCGTGGACGAGGCCGTTTCGTTTCTCGCGAACGAACCGATGCTCTGGGTGTCGCTGAGGGAATCCGGTCATCTGGGCGCGCTCGGAATTCTCGCGCTGGCCGCCGCGGAGAAAGGTTACATCTGCTTCATGGGGCAGCGGGTGCCGCCGCTGCTCGGATTGCCCGGTTTCGGCGGGCGCGCGCTCGGTCACAATCCCTTCGCGTTTGCCGCGCCCGCGGGTGAAGGTGCGCCGCCGCTCGTCGTGGATATGGCCTGCAGCGTCGCCGCGCGCGGGCACATTCTTCTGGCCGCGCGGGAAGGAAAACCGATCCCGGAGGACTGGGCGCTGGCCGATGACGGGAAGCCCACCGCCGATTCGCGCCGCGCGGCCGCGGGAATGCTGCAGCCGATGGGCGGCTACAAAGGCATGGCCATCGCGATGATGATCGAGTGTCTTTCCGCGGCGCTCGCCGCTTCCGCGCCGTCCAATCTGTCTCCGGCGATGGCGTTGCCGGCGAATGGCGCGATACCGCGCCAGAGCGCTTTCTTTCTGTTCCTGAATCCGGCGCGATTGGACGGCGAAACGGCATTCCGGAATTATATGCATCACTGGATCGAATTCTATCGCCGGGCGGGCGGCGAGGCCGCGCGCATCCCCGGCGAGAGAGGCGAGCAACTCGAACGCAAGGGGCGGGCGGAAGGCATTGCCTATCCCAAAGCGATCGAAAGCGAGTTGAGGGAATTGGGAGAACGGACGGGCGTTCCGTTTGCAGGAGGCGCGATATGAATATCGAAGGTCATCTGGAGAAGATCCGGCGCCTGGAGGACCTGCGCGGGCGGCTGGATAGGAACGGCGACTTCGAGCTTTGGTTCTGGAGCACGATGACCGCCGGCACCAACGCGGTGAACGCGGCGTTGCATCATGCGAAGATCACGCCCGGCGAAAGGGCGTTTCCATCGCAGCCCGGCGTCTATTCCGTGCCTGATGAGAATGCCGGCGGATTTAAATCGGTGCTCAAGGCGTCCGGCGATGTCCTGCATGTCGGCAGGCCGCCGATACCGGGGCCGATTCCCGAAGACATTGCGGAAATGATGAAGGCGATGGAGCAGATCGAGCATTTCCGCGACCCGTGCACGCGCGGCGAGATGACGATCGACGAAAATGTCATTTCGGCCTGCGATCGGGCCTACGGGAAATGCGCCGACCTTCTGAGGCGCAGGCTATCGGAGAAAAAGCAATGATCGCCGCAAAGCATAAGGAAAAGGCGCTTCGGATCGAGCGCTCTCTCGCGAAATGCGCGCCGCAGGATTACGAGATCCGGATCGAAGGCGCGATGCTGGCCGCTACTCACTGGGTGAACGGCGCTTATCACGCGATGGGCGTCAGCGCCGACACGAACGATATTCTTCACACATACATGCTTACGGTGAACGAGTATCGGCGATACGCGGCGGCGAACGCGCAGCTTATCGACAGGCTCGCGGAGATCGAGGACGTGCGGCCTCTTTATGTGCGCGGCGACGTGGAGGGCGGGCAAGCGGTCGCGGATCGCGTAACTCGTTTGCTGGAGGACATCAGGAACGTCGCGCATTCGCTTTAGGACCGGCCGCGGAAATGGCGCGAGATACGAAGCGGCCGGGATGGGCGTTTAGCCCTCCCCCCCGCGAATGATTTTACACATTGCCTTTGTTCCGGTCTCGATCGAGCCGTTGTCGACGGTTCGATAATCGGAATCGATTTCCCCGAAACGATCGCTGCCTCGCGGCGAGTCTGGCGGCAAGAATTTATTTGGGTGCCGTTACCGGAATGATGATGCTTCGCGCGTAACGGATGTGCAGGTCCGGCCCGAATCCGCAAGGCGTTGGTTTAAGGCGGATCGCAAAACAGCGGGTGCGGAGCAGGGGAGCGGCGGATCGCGCCGCCGCCGGGAATTACGGTTCCTGCCGGTCGAGCCGCTGGCTGACCAGCAGCGCGAGCAGGGTGCAGACGGCGCCCGAAAGCAGATAAAGACCCGTCGAAAACAACCCGAACCGGCTCGAAAGAATGAGCGCGACCAGCGGCGCGAAGCCCGCGCCGAACAGCCATGCGAGATCGGATGTAAGCGCCGACGCGGTGTAGCGGTTTGCGCGCGAGAAATTCGAGGCGACCGATCCGGAAGACTGCCCGAGCGAAATGCCGAGCAGCACAAAACCGAGGATCATGAAGACGAGTTCGCCGGCGTCGCCTCCGTTCAGGAGCTGCGGGGCAAAGCCGCTGAAGGCCGCGATGGCGACGGCGCAAGAGCCGAGCAGCGTGCGCCTCCCGACACGGTCCGCGATCGGCCCGGAGGCGGCGGTGGCGACGATGCCGAAGCAGGCCGCGATCGCTTGAATGATGAGAAACCGCACCGGTCCTTCCTGCGTGAAAAGGAAAACCCAGGAAAGCGGGAACACCGTGACCATGTGGAACAGCGCGAAGCTCGCGAGCGGCGCGAACGTGCCCACGATCACGTTACTGCCTTCCGTAGCGAGCGTCTTGAGCACGGGCTCGGGCTCCAGATCGACGCTTTCGAACATGTTGCTGAATTCGGACGTCATCACGATTCGAAGCCGCGCGAACAGCGCGACGACGTTGATCGCGAAGGCGACGAAGAACGGATAGCGCCAGCCCCAATCGAGAAAATCCGCGGCCGATAGCTGGTTGATGAAGAATGCGAACAGCGCGCTCGCCACGATCAACCCCAGCGGCGCGCCCAGCTGCGGGATCATCGCATACCGGCCGCGATACTTCGCCGGAACGTTAAGGGCGAGCAGGGAAGGCAGGCCATCCCACGTTCCGCCGAGCGCGAGGCCCTGCCCGATGCGGAGGAGGGAGAGGAGGAGCGCCGAATACCAGCCAATATCGTTGTAGCTCGGCAAGAACGCGACCGCGACGGTGGAGCAGCCGAGCATGAACAGCGCGATGGTGAGCTTTACTCCGCGGCCGTAAACGCGCTCGATCGCGAGAAAAATCGTGGTGCCGATCGGCCTTGAAATGAAAGCAAGCGCGAAAATAGCGAAGGAGTAGAGTGTTCCCATCAGCGGATCGAGATACGGAAACACGAGCTTCGGAAACACCACGACCGAGGCGATGGCGTAAACGAAAAAATCGAAAAACTCCGACGTGCGTCCTATGATGACGCCAATGGCGAGTTCGCTGGGGTTCACTTCATGTTTCCGCTCGTCGCGATCGAGCGCGGAAATGCTGGCTGTGGCCTTGGATCCCATGGCGGAACAATCTCTCTCAGAGGACTGCGGGTATTGCCTTTTTTCCCATCACAAGGTGGTTGGAGGGATTGGGCAAATTGTCCAATGTTCCTTCGAGTAGTGTAGGATTACTCCGAAATACGGCAACTATTTTTTTGACAGGATAGGCCGTGAACCGCTTTCGCATCCTTGCCGCATTCTTGCTTGCCGCCCTCCTTGCGGGCTGCAAATTCGAAGTGCTGTCGCCCGCCGGCGATGTCGCCTCGCAGCAGCGCGACATCCTGCTCCTGTCGACGGGCTTGATGTTGCTCATCATCATTCCGGTGATGGCGCTTACGGCCTTTTTTGCATGGAAATATCGCCAGTCGAACAAGGCGGCGGATTACGATCCCGACTGGGATCATTCCACCCAGCTTGAACTGGTCATCTGGTCGGTGCCGCTTCTCATCATCATTTGTATCGGTGCGATCACCTGGGCGAGTACGCATCTGCTCGACCCCTATCGGCCGCTCGATCGCATCGCGGCCGGCCGTCCCGTGACGAACGAAATGAAGCCGCTGCGGGTGGATGTCGTCGCCCTGGATTGGAAGTGGCTCTTTATCTATCCCGAGCAGGGGATTGCCGTGGTGAACGAACTGGCCGCGCCGGTGAACCGGCCGATTTCGTTCCGGATCACCGCGTCATCGGTGATGAATTCATTCTATATCCCTGCGCTGGCCGGCCAGATATACGCGATGCCCGGCATGCAGACGCAGCTGAAAGCCGTCATCAACAAGCCCGGCAATTATCGCGGGTTCTCCGCCAATTACAGCGGCGCGGGCTTCTCCGGCATGCGCTTCGTCTTTCATGGCGCGTCGGATGCGGATTTCGAGAAATGGGTCGCGGATGCGAAAGCGAAGGGCGGATCGCTCGATCGCGCGAACTATCTGCAGCTCGAGCGGCCGAGCGAAAACGAGCCGGTGCGCTATTACGCGAATGTCGACCCGGCGCTTTTCAAGGCGATTCTCAACATGTGCGTCGAGCCCGGCAAGATGTGCATGAGCGAGATGAGCGCAATCGACGCGAAAGGCGGACTCGGCCTCAAGGGCGCGCGCAACGTTCTGCCGTTCGAATACGACAAATACGTCCGGCGGGGCGCGGTTTTCGGCGCCGATCCGTCCTATGTCGTGAGCCTTTGCTATCCGAACGAGGCGAAGACGGCGGCGGAAGAAAATCCCGTCGCGGTCCGGACATCTGCTCCGCCGCTCATGGGTGCCGGATTGCCGAAGCCATCCAGCCCATTCCTCCTGCCGCCGCCATTGTCGATGGCGACGTGGCCTTCGAATTCCTGAACGAGGCGAGCAGACCATGTTTGCGAATATTCCGCTCTCACAGCTTATCTTCGGCCGGCTGACGCTCGAAGCGCTGCCCATTCACGAACCGATTCTGATCGGCACTTTCATCGGCACGCTTCTGCTCGGCCTCGCGGTCGTCGGCGCCGTCACGTATTTCGGTCTTTGGGGCTATCTCTGGCGCGAGTGGTTCACCAGCATCGATCACAAGCGCATCGGCGTCATGTACATGGTGCTCGGCGTCGTTATGCTGCTGCGCGGCTTTGCCGATGCGTTGATGATGCGGGCGCAGCAGGCGATCGCCTTCGGCGCCGATCAGGGCTATTTGCCCGCGCATCACTACGACCAGATCTTCACCGCGCACGGCGTCATCATGATCTTCTTCGTGGCGATGCCGCTCGTCACGGGGATTATGAACTATGTCGTTCCATTGCAGATCGGCGCGCGCGACGTTTCGTTCCCCTTCCTCAACAATTTCAGTTTCTGGATGACGGTGGGCGGCGCGCTGCTCACCATGATTTCGCTCTTCGTCGGCGAATATGCCCGCACCGGCTGGCTTGCCTATCCGCCGCTTTCGGGGATCGCATACAGTCCCGATGTCGGCGTCGACTATTACATATGGGGGCTGCAGGTCGCGGGCGTCGGCACGACGCTTTCCGGCATCAACCTGATCGCGACGATCGTGAAGTTGCGCGCCCCCGGCATGGCGATGATGCGGATGCCCATTTTCACCTGGACGTCTCTCTGCACCAACGTATTGATCGTCGCGGCCTTCCCGATCCTGACGGCGTCCCTCACGCTTCTGGCGCTCGACCGCTATGTCGGCACGAATTTCTTCACGAACGATTTCGGCGGCAATCCGATGATGTACGTGAACCTCATCTGGATCTGGGGGCATCCGGAGGTTTACATCCTCGTGCTGCCGGTCTTCGGGATCTATTCCGAGGTTGCCTCGACGTTCACCGGCAAGCGCCTGTTCGGTTACACCTCGATGGTCTATGCGACCGTCGTCATCACCATCCTGTCCTACCTCGTGTGGCTGCACCATTTCTTCACGATGGGATCGGGCGCGAGCGTGAATTCCTTCTTCGGCATCGCCACGATGATCATCTCGATCCCGACGGGCGCGAAGATTTTCAACTGGCTGTTCACGATGTATCGCGGCCGCATCCGCTTCGAATTGCCGATGATGTGGACGGTCGCCTTCATGCTCACCTTCGTGATCGGCGGCATGACGGGCGTGATGCTTGCCGTGCCGCCGGCGGACTTCGTCCTGCACAACAGCCTGTTTCTCATCGCGCACTTCCACAACGTCATTATCGGCGGCGTGGTGTTCGGGTTGTTTGCGGGAATGAATTTCTGGTTCCCCAAGGCGTTCGGGTTCCGGCTCGATCCCTTCTGGGGCAAGTTGTCGTTCTGGTTCTGGGTGATCGGTTATTATTTTGCCTTCACGCCGCTCTATGTGCTCGGTCTGATGGGCGTGACGCGCAGGTTGCGGCACTTCGACGATCCCTCGCTTCAGATATGGTTCGTGATCGCGGCCTTCGGCGCGTTGCTGATCTTCTTCGGCATCCTCTGCTTCCTCGTTCAGGTCTATGTCAGCATTCGCGACCGGGAGCGGCTGCGGGACGTCACGGGCGATCCGTGGAACGCGCGGACCCTGGAGTGGTCGACTTCGTCGCCGCCGCCCGCCTACAATTTTGCGTTCACCCCGGTCGTGCATGACGCCGACGCCTGGTGGGATATGAAGCAGCGCGGGTACACGAGGCCGCTCAAGGGCTACCGCGCGATTCACATGCCGAAGAATACCGGCGCGGGCGTGATCCTCGCCGCGCTCAGCACGATCTTCGGTTTCGCGATGGTCTGGTACATCTGGTGGCTCGCGGCATTGAGCCTGCTGGCGGTTATCGCGGTCGCGATCGGCCACACGTTCAATTACAGCCGCGATTTTCATATTCCGGCGGAGGAGGTCGCGCGCACCGAAGAGACGCGCACGCGGCTTCTGGCGGGGGCCTGATCGCATGACCGTCACGAGCAAAAGCGCTGTCCCCGTCTTCTACGTTGCCGAGGAGCACGATCATCCCGAAGGCGTGAGCACGCCGCTCGGGTTCTGGATCTATCTGATGAGCGACTGTCTCATCTTTGCCGTGCTGTTCGCGGTCTTTGGCGTGCTGGGCGGAAGCTACGCCGCCGGCCCCGCCCCGAAGGATCTGTTCGATCTCAAATTGGTCGCCCTCAACACGACGATGCTGCTGCTTTCCTCGATTACATACGGCTTTTCCGTATTGACGATGGAAAAGGGGCGCGCCGGAGCGACGCAACTGTGGCTGGCCGTAACGGCCCTGTTCGGCGCGGCGTTTATCGGCATCGAATTGCACGAATTCGCGCACATGATCGGCGAGGGCGCGACGCCCCAGCGCAGCGCGTTTCTCTCCTCTTTCTTCACGCTCGTCGGAACGCACGGACTGCACGTCACCTTTGGCCTCGTCTGGATGGTGACGCTGATGGTGCAGGTCGCAAGGCACGGCCTGATCGAGGCGAACAAGCGGCGCCTGATGTGCCTCAGCATGTTCTGGCATTTTCTCGATGTCGTCTGGATCGGTGTATTTACCTTCGTCTATCTGATGGGAGTGTTGCGATGAGCGCGCGGAAGGCCGTACAGGGCGACGGGCTTATTCACGTTCCCTCGGGCGAGGTGCATGCGACCCTGAAAGGGTATCTGATCGGCTTCGGTCTTTCGGTCGTCCTGACGGCGGTTCCGTTCTGGCTCGTGATGAACGGCGCGATCGAAAGCAAGCCGGTGACGGCGTTCGTGATTATGGCGTTCGCCGCCGTGCAGATCGTCGTGCATATGGTCTTTTTTCTGCACATGAGCCCGAAATCAGAGAACGGGTGGACGATTCTCGCGCTCATTTTCACCCTTGTGATCGTTTTCATCACGCTCTCGGGGTCGCTGTGGGTGATGTATCACCTCAATATCAACATGATGCCCGGACACAATATGAGCGGCATGTGATGGTCGCGAGCGCAAGGGCGATGCGCGGACGTTCGGATACATCGCATCGTTCCGCGAAGGCGCTCTTGCTGTTCGTGTTCGCCGCGCTCGGCATCTCGTTGTTTTTCGGCCTTGGCGTTTGGCAGCTCGAGCGCCGGGCGTGGAAGCTCGACCTGATCGAACGGGTGAACGAGCGCGTCCATGCGGCGCCGGTTCCCGCTCCGGGACCCGCTTCATGGTCTTCGGTAAACGCCGCGAACGACGAGTATCGTCATGTCTCGGTCACGGGTCAGTTTCTGGCGGGCGGCGACACGCTGGTGAAGGCCGTCACCGAATACGGAAGCGGTTATTGGGTGCTTTCGCCGTTTCGGACCGGCGACGGCTTCGATGTTCTGGTCAACCGCGGCTTCATACCGGAAGAAAAAGCGAAAACATTTTCCGCGGCGAAACGCGGGACAGGGACCGTCACCGGCCTGCTGCGGCTGAGCGAACCGGGAGGCGCCTTCCTTCGCAGCAACGATCCTTCGGCCGGTCGCTGGTATTCGCGCGATACGGCCGCGATTGCGGCGGCGCGAGCCATCGGCGACGTGGCTCCTTATTTTATCGATGCCGATGCGTCTCCGGCTCCCGAAGGCGCGCCGGTCGGCGGCCTTACGGTCATCAGCTTTCCCAACAATCATCTTGTCTATGCGCTGACCTGGTTCGGTCTCGCGGCGATGCTGATCGGTTGGCTCTTCCGCGTTTTCCGGATGGAAAGGAAAGAACGAGACTAGCCGCCTTGGCGTTTTGGATGCGAGGGCATTTATAATAGAGGCTGGCCTGCTGCCCGCGAGGAGCTTTCCATTTCCATCGATCCCATTACCGACAGGAAGAATCTGCTGCTGCTGATCTATCTGCGCTGGCTCGCGGTGATCGGGCAGGTGCTGACGATTCTGGTCACGCAATTCTGGTTCGATATACCGCTTCCCTTGCCGCAGATGGCGCTCGTGCTTGTATTTCTGGCGGCGTTGAACGCGGCGAGCCTGTTCAGGCTTCGTTTCGACGTCGGCGTGAGCAATACGACGCTGTTCTTTTCGCTCCTGCTCGATGTGGCGGCGCTCACCGTGCAGCTTTATCTGAGCGGCGGGGCAAAAAACCCCTTCGTTTCTCTCTATCTTCTGCAGGTCACGCTCGGCGCCGTGTTGCTGGAAATTTGGTCGACATGGACGCTTGCCGCAATCGCGGCCGGATGTTTTGTGTGGCTGACGGTATTTCATCAGGACATCTTCCAGGAATATCGGGGCGATTTCGCCAGGCTCTATATTCAGGGCACGTTCGTCTGTTTTCTGCTGTCCGCGTCGCTTCTGATTCTGTTCATCAACCGCATCAACCGGAACCTCCACGAGCGCGATGCGCGGCTTGCGAGCCTGCGCGAGCAATCCGCGGAGGAAGATCATATCGTCCGGATGGGCTTGCTTGCCTCGGGCGCCGCGCACGAACTGGGAACGCCGTTCGCGACAATCTCCGTGATCCTGAATGACTGGCAGCACATGCCGGAATTGCAAAGAGTGCCGGAACTCGCCCAGGAAATCGCGGAGATGCAGTCCCAGCTTGAGCGTTGCAAGGGCATCGTATCGGGCATTTTGCTTTCCTCCGGAGAAGCGCGCGGCGAGGGAACGCTGCACACGACGGTCTACGCTTTCCTCGACGATCTCGTATCGGAGTGGGAGGAGAGCCGTCCGCAAGCGAAGCTCGATTATGAAAACGAATTCGGAAAAGACGAGGCCATCGTTCCGGATACCGCGCTCAAGCAGGTGATATTCAATTTGCTGGACAACGCATTCGAGGCCTCTCCAAAAGAGGTGAAGGTCCGGGTGAAACGCGACGATGCTAGACTCGTTGTCGTTGTAAGCGACGCCGGGCCGGGCTTCAGTCCTGAAATGCTACAGGCGTTCGGAAAGCCCTATCAATCGAGCAAGGGCAGGCCGGGCCGGGGGCTTGGCTTGTTTCTCGTCGTCAACGTCGTCCGTAAGCTGGGCGGCGTGGTAACCGCGGAAAACGGGCCGCAGGGCGCGATCGTTACGCTGACTTTGCCGCTCGCGTCTTTGTCGGAAGGAGACGGATCGCGCCATGACGGCTGAACGCCACATTCTCATCATCGAGGACGACACTTCTTTCGCGCGGGCGCTCGGCCGCTCGTTCGAGCGGCGGGGATATGAAGTCCGGCTCTTGCAGCACGCGGACAGGGTGGCGGAAATTCTCGATTCTTTCCCCGCAAAATATGCCGTGGTCGATCTCAAGCTTGCGGGCGGCTCGGGCCTTGAATGCGTGAAGGAATTGCACGCGCGGGATCCCGGGATGAAAATCGTGGTGCTGACCGGCTTTGCGAGCATCGCGACGGCGGTGGAGGCGATCAAGCTCGGTGCCTGCCACTATCTTGCGAAGCCTTCCAACACCGACGACATCGAAGCTGCCTTTCGGCGGGCAGGCGGGGATTCCTCCGTCGGACTCGGCACGCGTCCCACCTCGATCAAGAATCTGGAATGGGAGCACATCCACGAAGTCCTGGCGGATACCGATTTCAACATTTCCGAGACGGCGCGCCGCCTCGGCATGCATCGGCGCACGCTGGCGCGAAAGCTCGCCAAGAGCCGTGTCAAATAAGCCGAGGATGGCGGAAGCCCGGATTTCCGGAAGCGAAACGGGTAGCCGTGCGTCTGCATGTTGCAGTGCCAACCGTCTCCGCTTGCTGGCCATGGAGAGTCAAATACCCGTGAGCCGCTAGCCGCTGGGGCGAAAGAAATGTAGGGTAGGGGTGAAACGGGTTCCATGAGCCCAGTTCGAGAGGAAGCAGCCATGAAGACCTGGACCACACCGAAACTGGTTGAGATTTGCATCGGCATGGAAGTTACCGGCTACGAAAGCGCCGAGGGCGATACGCTTCACTAAGGTCGCCAATGCCGCGGCTTGCCGCCATCGTCCTGGGTTCGGCGGCAGGTGGCGGACTTCCACAATGGAATTGTGATTGCCCGGTCTGCCGCCTTGCGCGCGCCGGTGGCAAGAGGGTGAAGGCTCGCACGCAGGCGAGCCTTGCCGTTTCCGGAAACCGGAAAGACTGGATTCTGTTGAACGCAAGTCCTGATTTGCGAACGCAGATCGAGGCGGCGCCGCAACTGCATCCCCGGAAATCCTCGAAGCGAGGCCGCCGCAAGAGCCCGATCGCGGCCGTGGTGCTGACCGGCGCGGAAATAGATCAGGTTGCGGGATTGCTGCATCTGCGCGAGCGGCAGCCGTTCGCGCTGTTCGGCACGCAGACGACGCTCCGCATCCTGCGCGCCAATTCCATTTTTGACGCACTCGCAAGCGATACGGTTGTAAGAATGACCGTTGCGCCGAAAAAACCGTTCGAGTTGCCGGGCGGAATCGAAGCCGAACTGTTCAAGGTTCCGGGCAAGGCGCCGCTTTATCTCGAAGGAAGGAACCCAAAGACCGGCACCGAGACGGAAGCGAATATCGGCATTGAGATTCGCGCAA
>Ga0153956_1001589_pt1 | contig 19330 bp, 22 predicted proteins | sample TSFL040MetaG_FD_104704 | JGI IMG/M metagenome (GOLD analysis project Ga0153956, IMG submission 104704) | Attine ant fungus gardens microbial communities from Florida, USA - TSFL040 MetaG | ecosystem: Host-associated > Fungi > Mycelium > Unclassified | place: USA: Florida, Wekiwa Springs...
CGAGGAGCAGCCACCCTATCGACTCGCGGCTGAGCCCCAATCACCCCATCTGTTTGGAAATTCGCGAAAGAGCGAATTTCTGGGCCGGCACCGCAAAGCGCGCCTGCGGCGCGTTTTCAAACGGACTCTGAGCCGTCAAAGGTCACACCAGGGTCACACTAGCGACGTCGCTCCGCCGTTCATGGCTGACGGCGCACGCCGGGGTCGGCATTGATATCCGCTTCCCGATTCGACCAACGATGAGAAAGAGCCGACTGCGACGCTGTCAGGCCAAATCCTACATTGCAAGGGTTTGATACCGCCCATCTTTCCCGTCATGCCGGACTTGATCCGGCATCCCGCTTTTCCGACCCGTTGAAGAAGCGGGACCCCGGATCAAGTCCGGGGTGACGACCTATTTCTTTGCAGCCGTTGCCTTTTTCGGCGCCGCTTTCTTCTTCGCCGGGGCCTTCTTCACGGCCTTGCGCTTGCCCTTCGCCGGTGCCGCCGCCGCCCGCGCGTCTATCAGCTGCACGGCTTCCTCCAGCGTCAGCGCGTCCTTGTCGATCGACTTGGGCAAGGTCGCGTTGGTCGTGCCGTCGGTGACATAGGCGCCGTAACGGCCCTCCATCAGCCTGATCTCGGCCTCGGTGCGCGGGTGCGGCCCCAGCACCTTGAGCGGCGCTTGGCTCCCGCGCGCGGGCCGCCCGCCGTTCGCCGCCGCCTCGGCCAGCTTGACCACGGCGGCGTTCATGCCGGTCTCGAACACGTCGGTGGTCGAGGACAGCCGCGCATATTTGCCGTCGTGCGCCAGGTATGGGCCGTAGCGGCCGATCGACGCGACGATCGGCTTGCCCGTCTCCGGGTGCGATCCGATCTCGCGCGGCAGGCTCAGCAGCTTGAGCGCCATTTCCAGGTCGAGCTCGACATCCTTGGGGATCGACGCGCGCTTGGCGTCCTTGCCCTCGCCCAACTGGATATACGGCCCGAACCGCCCCGACTTGCGCTCGACTTCCAGCCCCGTCCCGGGATCCTTGCCGAGCGATTCCGGCCCGCTGTCCTCGCCCGCCGCGCCGGCCTGGGCGAAGCGGCGGGTATATTTGCACTCGGGATAGTTGGAGCAGGCGATGAACGCGCCGAACCGGCCACCCCTGAGGGAGAGCCGCCCTTCGCCGCAATTGGGGCACAGCCGCGGGTCGCCGCCATCGGCCTGTTGCGGGAACAGATAGGGCGCGAGGAACTGGTCGAGCTGTTCGGTGACCTCGGACGGCTTGAACTCCATCACCTCGGCGGTGCGTGGCTTGAAGTCGCGCCAGAACGCTTCGAGCACCTGCTGCCATTGCGCGCGGCCGCCCGAAATCTCGTCCAGCTCGTCCTCTAGGCCCGCGGTGTAATCGTAGCTGACATAGCGTTCGAAGAAGCGTTCGAGGAACGCCGTCACCAGCCGGCCCGTTTCTTCCGCGAAGAAGCGGTTCTTCTCGACCCGGACATAGTCGCGGTCCTTGAGCACCTGGATCGTCGAGGCATAGGTCGACGGGCGGCCGATGCCGAGTTCCTCCAGCCGCTTGACCAGAGACGCTTCGGAAAAGCGCGGCGGCGGCTGGGTGAAATGCTGTTCGGCGGTGACGTCACGCTTCGCCGGCACGTCGCCGTCGCGCAGGCGCGGCAGGCGGCGGGACTCTTCGTCCTCGCTATCGTCCTGCCCTTCCTCGTACAGCGCGAGATAGCCGGGGAAGATCACCACCTGGCCGGTCGCGCGCAAGCCATGCCGGCCGGTGCCGTCGGCGAGGTCGATCGTCGTGCGTTCCATGCGCGCGCTCGCCATCTGGCTCGCCATCGCGCGTTTCCAGATCAGGTCGTAGAGTCGGGCATGGTCGCCCGACCCCGCGCGGTCCTTCGCGAAGTCGGTCGGGCGGATCGCCTCATGCGCTTCCTGGGCGTTCTTGGCCTTGGTCTGGTAGAGGCGCGGCTTGTCGGGGACGTAGCTCGCGTCATAGCGGTTGGTGATGGCGTTGCGCGCGGCGGAAATCGCGCTGCCGTCCATCTGCACGCCGTCGGTGCGCATGTACGTGATCGCGCCGTCCTCGTAGAGTCCTTGCGCGATCCGCATCGTGTGGCTGGCCGAGAAGCCGAGCTTGCGCGCGGCCTCCTGCTGCAGGGTCGAGGTGGTGAAGGGCGGCGGCGGGTTGCGCGTCGCGGGCTTGGTCTCGACCGACTGGACGGTGAAGCGGCCGTTCTCGACGTCGGCCTTCGCCTTCATGGCGTCACCCTCGGCGCCGATCGTCAGGCGGTCGATCTTGTCGCCGTTCCATTTGACGAGGCGCGCGGTGAAGCTGGTGCCGTCCTGCTCCAGCGTGGCGGCGACCGACCAATATTCCTGGGGCACGAACGCTTCGATCTCGCGCTCGCGGTCGACGATCAGGCGCAGCGCGACCGACTGGACGCGGCCGGCCGACTTGGCGCCCGGCAGCTTGCGCCACAGCACCGGCGAGAGCGTGAAGCCGACCAAATAATCGAGCGCGCGGCGGGCGCGATAGGCGTCGATCAGATCCTCGTCCAACGCGCGCGGATGCTGCATCGCCTCGGTCACGGTCGCCTTGGTGATGGCGTTGAAGGTGACGCGTTCTACCTGCTTGGGCAGCGCGCGGCGGCCGCGCAGCACTTCCTGCACGTGCCACGAAATCGCCTCGCCCTCGCGATCGGGGTCGGTCGCCAGGATCAGGCGGTCGGCCTTCTTGGCCTCGTCGGTGATCGCCTTCAGTTGCTTGGCCTTGTCGGGATAATTCTCCCAATCCATCGCGAAGCCGTCATCGGGCTTCACCGACCCGTCCTTGGGCGGCAGGTCGCGGACATGGCCGTAGCTCGCGAGAACGCGATAGTCGGCGCCCAGATATTTTTCGATGGTCTTCGCCTTGGCCGGCGATTCGACGATGACAAGCTGCATAGGTCGGAAAATCAATCCTCTCGCGTACGCGTGTAAGGTGGGGACGAAGAAAACGCCCCGTCAAGTCGCCGGCGTGCGGCGCTGCGCAAGGCCGGGGCCGGGGCCGGTCATGCCAGGCTCACCCGTCCCCCCGCATGCCGTTCCAGCCTGCCCGCCAGTTCGAGTTCGAGCAACACCGTCGCCACCATCGCCGGGGGCAGGCCCGACTGGCGGATCAGTTCGTCGATCGCGACGGGCACGGGGCCGAGCAGGCCGGTGACCGCGCGGCGCTCCGCGTCGCCGGGATCGGCCGGCGGCATGGCGGCGAAGCCGCTGGCGGGACTGCGCACCATGCGGGTATCGATCGGGCGGATCGTCTCCAGGATGTCGGCGGCGGACTGGACCAGGGTCGCGCCCTCACGGATCAACTGGTTGCAGCCCTGCGCGCGCGGATCGAGCGGGCTGCCGGGCACCGCCATGACGTCACGCCCGGCCTCGTTCGCCAGCCTCGCGGTGATCAGCGAGCCCGATCGGGGCGCGGCCTCGACCACGACGGTGCCGATCGCCAGTCCGGCGATGATGCGGTTGCGGTGCGGGAAGTTGCGGGCGAGCGGCTCCATCCCCGGCGGCTGCTCGGCGATCAGCAGGCCCTGCTGCGCCACCGCCTCCTGCAAGTCGCGATTCTCGGGCGGGAAGGCGATGTCGATGCCGCTGGCGATCACCCCGATCGTGCCTGTCGCGAGCGAGCCGTCATGCGCGGCGGTGTCGAGCCCGCGCGCCAACCCCGAAACCACCACCACGCCCTCACGCCCCAACTCCACCGCCAGCCCGCGCGCGAAGCGGCACGCGGCGGCGGAGGCGTTGCGCGCGCCGACCATCGCGACGGTGGTGCGCCGGGTCAGCGCCAGGTCGCCCCGCACCGTCATCACCGCCGGCGCATTGTCTAGTTCGGCCAGGAGCGGGGGATAATCGCGGTCGTCGAGGAACAGGTGGCGCGCGCCGAGTTTCTCCACCGTCGCGATCTCGCGTTCGGCGACACTTGCATCGGCCACCCTGGGCGCCCGCCCGCCGCCGCGCGCGGCCAGACCGGGCAACGCCTCGATCGCGGCGTCCGCGCCGCCGAACCGCGCGATCAGCTGGCGATAGGTGATCGGCCCGATCGTCGGCGTGCGGATCAGCCGTAGCCGCGCGATTCGCGGATCAGCCATCCTTGCGCCCGAAGCGCGGCTCGGTGCCGGCAAACAGGCGGTCGATATTGGTGCGGTGCTTCCACAACACCAGCAGCGCCAGCGCGATCAGCAGCAGCACGAGGTCGAATCGCCCGAACATGGCCGCCGCGATCGGCGTCGATATCGCGGCGCTCATCCCCGCCACCGACGAAATGCGGAAGGCCACGAACAGCCCGAGCCAGACGACCGCGAAGACCAGGACGATCGGCCAATAGAGCGCCAGGCAGATGCCGATCAGCGTCGCCACCCCCTTGCCGCCGCGAAAGCGCAGCCAGACCGGATAGAGGTGCCCGAGGAACGCGGCGGCTGCGGCCGGTACTTCATGTCCCGGGAACAGGTGGGCGGCGAGCAGGACCGCCGCCGCGCCCTTGCCGCCGTCGAGCAGGACGGTCGCGAGCGCCAGTCCCTTGCGCCCGGTCCTCAGCACGTTGGTCGCGCCGATGCTGCCCGACCCGATCGCGCGGAGATCACCCGCGCCGAACGCGCGCGTCAGAATGACCCCGAACGGGATCGACCCGAGCAGATAGCCCAACAGAATCGCGCCCGCCGGCGCCGTCCACAGGTATTCGGTCGGCAAAGCCTCGCCCCCCCAATCGCCGCCGCTATAGTCGAACCGGTGGCGGATCGCCACCGATCTTGATCGCGCGCGCGACGCGGTCCAGACGGCTGGCGCATGGACGCCCGGCCGATATTGCTGTTCGATTCGGGGGTCGGCGGACTGTCGGTGCTCGGCGCGGTGCGCGCGCTGCTGCCCCAGGCCGGGCTGGTCTATGTCGCCGACTCGGCCGGGTTTCCCTACGGCACGAAGAGTGAGGCGGAGATTGCGGCGCGGGTCCCGGCGTTGCTCGGGCGACTCGCCGAACGCTACGATCCGCGGCTGATCGTGATCGCGTGCAACACGGCGTCGACCATCGCGCTCCAGCACGTCCGCGCCGCGCTCGATGTGCCGATCGTCGGCACGGTGCCCGCGATCAAGCCCGCCGCCGCGCTCAGCAGGACGCGCGTGATCGGCGTGCTGGGCACCGAGGCGACGGTGCGCCAGCCCTATGTCGACGACCTCGCCGCGCGGTTTGCGAGCGATTGCGTCGTGCTGCGCCACGGGTCGGCGGCGCTGGTCGAACTGGCCGAAGCGAAACTGCACGGCGCGCCCGCCGATCTCGCGGCCTGTCGCGACGCGATCGCCGGGCTGTTCGGCCAGCCCGGCGGCGAGCGGATCGACGTCGTGGTCAACGCCTGCACCCATTTCCCGCTGGTCGCCGACGACCTTGCCGCCGCCGCGCCGCATCCGGTCCGGTTCATCGACGGCGCGCCGGGCATCGCGCGGCGCGTCGCCGATCTGACGCAGGGACAGGATTGGCCCGATTCGCCCGATCACCGCGCGGTGTTCACGCGGTTCGGCGATGCCGAGCGCCAACTGGCGCCGGCACTGTCCCGCTACGGCATGACGCGGTCGGAAGCGCTTTAGGCGCGCTTCAACCGTTCGGCGTAGCTGTCCGCCATGGTCTCGTGCGCTATTCGCGCGGTGGAGTCGGCCGATGCGGCCGCGGCGGCCCGCGACTGCGCCTCGCGGCGCGTCAGATAGTCGAGTTCATGGGTCTTAGGGAGGAGGTCTTCGGACAAGGCTATACTCCGGCCACAGCAAGCGGGAGCTCTCCATTTACTCTCGGTCGCCGGCATGCTCACAAAGGTCGGAGTCGGCGATGGGTCGGGCTTTATCCCTTTTTTGCCCGGCTGTCATTGACCTGGGGCAGGATCGCGATTGCGCGTTTTGCACGCATAATCGATGGCAAAGCACGGCAAGCCGCGCTAACGGGCGACACATGAGCGACACCAGCACGCGGCCCGTCGATTATTCGCGGGTGTTCACCCAGGCGATCGACCGGTTGCACGAGGAGGGGCGTTACCGGGTCTTCATCGATATCTTGCGGAACAAGGGGATGTTCCCGAACGCGCGGTGTTTCGCCGGCCATAACGGGCCGAAGCCGATCACGGTGTGGTGCTCGAACGATTACCTGGCGATGGGGCAGCACCCGAAGGTGATCGCGGCGATGGAGGAGGCGCTGCACGATGTCGGGGCGGGCTCGGGCGGCACGCGCAACATCGGCGGCAACACGCATTACCATGTCGACCTGGAGGCGGAGCTGGCCGACCTGCACGGCAAGGAAGGGGCGTTGCTGTTCACCAGCGGCTATGTCTCGAACGAAGCGACGCTGGCGACCCTGGGCAAGCTGCTGCCCGGCTGCGTGATCTTCTCCGACGAGTTGAACCATGCCAGCATGATCGCGGGCATCCGCAATTCGGGGTGCGAGAAGCGGGTGTTCCGCCACAACGATCTGGCGCATCTGGAGGAACTGCTCGCCGCCGAGGATGCCGGCCTGCCCAAGCTGATCGCGTTCGAGAGCGTCTATTCGATGGAGGGCGACATCGCACCGATCGCGGCGATCTGCGACCTCGCCGACAAGTATAACGCGCTGACCTATCTCGACGAGGTCCATGCGGTGGGGATGTACGGCCCGCGCGGCGGGGGGATTTCGGAGCGGGACGCGGTGGCGCATCGCCTGACCATCATCGAGGGGACGCTGGGCAAGGCGTTCGGGGTGATGGGTGGCTATGTCGCGGCCGACCAGACGATCATCGACGTGATCCGCTCTTATGCGCCGGGGTTCATCTTCACGACCAGCCTGTCGCCGGTGCTGGTCGCGGGGGTGCTGGCGTCGGTCAGGCACCTCAAGGGGTCGAGCGTGGAGCGTGAGGCGCAACAGGCGTCGGCGGCGATGCTCAAGGCGATGATGGCGGAAGCCGGGCTGCCGGTGATGATGGGCGACACCCATATCGTGCCGCTCCTGGTCGGCGATCCGGTCAAGGCCAAGCGGATCAGCGACATCCTGCTCGCCGAATATGGCGTGTACGTGCAGCCGATCAACTACCCGACCGTGCCGCGCGGCACCGAGCGCCTGCGCTTCACCCCCGGCCCCACCCATGACGAAGCCATGATGCGCGACCTCACCAGCGCGCTGGTGGAGATTTGGGGAAGGCTCGAACTGAAAAAGGCGGCGTAGGTAACAACCGTCATCCCCGCGCAAGCGGGGACCCATCTCCGACAGGAGAACCATGCCAGGCGGTTACGTTTATATCCTGACCAACCGGAAACACGGCGCGCTCTACACCGGCGTCTGCGCCGATATCCGTCAGCGGATGATGCAGCACAAGGTTGGCACCGGCAGCAAGTTCTGCGCGAAACACGGGATCGACAAGCTGGTTCATGCCGAGCCGCACGAGGAGATCATCGCGGCGATCGAGCGTGAGAAAGCCGTCAAGAAGTGGAATCGCGCTTGGAAGATCGAACTGATCGAGCGCGATAATCCTGACTGGCGCGATTTGTGGTTTGATCTCAATCGCTGAACGCGCGGCGTGTCCGGGAGATGGGTCCCCGCTTGCGCGGGGATGACGCCTTCAATGTCTAGGGCTTCCCCATCTCGCTCACATTGCCGGCGAATTCCTCGAAGTCCTTCGCCTCGCTGAAATCGCGATAGACGCTGGCGAAGCGGATATAGGCGACCGAATCGAGGCCCTTCAGCCCCTCCATCACCAGTTCGCCGATCCGTTTCGACGATACTTCGGCGTCGCCCAGCGTTTCGAGCTGGCGCTGGATGCCGGACACCAGCCGTTCGATCTGCACCGCCTCGACCGGGCGCTTGCGCGCGGCGATCTCGATCGAGCGGAGCAGTTTCTCGCGTTCGAACGGCTCCTTCCTGTCCTCGCTCTTGAGCACGACGAGTTCGCGGAGCTGGATGCGCTCGAACGTGGTGAAGCGCGCGGCGCATCCTTCGCATTGCCGGCGGCGGCGGATCGCGGCGCCGTCCTCGGTCGGCCGCGAATCCTTTACCTGGCTGTCTTCATGTCCGCAAAACGGGCAACGCATTCGTCTGGGTCCGTCGTTCGTGGTGGCCGAAGACGAACCCCTATCGGATCACGCCTTCTTGGCGAAGCGGTTATACGCCATGATCCCGCCGCCGATGATCGCGCCGGTCGCGATCGACACGGGGAGCAGGATCGCCGCGACCGCGCCGACCGCGGCGGCGCCGGCGATCTTCTGCGCATCCTCGTTCTTCATCAGCCCGCGCGCGGCCTGTTCGGCTTCGGCGGCGCTGTTCATCACGAAGGTCTTGGCCGATTCGAACGTGCTCTCGCCGTCGCCGGCGACGAATGCGCCGCAATTCGCGCAATATTTGGCGCCGTCGGGCAAGGCCGCGTCGCAATGCGGGCACATGCGGGTCAGATTCTCGGTCATCGTGTCACAGTCCTTGGTAGATCGGGAATCTGTGACATAGTGCATTAACACGCTGCTGCACAGCATTTTCTACCTGCGCGTCGCCCTGTTCGCCATTCTTGGCGAGTCCGTCGAGCACGTCGGCGACCATGTTGCCGATCTCGCGGAACTCGGCCGGGCCGAAGCCGCGGGTGGTGCCGGCGGGCGAGCCGACGCGGATGCCGCTGGTCTTGACCGGGGGCAAGGGATCGTTCGGGATGCCGTTCTTGTTGCAGGTGATGCCGGCGCGTTCGAGCGCTTCGTCGGCATCCTTGCCGGTCACGCCGAGCGGGGTCAGGTCGACCAGCGCCAGGTGCGTGTCGGTGCCGCCCGACACGATCGCGCAGCCGCGCTCCTTCAGCGTCGCGGCCAGCACCTTGGCATTCTCGATGATCGCCGCCGCATAGGTCTTGAAGCCGGGCTCCAGCGCCTCGCCGAACGCGACCGCCTTGGCGGCGATGACGTGCATCAGCGGGCCGCCTTGCAGGCCCGGGAACACCGCCGAGTTGATCTTCTTCGCGATGCCCTCGTCGTCGGTCATCACCATGCCCCCACGCGGCCCGCGCAGCGTCTTGTGCGTGGTGGTGGTGACGACATGCGCGCGGCCGAAGGGGGTCGGGTGGACGCCGCCCGCGACCAGGCCGGCGAAATGCGCCATGTCGACCATGAACAGCGCGCCGACCTCGTCCGCGATCGCGCGGAAGCGGGCGAAGTCGATGTGGCGCGGATAGGCCGATCCGCCGGTGATGATCAGCTTGGGCTGATGTTCGCGGGCGAGGCGTGCGACCGCGTCATAATCGATCAGGTGGGTGTCGGGGGTCACGCCATATTGCACCGCGTTGAACCATTTGCCCGACATCGCGGCCTTGGCGCCGTGGGTCAGGTGCCCGCCCGAATCGAGGCTCAACCCCATGATCGTGTCGCCGGGCCTGGTCAGCGCCAGCATCACTGCGCCGTTGGCCTGCGCCCCCTAATGCGGCTGGACGTTGGCAAAGCCGCAACCGAACAGCTGCCTGGCGCGGTCGATCGCGAGCTGCTCGACCTCGTCCGACGGGGCGCAACCCTGATAGTAACGCTTGCCCGGATACCCTTCGGCGTACTTGTTGGTGAAGACCGACCCCTGTGCCTCCAGCACCGCCTTCGACACGATGTTCTCCGACGCGATCAGCTCGATCTGGTTCTGCTCGCGGGCCAGTTCGTGCCGCACGCCGGCGAACACCTTGGGGTCGGCCTCGGCGAGGCCGCGGGTGAAGAAGCCGTCCGGCTGGACGTCGGACAGGGTCGTGGGATTGCTGCTCATACGGACTCCTTGGCCGACAATTTGTCGACGCGATGCTGGTGGCGGCCCCCGGCGAAGGGGGTGTCGAGAAAGGCTTGCAGGCATGCGATCGCCATGCCTTCGCCGGTCAGGCGCGCGCCCATCGCGATGACGTTGGCGTCGTTATGCTCGCGGGCGAGGGCAGCGGACAACGGCTCGCCGACCAAAGCGCAGCGGCAGGCGGGGTCGCGATTGACCGCGATCGAGATGCCGATGCCGGAGCCGCACAGGGCGACGCCGCGTTCGGCCTCACCAGCGGCGATCGCCCGCGCGAGCTTGTAGCCGTAATCGGGATAATCGACGCTGGCGGTGTCATGGGGACCGAGGTCGGCGACCTCGTGGCCGGCGTCACGCAACCACGCGGCGAGCGCCGTTTTGAGGGCGACGGCGGCGTGATCGGACGCGATGGCGATGCGCATGAACGGGGCGCGGGTCCTTTGGATTGCGGTGTGAGCGCCCCTTACCGGTGACCGGCGGGTTACGCCACCCCGAAACCCGGCTTTATTCGCAGCCAGCCACGCCGACGCACCGCATCGGCATAGCGCGCGCTGACCGGCAATCGCGTGCCGTCGGCGATGACCAGCCGCCAGGCGCGCCCCTCGCGCACCGCACCGTCGACGCCGGCGGCGGCAATCCAGGCGCCGCGATGGACCTGCTCGCCATCGATTCCCGCCAGCTCCGCCAGCGTGTCGGCAAACCGCGCGAGGACCAGCGGCTTTGCGCCATTGGCCAGATGGAGTCGGCAATAATGATCCTCGGCGGTGACCGCCTGGACGTCGGCCAAATCGCGTACCCCGGCGCGGAACAGGATGCCGTCGGTGGCCAACGCCGCTGGTTGCGCCGGGCGCGGGCGGGCGAAGAACAGGACGGCGAACAATGTCGCGCTGATCGCCGCCGCCTCGATCCAGGTCCGCGCCGGATCGATATCGCTCGCGATGCCGAACAGCCGCAATGCCGCGGGGATCTCCAGCGGCAGCGGCAGGTTGACCACGACCGCACCGATCGCGGCGGCGCGGGGCCAGTCCCGGGGCCGGCGGATCGTCCACGCGAACCAGGCCAGCCACTTGGCGACGTTCCAGCCGATCAGCACGGTCCAGAACCCGAGCCGCTGGCCGAGCGGCATCTCGATCGTCCCGAACGCGCCCATGATCGTCGCCAGCACGATAGCCGCCCCGCCGCAGATCATCAGCATCGCAAAGCCGGGCAGCGCGAGCGCACGATCCACGAATTTTTGCGGCCGTTTGGCGAAGCCGCGGTTGCGCCGGCGGCGGCGTCCGGGCTGGTCGGGGGAAAGCGTCGCCATCGCCGGCGAAGCTGCCACGTTCGCAACGGGAGTGCCAGATGCGCAAATTCATGATCGCTGGATTGGGGCTGGCCTTGATCGCCAGCATGCCGGGCGCGGCGCAGGTCGCCGACACCGCCGCCTTGTCGGCACAAAGGCAAGCGCTCGACAAGTTCGCCTGGATGGACGGGACGTGGCGCGGGCCCGCCATCACGCAGGGGCCTAGCGGCGAGCATCGCGTGACCCAGACCGAGCGGATCGGGCCGATGCTTGGCGGAACCCTGCGCGTGATCGAGGGCAAGGGGTTCAATCCGGACGGCAGCGTCGGCTTCAACGCCTTCGCGGTGATTTCCTGGGACGCGCAGAAGCAGGCTTACAATTTCCGCTCCTATGCACTGGGGCGCAGCGGCGACTTCACGATTCGCCCCACTGCCGACGGCTATGTCTGGGAGATTCCGGCCGGCCCGATGACGATCCGTTACACCGCGACGCTGAAGGACGGCACCTGGACCGAAATCGGCGAGCGGATCGCGCCGGGCCAGGCGCCGGTGCAATTCTTCGAAATGCACTTGAAGCGCGTCGGCGATACGACCTGGCCCGATGGCGGCGCCATGACGCCGAATTGAACGGTGAGGGGGAGCGTCATCGACCTGTCATCATGCCCTCATCAACCCGTCACCGATGAGTCCTAGCGCGGTCACGCGCGGCGCTGACCCAGGCCCCGCGCGAAAGGACTTCGCATGGCCAGCCTCGCCCCGCAAAACAACCGCGCCGTCCGCGACGCGGTCCACCGCCACGATCACCTGTCGAAGCAGGGCATCCTGGAACGCGCCTTCACCTTCGCGTTTCGCGGGCTGGTCTATGCGCAGATCTGGGAAGACCCGGCGGTCGACATGGAGGCGCTGGCGATCACGCCTGACTGCCATGTCGTGACGATCGCCTCGGGCGGGTGCAACGCGCTGAGCTACCTGACCGCCAATCCGCGCGCGGTCACCGCGGTCGATCTCAACACCGCGCACATCGCGCTCAACAAGCTGAAGCTCGCTGCGGCGCGGCACCTGCCCGACCATGACAGCTTCCGCCGTTTCTTCGGCGAGGCCAGTTCGAAGGCGAACATCGCCGCGTACAAGGCCCATATCCGCCCGCACCTCGACGACGTGACGCGGCGTTATTGGGAGGGCCGCGATCCAATCGGGCGGCGGCGGATCGGCGGGTTCGCGCACGGGCTGTACAAGCGCGGCCTGCTGGGCGGCTTCATCGGCGCGGCGCACATGATCGCGCGGCTCCACGGCATCGACCCGCGACGCCTACTCAAGGCCGGATCGATCGCCGAACAGCGCGAGATTTTCGACCGCGAGTTCGCGCCCCTGTTCGACAAGGCGTTCGTGCGCTGGCTGACCGATCAGCCGGCGTCGCTGTTCGGGCTGGGCATCCCGCCGGCGCAATATGAGGCGCTGGCCGGCGACGAGAAGATGGCGATGGTGCTGCGCGAGCGGCTCGAAAAGCTCGCCTGCGACTTCGACCTCAAGGACAATTACTTCGCCTGGCAGGCGTTCGGGCGCGGTTATGGCGAGGGACCGGAGGCGCCGGTGCCGCCCTATCTCCAGGCCGGCAATTATCGCGACGTGGTCGACCGGATCGACCGCATGCAGATCCTGCACGCCAATTACGCCGACTATCTGAAGACGCGGGAACGGGCGTCGCTCGACCGTTACATCCTGCTCGACGCGCAGGACTGGATGATCGACGCGCAACTGACCGATCTGTGGGCGGAGATCACCCGGACGGCGCGGCCGGGGGCACGCGTGCTGTTCCGCACCGCGGGCGTGGAAACGATCCTGCCCGGCCGCGTCCCCGATGCGATCCTCGGCCGGTGGTGCTACGCCGCCGCGGAATCGCTGGATTATACCCGGCGCGATCGTTCCTCGATCTACGGCGGCGTGCACCTCTATCTGCTGGGGGACGCCGCCTGAGGGAGCGGGCCGGTGCGGAGCGCGCGATGAGCGCGTCAAATCACGCGGCGCACATGGATGCGATCTATCGCACCCAGCGCCATTTCTACGACCTGACCCGCAAATATTACCTGCTGGGCCGCGACGCGCTGATCGACGGGCTGGCGCCGCCGGCCGGGGGCAGCGTGCTGGAGATCGGCTGCGGCACCGGGCGCAACCTCATCTGCGCGGCGCGGCGCTGGCCCGATGCGCGCTTCCACGGCATCGATATCTCCGAGGCGATGCTGGAGACCGCGCGGGCGAACGTCGCCAGGGCCGGATTGTCCGACCGGATCGCCTTTGCGCAAGGCGACGCCACCGCGTTTGACGCCATGGCGTTGTTCGGGGTCGAGGGGTTCGATCGCGTCTTCCAGAGCTATACGCTGTCGATGATCCCCGATTGGCGCGGCGCGCTTCGCGAAGGCGTCGCCAGGCTCGCGCCCGGCGGGCGGCTCGATGTGGTCGATTTCGGCCAGCAGGAACGATTGCCGCGCTGGTTCCGGGCTGCGCTCTTCGCCTGGCTCGCCAGGTTCGACGTCAGCCCGCGCGCCGACCTGTTCGCGGTCATTGACGAAATCGCCTCGCGCGCCCAGCACACGCCGCTCTATCGTGGCTATGCCTGGAGCGCGCGCATCTTCCGTGACTGACCAACCCGCAGATCGACCCGTCATCGTCCTCGTCCGCCCGCAACTCGGCGAAAATATCGGCAAGGCGGCGCGCGCCATGCTCAATTTCGGGCTGACCGAAATGCGGCTGGTGGCGCCGCGCGACGGCTGGCCCAATCCGTCCGCCGGGCCGGCCGCGTCGGGCGCCGATATCGTGCTGGAGCAGGCGCGCGTGTTCGGCAGTGTCGCCGAGGCGGTGGCCGATTGCGCGCATATCTATGCCACGACGGTGCGGAAACGCGGCGTGACCAAGCCGGTGATGACGCCGGAAGCGGCGGCGCGGTCGATCCATGGCGATCCCGGCCGCTCGGCGATCCTGTTCGGGCCGGAGCGTTCTGGGCTGGAGACCGACGACGTCGCGGTGGCGCGCGCGATCGTCACGGTGCCGATCAACCCGGCATTCGGCAGCCTCAACCTGGCGCAGGCGGTGATCCTGGTCGCGTATGAATGGTCGAAGCATGTCGCGCTGGCCCAGCCGCCCGAAACCGACCTGCCGTTACCCGCGCCGCAGGGTGAGCTGGACGGGATGATCGATCAGCTCGACACGATGCTCGACGCCGCCGGTTTCTACTTCCCGCCCGACCGCGTGCCGGCGTCGAAGCGCACGTTGCGGACGCTGCTGACCAAGCCCGGCTGGTCGAGCCAGGAAGTGCGGACGCTGCGCGGCGTGCTGTCGGCGTTGGCCAATCCGCGGCAGCGTGGTTGACTCGCCACCCCCCTTTGTATAGGCGCGCGCCTTCGCAATCGGCCCCGCATTCCGGTGAAGCGGTGGCCCTGCCTCCATCTGGACCAGCAGAGCGATACCGGAATTAACGTAACTGCGATTGAAGGAAATATCATGTCGAAGCGCACCAGCGCCAAGCACAAGCTCGACCGCCGCATGGGCGAGAACATCTGGGGCCGTCCCAAGTCCCCGGTGAACAAGCGCGAATACGGCCCCGGCCAGCACGGCCAGCGCCGCAAGGGCAAGATGTCGGACTTTGGCATCCAGCTGCGCGCCAAGCAGAAGCTCAAGGGCTATTACGGCGACGTCACCGAGAAGCAGTTCAAGGCGTCGTACCAGGAAGCCGCCCGCATGAAGGGCGACACCGGCCAGAATTTGATCGGCCTGCTCGAGCAGCGGCTCGACATGATCGTCTATCGCGCCAAGTTCGCGCCGACGATCTTCGCCGCGCGCCAGCTGGTCAGCCACGGCCATATCCGCGTCAACGGGGTGAAGTGCAACATCGCCTCGCGCCGCTGCTTCGTCGGCGACGAGATCACTTTGGGCTCGAAGGCCAGGGAAATGGCGCTGGTGATGGAGGCGCAGAGCCTCGCCGAGCGCGAAATCCCCGATTACGTCGCGCCCGACGGCAACGCCAAGGTGACCTTCACCCGCGTGCCGACGCTCGACGAAGTGCCCTATCCGGTGAAGATGGAACCGAACCTGGTCGTCGAATTCTATTCGCGCTGATCCGATGTCGCGGCCCGAACCATCACTGGTTCGGGCCGCGATATTGTCAGGCCGCTACGATGCCGGCCAGCGACGTGTCAGGCGATTCTGCAACAGATTCGGTTTCTCGGCCCTTCTTCTCGCCGGCCAGTCGCCCGGACAGGTAGATGGAGAAGGCGGCAAGCAGGATGCCGGCCGGTAAGTCGATCAGGTAATGCCAGCGATCGGCGACCGCGGTGACCAGGATGAAGCCGAACATCAAGCCGAACGGCAGCAGCAATATCCGCCCGTAGCGATAGGCGAACCACAAGAACACGAACGAGCAGCCGGTGTGCAGCGAGGGCATGGCGCCCAGCCCGGTCATCAGATTGTCCGATCCATTGTCCGACAGCCATGACGCGCCCCGCGCGACCAGCATTTGATGGACCTCCAGCATATGCTGTTGGGATTGTTGTGCCAACGGATTCACGGACGGTTCGTAGAGAAATGGCCCGAGGGCCGGCATCATCAGGTATGACAGTCCGCCCAATCCCTGAATGAGCAGGGCGGCGAGAAACAGGCGGCGAAACTTGTCGGGCCGCCGCAGTGCGAAATAGCAGAAGCTCGCGTAGAACATGCCGATGAAGCCCAGCATGTAGAGATTGGTCTCATGCGGAATCGCCGGCAGCATCGCGGTCCGCGCCCACCGGCTGAAGTCGACGAGCGGCCGGGCAAATTGGTCAGTCTGCCAGAACAGGGCGTCATAGGTTGTCGGGTTGACCAGCGGCGCCCATAATTTCAAGTTAAAATGAACCCACAATACAGTCACATAGCAGGCCAGTGCGCAGGCAAAGGTCGGGACGAGATCGCGCCGGCCATTCAGCGAGGCGCATAGCCCCCAGACAAGGACACCGATCAACGGGAAGACATAATGAACGCCGACAAACGCTGCCCCTTGCGCGCCGGGCAGGCGTATCGGCAACCCGAACGCGGCGGAGAACATCAGCATGCTGGCGACCATCAGGAAAGAGAAGGTCAGCTCTGCGGGCCAGTGACGGATGCGCCGGATCATGCCGGTCCGTTACCGGAACGATCTTAACGCGGGGCAAATGTTATGGCCGAAAAATCCCTAAATTCGGGGCGTTAGAGCGCCGTGCCTTGAAGCGGGGTGAAGGGCTGTCTTTTCTTTGAACGAGGTCGAAGTACAGTGCTGCGACACGCCCAGCACGAACGGTTGACGACATGACCAAGCTCCCGCCTCCCAAGCCCGAATGGGCGCCGCACAAGGCCGTATGGATCGGTTTCCCGAGCCATCCCGAATTGTGGGAACTCGACCTGGAGCCGGCGCGTGACGAAGTGATCGCGTTCGCCGAAGCCGTCCATGCCGGCGGCAAGGGCGAGCAGGTGCTGCTGGTCGCCGCCGACGAGGAGGCCGCGGCGGCGGCGCGGCGGCGCGCGGGCGACGTCGCCCGTGTCGTGGTGCAGCCGTTCGGCGACATCTGGCTGCGCGACACCGCCACCATCATCCGCGGCGACGGCGTCGCGGCCGATTTCCAGTTCAACGGCTGGGGCGGCAAATATGACCTGCCCGGCGACGACGATATCGGCGCGCGCCTGGCGGAGGCGCGGAACAAGCGGGTCGAAAGCTTCCACTGGGTGCTCGAAGGCGGCGCGATCGACGGCGACGGGACGGGCCTGGTCGTGACGACCGAGCAATGCCTGCTCAATCGCAACCGCAACGGCGCGATGACCCGCGACGAGATCGAGGAATTGCTCTACCGCGATTTGGGCTATGACGAGGTGCTGTGGCTCGGCGACGGGTTGCTCCACGACCATACCGACGGGCATGTCGACAACCTGGCCCGCTTCGTGGGCCCGCGCACGCTGGCGGTGCCAGAGCCGTCCGACAACGACCCCAACTGGCAAGTCTATCAGCGCGCCGCGCAACGCGCCGCCGATCATGGCGGGGTGACGGTGGTGCCGGTGCCCTCGCCCGGCCGCGTCCTGCGCGACGAGGAGATCGTGCCGGCGAGCTACATGAATTTCTATATCGGCAACGCCAGCGTGGTCGTGCCGCTCTACGGCACCGACAACGACCAGGCCGCGGTCGCCGCGATCGGCGCGCTATTCCCGGGGCGGAAGACGGTGGGCCTGCGTGCCGACCATATCCTGACCGGCGGCGGCAGTTTCCACTGCATCTCGCAGCAGATTCCTCAGTAATTCTCCCCTCCCTGAAAGGGAGGGGCCGGGGGTGGGTGGAAGTATCGGGAAGTATCGCGATGCGGTTGGGCCGAGCTGATCGGCTCGCGGCTCGCCAAGCCCCGACCCACCCCTAACCCCTCCCCATGAGGGAGGGGAACACGCTATTGCAACGTCACCCGCTCCTCGCCGTCGTGGCGGCCGAAGAATTGCATCAGCTGGACAGTCAATTCGGCCCGCGCCGCCAGGTCGGGTGATTCGAGCAGCGCCTGCTTCGCCGCCGCATCGAACGGTGCGATCTGGGCGATGCCGTTGACCAACGCTTCGTCGTCGAGCCGCGCGACCGAATCCCAATCGACCGCATAGCCCTGCGCGTCGGCGAAGCGGCGCGATTCGGTCTCGAGCGCGGCCCGGTGCGCGATCGACAGCGCCTCGGGTTCGTCCGGCGTCGGCAGCAAGTCGACCTCGACCTGCCGGAACGGCGTGGTCACGTCGAGCTCGCGGACGATCCGGAACAGCGACAGCCCTTCGAGCACGATGTCGAACCGGCCATCGTCGAGCGCCTCGACCTCGGCGATCCGGCCGACGCAGCCGATGTCGAACAGATCGGGCCTGGCGCGGTCGCCCCCACGCGGCTGGATCATCCCGATCCGCCGGTCGCGCACCATCGCGTCGCTGACCAGCGCCCGATAGCGCGGTTCGAAGATGTGCAGCGGCAAGTGCATGCGCGGGAACAGCAGCGCGCCGCTCAAGGGGAAGATGGAAAGGCGCGTCGTCACGTGAATAAAATAGCCGACAGCCGGCGGCGCTGGCCCGACACCCAGGGGTCTTCCAGCCCGACGACTTCGAGCAGCTTGAGGAATTGCCCCCGCGCCGCGCCCTCATTCCAGTCGCGGTCCCTGGCGACGATCGCCAGCAGCGAATCGGCCGCCGCGTCGCGCTCCCCCGCCGCCATCTGCGCATTGGCGAGATCGAAGCGCGCCTGCAGATTCTCGGGATCGGCCTCGGCGGCGGCGATCAGCGGCGCGAGGTCGGCGGCGGGCGGGGCCGAGCGCGCGAGGTCGAGCGCGGCACGGGCGCGGTCGATCTCCACCGCTTTGGCCGCGTCCTCGGGCAGCGCGGCGAGCACCGCGTCGGCGTCATCGAGCCGCCCGGCGGCGACCAGCGCGCGGACGCGGCCCGACACGACCTCGGGATGATCGGGCGCGATCTCGGCGATCTGCTCGAACACCGCCAGCGCGCGTGCGGCGTCGCCCTCGGCCAGGATCTGCTCGCCCATCGCGATCAGCGGCTCGATCTCCGCCTCGGTCTGGGCGGCGGCGCTGTCGACCGGCAGCTGCGCCAGGATCTGGTCGAGCATCTTCTTGAGCTGCGATTCGGTGCGCGCGCTGGTCAGGTCGGCGACCAACTGGCCCTGGAACATCGCATAGACGGTCGGGATCGACTTGATCTGGAATTGCGCGGCGATGAACTGGTTCTTGTCGGTGTCGATCTTCGCCAGCAGCACGCCCTTGTCGGCATAATCGCCCGCGACCTTTTCGATCACCGGCGACAGCGCCTTGCACGGCCCGCACCATTCGGCCCAGAAATCGATCATCACCAGCTTGGTCATCGACGGTTCGACCACGTCGCGGCGGAACGCCTCCACGGCTTCCTTTTCGGCTGCAGTCATTCCAAGCGTCGCCACGTATCGTCTCCGGTAAAGTTACCGCCCTTATGTGGGCGCTGGCCCGCGCAAGCCAAGGCTTTTTGCGTGGGCTGCGCGAGGGGCTTGCGAAGGGCGGGGGGCGGTGCTAGTGGCCCCGCTCCCAACGCGCCCGTGGCTTCACGGCGCGACGCCAGAGCGGGCGTAGCTCAGGGGTAGAGCACAACCTTGCCAAGGTTGGGGTCGAGGGTTCGAATCCCTTCGCCCGCTCCAGCGACTTCCATCCCATTGGAAGTCCTCGCAAAACCGTCGAAAACACGGTCCAGCACCAAGATCGTCTACACCAAGCGTCTACACGATGATGCCGCTCGTGGTGCTC
>Ga0153956_1001590_pt1 | contig 19319 bp, 21 predicted proteins | sample TSFL040MetaG_FD_104704 | JGI IMG/M metagenome (GOLD analysis project Ga0153956, IMG submission 104704) | Attine ant fungus gardens microbial communities from Florida, USA - TSFL040 MetaG | ecosystem: Host-associated > Fungi > Mycelium > Unclassified | place: USA: Florida, Wekiwa Springs...
AGCCCCGCTCGCGCATCCCGGGGAGGACGCCTTCGACCAGCACCCGCACGCCGAGCACGAGCGAGCGGCAGGCCTCCTCCCACTCCTCGACCGAGTTGTCGAGCGGACCGCCCATCGGCGGGCCACCGGTGTTGGCGACGAGGACCTCGATCGGCCCGAGCGCCGCCTCGACCTCGCCGGGCAGCTCCCGCAGGCGGTCCAGATCGCCCGCGTCGGCGACGAACGCGGTCATGTCCCCGCCGAGCTCTTCGACCACGGCGTCGAGCCGCTCGCGTCCCCGGCTCGCGATCGCCACCTTCGCACCCTCGCGCGCCAGCGACTCCGCGATGCCGCGCCCGATCCCCTTGCTGGCGCCCATCACGAGCGCGACGCGGCCGTTGATTCCGAGGTCCATGGCTTCACCCTACGGGTCGTCCGCGCTCGACTTGGCGTCATCGGGCCGCCGCCGTCGAGGGGAGCTCGACCTCCCGGTCGAGGCGCAGGGCGGCGGCGAAGGTCGTGTCGTGGGTGGCGACGACGAGCGCGCCCGGCCAGTCGCGGACGGCCGCCTCGAGGACTTCGAGCGACTCGATGTCCAGGTGGTTGGTGGGCTCGTCGAGGAGCAGGCAGGTGGCGCGGCGGTGGGCGGCGAGGGCGAGTTCGGCGCGGGTGCGCTCGCCGGGGGAGAGGGTGGAGGCCGGGCGCTCGACCTCCTCGGCGGTGAGGCCGAAGGCGGCGAGCGCGGTGCGGGCGTCGGTCTCGTCGAGCCCGGTAGCGGCCCGCATGACGGCGGTCGCGGTGCGCTCGCCGTCCATCGCCTCGCGGTCCTGGCCGAGGGTGGCGATGACCGCGCCGGGGGCGACGCGCCGGCGTCCCGCGGCGAGCGGCAGCGTGCCCTCGAGCGCGGCGAGGACGGTCGACTTCCCCGCGCCGTTCGGCCCCGCGAGGCGCAGCCGGTCGCCGTAGCTGACCGTGAGGTCGAGCGGGCTGAGTCGCCAGTCGCCGCGCCGCAGCTCGGCGCCTTCGAGGGAAAGTGCGGCGCCGCCGCGTCGCTCGGCCGCGCTCAGCTCCAACGCCAGGCGGGCGTGCTCGATCGGCTTGTCGGGGACCTCGACCTGCTCGCGGCGGGTGCCCAGGCGCGCGGCCCGTTTGCGCATCCCGTCGGCGCGGGAGCGGACGTACTCCTTCGCGTGCTTGTCGCCGTCGGGGGAGCGGCGGGAGTCGACCCGCGCGGCGCTGACCGCGGCGCGCCGACGGATCTCCCGGTCGACCGCGGTGAGCCGGTCGCGCTCGGCGACCGCCTGCTCGTACTCGCGCGACGCCCGCGCCCGGGCGTCGGCCCGCTCCCGCTGGAAGGTCTCCCAGCCGCCGGAGTAGCGGGTCGCCTTCCCCTCGTCGAGCTCGACGATCGCCTCGGCGAAGTCTGCGAGCAGCGAGCGATCGTGCGAGACCAGCACCACGGCGCCGGGGTGTTCGGCCAGCAGCGCCCGCAACCGGGCGAGCCCGTCGGCGTCGAGGTGGTTCGTCGGCTCGTCGAGGAGGAGCACGTCGCAGCGCGCGACGCGGACTGCGGCGAGCCCGGCCCGCGAGGCCTGCCCGCCGGAGAGCTGGGACAGGGGCCGGTCGAGCAGCTCCGGCGCGAGCCCCAGCTCCGAGGCGGCCGCGGAGAGCCGCGCCTCCGCGTCCTCGCCACCGAGGGCGAGCCAGCGGTCGAGGGCGGCAGCGTGCGAGTCGATCGCGTCGAGGTCCCCACCTTCGAGAGCCGCGAGGTGCCGCTCGACCTCCGCCGCCGCGGCCGCCACCCCGGTCCGATCGAGGATCGCCTCCCGCGCCGAAAGCCCAGGAGTCGCAACAAGCTGCGGCAGATAGGCGACGCTCTCATACCGAGCCACGGTCCCCTCTTCCGCCGCCTCCTCGCCCGCGAGGATCTGGAGCAGCGTCGACTTGCCACTCCCGTTCCGCCCGACCAGCGCCAACCGGTCCCCGCCATGAACCTGCAGATCAACGGCCTCGAACAACGTCCGAGCCCCAAATGAACGACCGACGCCCTGAGCGTCAACCAAAGTAGAAGGCATGCGTTTGCTCCCTTCTGGAGCCAGATAACTACGACCAAGAGATGCCGCGAAGCCCCGGCAAACCCGGAACTCTCAAAGGCGGCTGTCAGCTCGTGGCGCGCATGCGAAGGCCCGACAAGGGGCCGCCACCCACGGTAGCAACCACGCCCCCGACCCCGCAACGCTCAGAACTCGCTGCGCAGCTATCGTTTCTCCGCGCGCGCCCGTAGCTCAGTGGTCAACGGGTCCCTCCGGGGGCCCAAAGAGCGTCGGTCTTTCAAGCCGAAGGTCGCCAGTTCGAATCTGGTCGGGCGCATTCCTCGTAGTTCCGGGCGGTGCCGGGATTGGCCGGAGCAGAGCCAAGTCGTCGGTTTCGAATCGCAGATGCGTTCCGGTGGTGGCCTCTCGGTTCCGGCGCGTTCCGGAGGGTCTCCGTCTCATCCTCGTCTCTTTCCCGAGACCTACAGCCGCCTCTATTCGAGCTTCTCGGAGAGCTTCGCCAGCTCGCCGATCGAGACGTCGAGCGCCGCCGCGATGTCGCGAACCGTCGCCCAGGTCGGGTTGGCGAGGCCACGCTCGATGACCGACAGCGTGCTCAGCGTGGTGCCTGCATCTCCGGCAAGAGCTTCCTGGGTCACCCCCGCTTTTTCCCTCAGGTGGCGGATGGCTGCGCCGATGCCGGGCTGGGGACGACTTGAACGCTTCATGGTCCGGGACGCTCGCAGAGACAGGGTGCAAACGCTACGTCAGAAAAGACAAGGGATAAATCCCTATTAGGTGCTAGGCTCGGCCCCCAAGAAAAAGCGGCCCCCGGCGGTGCGTGAACACCAGCCGAGGGCCTGACCACAAGGAGACGTGACTCCTCATGGCTGATCAGAACCCTACGGCCGACCCGCGGGTCGTGCCCGTCGACCTACCACCCGCCCAGACCGAGATCCTCCGCCGCGAGCTGCTCGGTTGGCTCGCCGGGTTGGAACTGGATCTGGGACATCCCGAACCCCTGGATGACCCGAAGGCATCGGCGCGCGAAGCCGACGCCTTTCGTCGCCTCCTCGCCGCGATCGACCGATCGGAGATCGAGCTTCCCGACGAGGACGCCCGCGAGGCGATGGGCAAGGCGGCGGAGGGCTACGACGAGGCGAGCGGCTACGAGCGCGTCTGCGCGGTCCACGACGCCCATCACGCGCTGCTGGCGGTGCTCGGCTGATGGACGGGTCAGATGCGCGGCTCGCCCACGTCGTCGGCCGACGGATGAGGCGTATCCGCCGCGATCAGGAACTGAGCCAGGAGGCGGTCGCCTGGGTTGCCGGAATCCACCGGACCCAGATCACCCTCTACGAGCACGGCGAGCGGATACCCTTCCTTTCCTCGTTCGTGAGGCTGGCGGGCGGCCTCGGGGTGTCTCCCTGCACGCTGCTCGACGGCGTCACCTGGGAGGGCGGCGAAAGCAATGCGGGCGGGTTCGTCCTCCTCGACCGGGGCGGCGAGGGACGATGAGTCCCGCGATCTCCGGACGCTTCGCGGCGAACGTCCTGCGCCTCCGCGAGGCGGTCGGCATCTCCCAGGAAGAGCTTGCCTTCCGCGCCGACGTCCACCGCACCCAGATCAGCCTGATCGAGGGCGGGCAACGTCTGCCCCGGCTCGAAACGCTGGTCAAGCTCGCCGGCGCCCTCGGGGTCACCGCGAACGATCTGGTCGACGGGATCGCCTGGGAGCCCTACGAGCAACTCTCGGGCGGGTTCGCCGTGACCCCTGAGGAAGGCGGTCACGATGGCTAGGCATCGATCCTCGGCCGTGGCCGAACGGTTCGGCGCGAACCTGCGCCGAGTCCGACGCCGTGAAGGTCTCTCCCAGGAAGGGTTGGCCGTCCGCGCCTCCCTGCACCGCACCGAGATCGGCCGGTTGGAGCACGGCGAGCGGGCCAGCCGGATCGACACGCTGATCCGGCTGGCCGGGGCGATGGCGGTCCCTCCGGGTGAACTGCTCGACGGAATTGCCTGGGTTCCGGCACCCGAGCCGCAAGGCGCATTCGCCTTCGGAACCAGCTCGATCACACGAAGACTGATCAGAGACTGGCCGAGCCGATGAGACACGAGAGCCGACACGGAGAACTCATTAGGCCAGGCCAGAAGAGGCCAAGGCAGGGCAGCGAGCCGAAGTCGAGACAGAGGCAACGGAGACGAGCTCAGAACCGGGCAAGGCACGAACAGCAGCACCCCTCACGCACTATCACCAGCCCGACCGAAGGATGGAGCCAGGAAGCACGACACACTATGAACCCTCCGGTTCGGCCCTCCGGCCGCCGTCCTGGAAGCGATAGATCCGGCGAGGCAACGAGGCGTCCCGGGTGGTCGCCGACCGCCCCCTCGGGCGGCCGATTGTGGCACGGCTCCGCCGTGCGACGGCCGCTCTTAGGAGGGGGCGGGGAGGCCCTGACCTTCGGTTTCCCGTGGGACCACAGAAGACATTTAGGAACCCACCCGATACAGCCGGGCCTCTGGCCTGACGTTAGAGGCATGAGGCGGCAAGGACCGGCCATCAGCTTCTTCACGGAGCGCACGCTCGCCGCCTACCTCGCCGTCTCCGACCGGACGATCCGCAACTGGATCCGGCGCGGCGAGCTACCCAGCTACAAGCTCGGGGCTTCCCGGCGGATCGACCCCGCCGATGTCGAGGACTTCCTCGCGCGACATCGGGACGAGGCGGCATGAGACGCGAGGCCCCGATCAAGCGCCGGAACCCCTCCGGCTCGATTGTCTGGGTCGCGCGCTACACGGGGCGCGACGGCAAGTACCACATCGCCAAGCCGACGTGGAACCGCGGCAAAGGCACCTTCGACCGTAAGGCCGACGCGCAACGGGCGATCGACGAGGCCTATGGCCTCTCTGACAGACCCGACACCCTGGGTGCCTACTTCGCGACGTGGACCGAGCGCCACCCGCGATCGGAGAGGACGAACGCGACGAACAAGCACCGGATCGGCCGGCTTGTCGACGTGGAGGTCGAGGGCATCGCATTGAAGGACTGGCCGCTGCGCGAGCTGCGCCGCCGTCACGCCCTGGTCCTCGTCGACCACATGTTGGCGACCGAAGGTCGGGCCACCACCGGCGCGGTCGGCATCCTCCGCTCCCTCTCGGCGATGGCCGAGGACGCGATCACCGACGAAGTCTGTGACCTCAATCCGTTCAAGGGCATCCGCATACGTGCAAGCGATCCGAGGGCGCAGAAGAGGCGCCGCCCGATCCGCGTCTTCAGCTTCGAGGAGATGCACCGCTTCGCCAAGGCCGCCGGTCGCTACGAGACGTTGGTGCGGACCTTCACCGACACCGGCATGAGACTGGGGGAGGTGCTGCCGCTACGTGCCGAGGACTTCGACGGCGAGGCGCTTCAGGTGCGCCGCACCGCCCACGAGGGGGTCGTCCTCGAGGGGACCAAGACCGATCACGGCGAGGAGGACGCAGGCCGGGTCGTCCCGGTCCCCGCGACGCTCGTCTGGATGCTCGAAGCCCAGATCAACATGAACGGCCCCGACTGCGAGTTGATCTTCACGACGCCAAGCGGCCGGATGTGGCGCGAGCGGAACTTCTACCGGGACGTCTGGAGGCCAACTCAACAGGCCTCGCGCCTGGACATCCGCCCTCACGAGTGCCGCCACAGCTATGTCACCCACCTTCGCGCTGCCGGGGTCAACGACGCGGACCTCGCCGAGATCGCGGGACATCGGGTCGAGACGATGCTCGCTAGCTACACCCATCCGACCGGCATCGACTTCATTGCGGTGCGGACGACGATTGGATGAGGAGCCCCAGCTGGGCCAAACGGGTTGAACAGGGCGATCAGGAGGAAGACATATTTCGATTCGGCCACGTTGGTTGCTGATGGACTTTCGACTCGACTGGGGGCGAGCTTCTTCGTCTTTCCCTCTTGTTCTCGGGGATGGCGTAGACAAACTCCTTACCACCGCCGGAAGGCACGACCAGCGCCCTTCGCAACGCACCCCGACGGACCAGCGCCTTTAACCGATTGTTGACGGCCTGCGGGGAGAGGCCCATGTTCCCAGCGAGGTCCCCCGCCGTGAATCTGCCGAGGTTCCACGCCTTGCTGAGGGTCTGGTTGAGGATCTCGTCTCCTCCGAGGAGCTCGGGAGGATTCTTTAGGTGCAGCAGAGCGAGTTTCCGATTCGCGAGCGTCACCGCGATGGTCTCGCTGACGTCCTCGTTCGCGTTTACGGCCAGAATCGGGTGATTTCCGTAGTAGCGGGTGGCGTGATTCGCCAACAGAACGCCTAGGCACTCGTCGACAAAGGTCACCGTTGCTGCTCGTACCCCGCGAAAGTCGAGCACCACCGCAGCCCCTGGGTCGCCGAGGAGGATTTCGTGCTCGATCGTGGTCCGAACCTTGATGGCTGCCCTACGCGTATCCAGGATCACGTCGAACTGTTTCATCTGGATTCGCACAACGACATCAAGGCTATCGCTTTCAGTGAACTCGCTGGCGGCGCTCATCGGTAGTAATTTCTACTACCGATCGGACGGCAAACGAGACAGCCAGATGTCGAGTCCTTGCGCGACTGGCTCTTCGCCAAGCAGAGCAAGCGACTCCTGCTCGAAGCCCTGCTTGGCGACCCCGGGCGACGATGGACTCGTACCGAACTCTCGATCGCTAGCGGCCAGCACGCCAAGGCTCGCATGGACCTTCACCTCGGGCCGCTCTTAGAAGCCAGGCTCATCGAGCGCCAGGGCAACCTGTACCGGCTTGTTCCTGGGCAGGCCCTTTCCTTGACTCTGCACAACTTGCTTACTGAGTTGGGAGCGTCTTTGGAGAGCTAAGGAGTATTTCCGCACAAGTTCTGTGATCGCTTTCATCGCTTTCCATGAAAGCTGTCTAAATCTGTGCTAGCCTCGGCATCCAATGAGTACGAGAGTGACCTACGTCGAGCACAAGGAGATTCGCGAATTCGCCGTGGATCGAGTCAATGTCAGGCGCGATGACCTGACGGAGTACCGCGCACAAGCGAACCGGCTTCGCGAGAAGCTTGAGAAGTTCATAGGTGAGCACCCCGACTATGGGCTCGTAAAAATGCGCAGCGCCGGAAGCGTCGCCAAGGGGACCGCGCTCAAGACGATCAACGACATGGACCTTGCGGTCTACGTCAAGACTTCGGAGGCGCCAGCCCAGGAGACGGAGCTACTCAACTGGATGGCAGCTCGGCTGCGTGAGGCATACCCAAACCATCCGCCCGATCAGATCAAGCCCGGCGTTCACGCGGTCACCATCTCGTTCTCAGGCAGCGGCCTCGATGTCGACGTTGCCCCGGTGCTCTGGGAGGGGGAGGCCGATGATGTCGGATACCTGATTGTCCCTGGGACGGGACAGCGAGTGAAGACGAGCGTCACGCAACACCTCAAGTTCCTTCGCACCCGTAAAGACGAAGCCCCGACTGACTTCGCTCAGGTTGTGCGGCTGATCAAGTGGTGGGTTCGCCGTCGCAAGACTCTCGATCCCAACTTCCGGTTTAAGAGCTTCATGGTCGAGTTGATCGCCGCGCACCTGGCCGACGCCGGCACTGACTTCAGCGATTACCCAAGTGCTCTTGAGTCATTCTTTGCCTACGTCGTTCAGAGCGAGTTGGCCGAACGAATCGCTTTCGAAGACTTCTACGGGCTTTCCGAGCTGCCAGCGCAGACTCCTGCGCAAATCGAAATCTTCGATCCGGTCAATCCGGAGAACAACGTGGCATCGCTGTACACCTACGAGCAGCGCAACCGAATCGTCGAAGCCGCCGACGAAGCGGTTTCCGCCATCGCCGAGGCGCACTACGCGACGACGAAAGGTCGCGCTGTGGAGTGCTGGCAGATTGTCCTTGGCCCAACCTTTCGAGGATCATGAGCTTCTCGTTCTCCACCACCTTCACCCGCACGCACGCCAAGGAAATTGCGTCCAGGGTCGCTGCCGACCTGCGCTTGATGCATCGTTACTACGGAGCGCCAACCCTCGCTCAGATTGACGAATATGAGACCGAGTTCGTTGAGCTCTTGGTCGCCGGATACTTGCGTCAGGTCGAGTATGGATTCAAGAAGAATGGCGAGAGGGTCGTGTCAGTCCGCTACACGGTGCGTGCAGGCAGCGGCGAGCCCGAGCGTGCCGGAGGGGTCGACGGAACCGCTGACGTCAGCGGAGCGAGCTTCTTTTCCTTCCTTCACTACTCCGCGGGATTCAACAATCTGAGCGCTGACGAGAAGGAGAAGTTCGAGAACTCGCTCCCGTTTCAACGCGGCAATGGCAGCGAACCGCGCGACGGTTCTGGATATTGGATTTCCGACCGAACCTACGGGGCAGGCGGTGTCTCTGCGGGACGCGAATCCTTCAAGCGAGCGGCGTGAGCGCGACGGCCGATCTCTTCGATGCGGTCGATCCGCTCGGATCTGACGATCGCGTTCTCTCTCGTTACGAGAACCTTGTCGGCCTCGACGAGTTCAAGCAGCGCCTGCTGAAGGAGAGCGAGCTCCTGATCAACTCGGGCGCACTAGAGCGCTGGAGTGTGCAGCATCACGGCCATCGGATCGCCGCAGTTGACGCCTTTGCGGAGCGTCGTCCACTCTTTCTTTTCGCTGGGGATGTCGGAACCGGAAAGACCGAGCTGGCCGAGACCTTCGGCGAGGCACTTGGGCGTCGAGATCGGATCGATGTCCTTCTCTTCGGCCTCAGTCTCGCTGCGCGCGGTAGCGGTGCCGTCGGTGAGATGACGAAACTTATTTCTGACGCCTTCGCGGCGGTTGAAGCCGAGATCCCGATCCCTCAGGACAAGGTCCAGATTGCGGGGATTCTCCTCATCGACGAGGCCGATGCTCTGGCGCAATCTCGTGCCGAGTCGCAAATGCACCATGAGGATCGCGCCGGTGTCAACGCGCTCATCCGCAGAATCGATCGTATTGCGGACCAGCGACGGCCAGTTATTACGGTGCTCTGCACGAACCGACTCGAGGCGATCGATCCAGCTGTACGTCGTCGGGCGGCGGCCGAGTTCGAGTTCGAGCGACCGGACCGGGCTCAACGTGAAGCCGTAATTACAGCTTCGCTAGAAGGCAGTGGCATCACGGCGGAGGAGATCGCAGAGATCGTCGAGCAGACCGGCGACGCCCACGGTCGGGGTTACGGGTTCACCTATTCGGATCTGCGCATGCGCCTACTTCCGGCCGCGATTCTTGCGGCCTATCCGGACAGGCCCTTGACCGCGAAGCTGGTCGCCGAACAGGTTGCTGCCCACCCGCCTACGCCGCCTTTCGGCGGCCTTGGCAAGCCTTGAGAGACCCTCGCCGCGAACTCGCTAGCCCGAGCGCCGCTCGTCTGAGCGGAGATGATTATCAGCACCTTTTCACGTTGATGCAGGCCGTTCGTCTATTGCGAGAGGACGTCTGGGGTGTCTGCCGGGTGTTGATGGAGGTTGACAACGCTGGAAATGTCGACGACCTGATCATTGACTATCGGGACAAACCGACTCTCTATAACCAGGTGAAGTTTTCCCGCCTAGCTGGCGAGCCCCTTGAGCACGAGTGGTTCACGGATCCGGCCGGTGCTAGCCGTTCGCCTCTACAGCGGTTCTATCGCAGCTTCCTCGACTTGACCCAGGGATCCGAGCGACCGAGGATGGCGCTCGTCACCAACCGGACGACCGCGCCCGGAGATCCGATTCTGCGCTACGTCGACGGCCGGGACGGGCTTCTCACGCCGCGGCTTGCAAAGCCATCGCCGAACTCCGAGTCTGGAAAGGAGCGCGCGGCCTGGGCGGATCACCTCGGCATCAGCGAGGAAGAACTCCTCGAAATGCTCGACCACCTTCACGTTCAAGCGGGCGTTGGAAGTCTTGAGCAGCTAAAGGACGCCTGCGCACAAGCGATGCTCGCCGCTGGACTCAGAGGGGACGAGCAAGCGGTGATGATCGGTAACGGGGCGATCCGCGATCTGATCGAGAGTGGTTGTGATCAGCTTGACGCTGCCGCAATGAGAGCGCTCGTGGAATATCACGATCTAGCGGGGTCTGGGGCAGTCGCACAACTTTGTATCGCCGCAATTGACCACCCGCGGTTTTCGGATTCGGCGACCTACTTACTCGATTGGATAGACCGCTATGCGGGCAACGAGCCGCGCCAGCGTCGTCGTCTCCTCGACGCCTCCGACGCCTCTCTAAAGGAGATGAGTTCAGAGCTCGCCGAGGCGCGCCGCTCGCTGGAATCCGCTGGCTACAGCAACCTCAGCGTGAACGGTGCTTTTAGACTCGATGTTGGCTTCTCTGTTGGCGCAGAGTTCGCTGATACGGCTGGCTTTCAGATCGCCGTCAAACAGCGCGATCAGATTTGGGCCAGCGATGGAAAGACGGAGCCTTTCCCTGTGGAAGCCACCGAACGGGACGTCGGTCCATCCGAGGAGCTGACCATCTGCATTTCCATCAGCAATGAAATCTCCGAAGAGGTTTCGGCCTTTGTCGCCTCGGCCGGGATATCGGTAGGGCGGATCCTCGTTCTCGCTCCCGCTTCGGGACCCAATCGGAGGTCCCTCGCGACCTCTGCCGAGGCCAGGGGTTGTGCCCAAGCGCTCCTGGACTCCGTCCGTGCCCACGCCCTCGGTGCCTCCCAGATCCACCTCTTCCTCTCGTGTCCTAATGGTCTGGCCATGTTGCTTGGACACGTTTGGAATCGCCTGCCCCCGACGCGCGTGTATGCGGACCTGAGCCCCGGCTACGAGCCCACCTTCGAGGTCTTGGGTTGATCTTTCAAGTTCGCGAGTCTCTCGAGTCCTGCACTGGCCTCACGGCAGTTCCGGAACCAGCTTGATCGAAATGGTTGGCGTCTCGATGCGCACACGACCACGGAGCGATCTTCCTCTTTGCGGGAGCTGGGTTACAACTCAATCTCGCCCCTGCGCTTACAGCCGGGGCGCACCCATTCGACTCCTTCAGCCTGGAGCTCGCCCTCGGTCATCTCTTCGACCGCATCCATCCGGTCGTCGAATTCCCACTCCTCGATTTCGTCGGGTTCGGTCTCCCAGGCAGTGGCCAGTATCCCTTTTGCCACATCTCTGAGACTGCTGGAATCGCGTCCACGGAGAATCAGTCGGCTGACGCGCCAGGAGTTACTCGGGAGATCCAGGACGTCTTCGGCAAAGGAGAGTTCGAAATCGTCCGGTATCCAGCGGCGATCGCGCTCGCTGTCAACAATCGAGGCAGAATCGATGACGACGACGTGGTCGCGCTCGCGAGCCCAGGCGTGAAGCTTCCGAGGAGTGAGGGATCCTTCGGCGCTGTCCGCCAATGCCAGACGGCCCGAGTCACCGCCAAGCCTAAGGACGAACTCGGCCGTGCTGATTTCCAGGGTTTTGTCAGTTTCTTCGACGAGTTTTGCTTGTTCCGTCGCCCAAGCGGACACGTCGGCCGCCGCGGCCTCCGGTGACCCGCTAGAGCGTGCCGCATCAACTGGCTCGGCAAGGAGGAGGCCAGCGAAATTGGGGACGCCATCTACTCGGAGACCCCCTGCGACCAGCACCCCGGAGCTGCGAAATCCATCGGAAGCGCCGCTGGCGAGCGCCCCACGTCCGGTCGGTGATCCCTCCGGCCCGAAGAATCTAACTCGCTCTGAAAGATGACTTGACCCTTGACGGGAAGTGTCGCCTTCGATTCGAGCGATTAAGTCATCCGCCGGGATGGTCATCCAGTCGTTAGGAGCAACTACGGTGACGGCCGTTTCATCATCGAGTGCCACCCGCAACTCGACGTCGAGCGCTGGAGCGAGCCACCCGACCAATTTTTGTAGACGCTCGAGGCTCGCATTCCCGGATCGCTCGCCGTTGCGATCTGGTGGAACAAGGATGTTGCGCAGCTCTTCATCCTCGCCCTCCAGGTGCAAGGTGATCGAGGTTCCGGGTTCGAGCATCTGCTCGGCTGGTTCGGCTGGTTTCAGCAACGGCCGAGCCCCAATGCCCCCAGGGAACGAAAGAACGCGCGTCCGGTCAGGACCCTCTCTGAGGGAACGGCTCTTGACCGTGACCTCACTGGCCCACATAAAGACAGAGAAGAATCCAATCCCAAACGTGCCAGTTGGTTGGAATCCGCGATTCTGCAAGCCGGGTAGGAAGCTGGCGAGCTCTTCTGATTCCCACAACGACCGGCCGAAGTCGATCAGTGCTCCAGTAAGCACACCAACGCTCATTCCGATCCCGTTATCAGTGACGGTAACCTCGCGGACTCCATTCCTCACTCTTACCTCGATCCAACCCCTGTGACCGTCTTGTAGAAGCGAACGAGCGCGAACCGCATCGGACGCGTTTTGGATCAACTCTCGTACTGGGACCGCTTTTGCGCGACCGTAGAGGGCACGGCCGCCAAAGCGTCGAATCATCTTCGTCGCGTCGCTCAACTCGATCCGCGCATCGATCGGCTCCCATCCGGCTGGCACGACTAAGGCGGCAAGTTGTCCTGGGTCGCGGGCACCCTCAACGGATCGCGCGGCGAGCCGAGGTTCGTTCTCGGCCTGAAGAACCGCATCGACACCGGCCAGTTCCCCGTCAAGCATGCGCAACTGGTCAAAGCAGAGCCACCAAGCCTCAGCAAGCTCGGGACCGAAGTCTGCACTTGAAACGAAGCGGATCCGGTCACCTTCAATGACGGGCTGGCGCAGGCGGCCCTGAAAATCCCAGTGCAATCGCGCGTCCTCGTCAAGTTCGCGGAACGCCCGTTCTCGTCCTGGTGCCCTCGATTCGTCGATATGTGCGGCGTCTGCGATGCGCAGCAGGGCTCCCAGGAGGATGGGGCGAATCGTCCATTCGCTCGGCATGTCACCCGGTGCTCCTTGGCGAACCCCTAGGTCGAGGAGCTGCTCGCTCGACCACCAGTGCGAAGCTGCTACCCGGCCAGCGGTCGGACCGAGTGAGGCCCGCAGTTCGGAGTCATCGATCAAGGAACGGCCTTGATCCCAGCGTGCATCAACAAGCTCGGCAGCACGCTCGGCGTGGCGCTGGCGAAGGAGAACCTGATCAGCAGCACGGTCAAGCTCGGAGTCGGAAGTCGCTAACTCCTCTGCACTAGGGGCTCGCCCGAGCCTTCGCCGAAGAGCCGCAGCGCGAGCATCGGGCCACCCAGCCGCCTCTCGAAGTTCGGCGCGGCCGCCTGGATATGCGGCAACCGGCAGGCCAAGGTCGTGCAAAAGGATCGCCACACCAAGAGCCCAGGCCTCGGTCGGAGTCAGTTCAAGGTCCGGGGTGGCGATAAGGTCGACTAAGCGCCAGAGAGAATCGGTGTGGTTTTGGTCATGGACCGTGAAGCCGGGGAAGTCCACACGAATCTGCGCGGCAAGGGCGGCCGCAGAAGTTCGGACCTGGGCGAGCGATGCTCGAATTTGATCCCGCTTGGCGCTGTGTGGATCCCCCTCGCACGCGTCGAGCGCACGGGTGAGTATCCCGCTTTGAGGTGATCCGTTCATCCGCGCAAATCTATTCAAGCGAGGAGAGAAATGGCCTATAGCGCGGCTACATATGCGTCGGGATCAGCGCGAGGGCGTTTCGGTGAGCGGCTCCCCTTAGCTCTTTGTCCCAGCATGCGAAGTCAACTTGCTCACCGGCCGCGAACGAGAGCGCCCCGGCCAGGTGCACGGCATCGTAGGCGCGAAGGGCATGGGTGCGGGCGCTCTCGGCAGCAGTTGCCAGAAGTGCGTCGGTTACGGCGTGGCTGAAGATCCCGCGCCAGATGTTCTCTAGATCGTCAAGGGCTCGGTTGAGTTGGGTGGGGGTAAGGCGACGACCCTTTCGCATCCGAGCCAAGGCCGCGGTGGCCTCGACGTGAGCGATCGCCGTCGTGCGGATGCCATCCGCCTCGGCGTAGGCGCTCCGAGCCTCCTCGGATCCGGGCTCGTCGACCAAGAGCTTGATCAGAGCGCTGGTATCGAGGTAGAGGCTCAGCGCCGACCCTCGGAGACGTAGCCCGCAGCGTTCTTGCCCGGGCCTCGGAGTTTGGCCGGTTTGTCCGGCAGGTAGCGAGGACCTTCCGGCGCTCGGACCGATCCGTCCGCGATGAGGGCGGACAGGTGAGGCGGCGCGTTCGTGGAGACAATGCGCGCCACCGGCCGGCCATTCTTCGTCACCGTGATCGCCTCGCCCTCCTCGACCCGGTCGATGATGGAGCTGGCTTTGTCCTTCAGTTCGCGGATGCCTACGGTCGCGTTCTCCATAGTGGCCAGACTCTAGCTCGAAGTGGCCAGATCGCTAGCGGTCACGGAGCCCGGGCGTGGCCTGTTGGCGTTCTCGACCTGCTCGCGGTCTCGCCTCGGTGTCTCATCCCGGTCGCATCGCCGCCGCGATCTCGCCTCCAACGCCAAAGCCCTTCGTCCTTTCAAGCCGAAGGTCGCCAGTTCGAGTCTGGTCGGGCGCACTTTTGTCTCGCGGCGTAAACCACTGGCGCCGCTCGCTACCGCGCAGGGTTACGTTGCCAACCGGGGTTCTTCTCTGTGTCACGTAGCCACGTGATTTGACTGTCTCGGCGTGGCGGACGCCAGCCGTGACAGTTCGGGACGCTGCTGGACACGAATATGTCTATTTGTGTAAGCGTCCATTCGCATGGCTCTACTGACGCCCACCCAACTGTCCGAGATTCTGGTCACTTCGATGGAAAATGCTGGGGTCCGGGTCGGTGCTAGCTTCGACCCAGCTTCACGTCCAATGGAGCTTCAGATCGATGACGCGCCCGTTCGAGTTTTCTTGTGGAATATTTCGCCGGGAGGAGCGAGTAGAAGCCCAGATGAGCGGCGCGTCCAAACCAGGCGCCCGGCGAGCGTTCCTCTTTTTGTCCCTGGTCGGCGGACGTTGTTGCTGGGCTATCACGACCAGTTCAAGGCTTTTGGTGGATGGGATCCGCGGTTCCATCCCAACCCTGGCGTTTCTTCGTCCCTCCAGGTTCACGTTTCGCAGCTCGAAGAGGCTGTCGCAAATGGCATGGCGGCTCGAACGCGAAACGTCGATTTGGGGATCGAGGTGGTCATGGCCTTTGTGCCGGGAGCCATTCGAACCTATTTGGAGGTGGCGGTGAAACTGCCGCCTCCCGGGACTTCGGCAGCAGAGATGGCAACCTGGGCTCGCGCGGGTAGCGGAGAAGAGGATGGAGAGGGAGCCTTGCCCACGGGACCGCGCAAGGAAGCAGTTCGTCAAGTGCGGATCAAGGTTCGAGACACGCGGTTTCGGGCGACGATCTCGCGGATTTACGGTGGCCGCTGCGCGTTTTGTGGCCTCGGCGCGAGCTTGATCGAAGCCGCCCACATCATGGGGGTTGGCGAAGGGGGTTCCGATGAGGTGACCAATGGGGTGGCCCTCTGTCCGAACCACCACGCGGCTTTCGACAAAGGCCTCCTCTTGGTTGGGGAGGACGGACGAATCATCGTCAATCGCCGACGATTGGTCGACCTGAACGTGAGCAAGTCAGAAATCGCCGCACTGGGAAGGGGGCTTTTGGCCAAGGCGCGAACTCCTGCCGCCAAGAGGTTTCATCCCGATGCGAAACTTCTTGCGACGCATCGGGAACGTTGGCGGATCGCATAGCAGATCAAGCTCGCTGCTTGGTCTGTGCTCGAGAGCAGATTTTCAGTCCTGGGCGGCTCATAAAGTCAATCGCCTTATGGCTGCTGGCCTTCCTGTAATAGATCTCTTCGCCGGTGCCGGTGGCCTTAGTCTTGGGGCTGTCGACGCGGGCTGCGATGTGCGGCTCTCTGTCGACAGTGACGAGGCTTCTTGCAGCACGCTTGAGGCAAACCCCGAATTCTTCGACGGGACTGTCGAGTGCGCCGATGTGACCGCCATTAGCGGCGCCGACCTGCGCAGAATGGCTGGGCTCGAAGGCTCGGATCCGTTGATGATCATCGGCGGAGCGCCCTGTCAGCCGTTCTCTAAGGCCGCCTATTGGGTCGAAGCCGGCGACGAGGCCGCCTATCGACGTGCAAGGGCAGCGGGGGACGCGGTCGATCGGCCGGCCGCGTTGGAGTTCGCTCGTCCGGACTCTCGACGCACCCTGGTCGAGGAGTTCTGGCGGCTGGTGCGGGAGGCTGATGCCGACGCCTTCGTCTTCGAGAATGTTCGAAGCATTACCCACCCGCGTAACAAGCCGGTGCTGGAGGCGCTCGAACGAGTTGCTCGGTCGCATGGCTACAAACTCCGTTTTGTGGCAGCAAATGCCGCCGAATACGGAGTGCCGCAGCGTCGGCAGCGGGTCTTTCTGATTGGCGCGAAGGAGCGGCGGCCCGATGCGCCCATGACGACCCACGCTGCTCCTGATGTCGCCGCGCGGGAACAGAAAGAACCCTTCGAGGTAGTTGCCCCGGCACTGGCGCCGTTCGCCGGCGACGAGTTCTTTGAGCCCGAGGAGGTCGTCGAAGGGCGCTGGGCCGAGCATCTGAGGACCGTCCCGCCGGGCGGCAACTACAAGGCGCACACGGCTTGGGGCGGTCACCCCAACCCCACCTGGGAGACCGAGACCCGTTATTGGAACTTTCTCTTGAAGCTCAGCCCCGACTTGCCCTCATGGACGATCAATGCGTCGCCTGGTCCTTGGACTGGGCCATTCCATTGGGAGACCCGGCGACTACGCACCCCGGAGCTTGCGGCGTTGCAAACCTTCCCCGATGGCTATCGCTTCGAGGGCTCCCGGCGCGAGCGGGTGCGCCAGATCGGGAACGCGGTGCCGGTGCTGCTTGCGCGGAGGGTCATCGAATCGGCCGTGGGGGCACTCGACCAAGCGGGAGAGAACAGGATTCTGGCGACCGCATGAAGGCCATCAGTCTATTCTCCGGATGCGGTGGCCTGGACCTGGGTTTGGAGCGCGCCGGTTTCCAGGTCGTCTTCGCATCCGACCTGGATTCCTACTGTGCTGCCAGCTACGGATTGAACTTCCCGGGCGTGCCCTTCTACGAGGGCACTGCGGGCGACCTTACGAAGGAACTGCTGGCCAGAGTCTCGAAAGGTGCGACGCTGGGCGAGATCGATCTCCTCGCGGGGGGACCGCCGTGCCCTCCATTTTCGAAGTCGCGGTTTTACCGCACCGATAAGCCGCGAGCGCTAGACGATGCGGTCGGCGAGGAGACGATCAATGCCTACCTTGCTGTCCTGGAGGCTGTGCAGCCGCGAGCCTTCATCCTCGAGAACGTCGCCGGGCTGGCCTACAAAGTCCACGAAAGCGCCCTGGAGTTGATCCTCAACACTGCCGAAAGTCTTGGCTATAAAATCTCCAAGCGGGTGATCAACGCCGCCGACTATGGCGTTCCGCAGATGCGCGAGCGCTACTTCGTCATTGGCATGCTGGACGGCGCGTTTGAATTCCCGGTGCCGACTCATGCGAAGGAATCTGGCGAGACCCTGGAAAACCGGAAGCGTATGCCGTGGGTCACGGCGGGGGAGGCGATCGGAGACCTGGATACGGACGAGAACGCCGATGACACTGGACACTTTGCCGGCGGGAAGCACCATCATCTGCTGAAGGAGATCCCGCCCGGCGACAATTATCTCTTTCTGACCGCCAAGCGTGGTCATCCGAATCCGCAGTTCGAGTGGCGCAAACGCTATTGGTCGTTTCTGCTCAAGCTCAGTCCGGAACTTCCTTCATGGACGATCCAGGCTCGACGCTCAAATAACATGGGACCGCTGCACTGGCGGAACCGGATCCTTCGGATCGAGGAGGTGAAGCGTTTGCAGACTTTCCCCGATGACTGGCGTCTGACCGGAACGATCGAGCGGCAATGGCGCCAGGTCGGCAACGCGGTACCGCCTCAGTTGGCAGAGCATCTGGGTCAGGCGCTGCACGATCAGCTTGGCCTGGTTGAGAGTTATGACCAAGAGCGGCAAGCAGCCTGAGTTACCCCTCGGCCTGGCTGAGGCGCCCCAAGGGCGGCCCGCCAACGAGAAGAAGCATCTTCCCGAGGCAAACGAGTTCGCTCCAAGACCGCTCGAGCGTGGCGGCGGGCTACGCGGCCTGCTATCCGTCGTTGACGAAACTGAGCCAGACATGGCGCTGCTGAAGGAAGCTGTCCGCAAGCGGTTTTTCGCCGATTCGGCCCCTAAGCAGAAGGACCCCTCAAAGCGGAAGAAGGTGCAGGAGACTCTCGCCTATAACGCCATCCTCGGCGCCGGGAAGTACGGGCTCCTGGACCGCGAGACTCCCAATCTGACCGACCTCGGCCGCTTGATTCTCGATGCCGAGGACGAAGGGGAGCGCTACCGACTCCTCGCTCGTCACATCATCCGGAACCTCCATGGCCTGGACGTGTTAATGGCGATTCGTGAGATGCAGGCGGCGGGATCCAAGGTAGACAAGTCCACCCTCCAGGCCTACCTGGAACAGATGGGGTTCGAATTGCCACGCGCGGCTGCGAACCATCTCCGGCTGCTGCTGTGGTTGCGACAGGCGGGCGTGCTGCCGGAGAGGGGTTACGAGATCTCTGAGCCGGCGGTCGAAGCTATTGCGGGGGTCTCGCTTGAGGCGGCTGACGACTGGTCGGGGCTCACGGAGGAGCAAAAGGCCTTCCTTGGGACCTTGCGCAGTATCGCGGTGCTCGACGGGAATAAACCCGTCCCCGCGAAACAGATTTTCGATTCGGTCGAAGACGAGCACGGACCCATCTTCAGGCGTCCCGACCAGTTGGCCGCAACGATTCTCAATCCACTCGCAGACATGGGCTGGATCATCCGCAGTGGTGTCGGGAGTTCCGGAAGGGGAGGAAAGTCCGGCGCCGTTGCTGCGACGTCGAAGCTTCTCGACGTTGACCTTGCCGTGCTTCCCGACGGAGATAGCCTCGGCATTCCAGCGGATCTGCGAGCTCATCTACAGACCCCGTTGGATCAGGTGTACGACGATCTCGGGTCGTCAAATACCTATGTCAAAGGAGTTGCGCTGGAGTTGCTTGCTCTACGCATGGCCAGTGATCTGACCCTCGTGCCGGTGAAAATGCGCGAGCGAAGCGCCAGCACCGGGGGCGCCGAGGTCGACCTGATCGCAGATGCCGCTCACCTGCATTTCTCGCGCTGGCTGATCCAATGCAAGAACACTAAATCGATCACGGTGGCCGCTCTGGCGAAGGAGGTCGGGATGGCGGTGCTGCTGAGGGCGAGCGTGGTCGTGGTCGTGACTACGGGCCGGATTCCTGAGAACGGCAACCTGCACTGGCCCCGGAGCGGCGGCTTGAATCGGCCCCACCCGGTCACGGTTGACGTGTCGGTTTGATCATCGCGCATCGGTCCTTCGAGCGCCCCCGCGCGGAGCGAAGC
>Ga0153956_1001591_pt1 | contig 19312 bp, 14 predicted proteins | sample TSFL040MetaG_FD_104704 | JGI IMG/M metagenome (GOLD analysis project Ga0153956, IMG submission 104704) | Attine ant fungus gardens microbial communities from Florida, USA - TSFL040 MetaG | ecosystem: Host-associated > Fungi > Mycelium > Unclassified | place: USA: Florida, Wekiwa Springs...
CGAGATCGGAAACTCCCAGGCGAACTCGTGGCGCTGGGGGACGTAGCCGATCGGCGAGCGCCCGGTCCGTGCGGCCCGGCCGTCGATCCGCACGCGGCCGGCGACCGGGGAGAGCAGGCCCAGGACGGTGCGCAGCAGGGTGGTCTTGCCGGCGCCGTTGGGGCCGATCAGCCCGACGAGCTCGCCGGGGTCGACGTGCAAGCCGGCATCGCGCACGACGACGCGGCCCCCGAGCTGGACCGACAGCGCCTCGATGTCGATGACCCGGCCGCTGTTCGCGCCGTCGTGTCCGGGCTCACCTGCCTCGTCGGCGACCTGGGGCTCGCTGGCGGCGTTCATGCGCGGCCACCCTCGAGGTCGTCATCGCCGGACGCGGTCCGGGGGGCCCGGGACTGTTCGGCGATGCGCTTGGCGCGCGCGCCGCGCAGCGCGACGAATGCCAGACCGCCGATCAGGGCGAGGGCTGCGAGCACGATGGCGATCAGCACGCCGGCCGATAGCCCCCCGCCGTCGTCGTCAGCAGGTGCGGTGGTGCTCGTGGCCGTCGGGCCGCTGGCGCTGGCCGGGGCGGGTCCGTGCCAGGCGGCGGCGAAGGCCTGGTCGGGGCTGGTGGCGGTGCCGACGGCGAAGCGCAGCTCGCGGGTGTCGGTGACCTTGCGGCCGTCGAGCAGGTCGGCGGCGATGCGGATCTGGACGAGGTAGACCCCGGGCTTGGTGAAGACCCAGTTGGCGTGGGTGTGGGTGTTGACGTCCAGCCACACCGGGTTGGGCTTGCCGGTGGAGTCCCAGAGGACCTTGGGCTTGCTGAAGCTGCCCGATTGGAGGTAGACGACCAGGCTGCCGGGGCCCTGGACGCTGGTCAGGGTCATCGTGGCGCCGCGGTCGATGGTCTGCATGACCTTGGGGTCCTGGGTGTTCCAGCCGACCCGGACGACGCCATGGGCTTGGGTCTCGGGGACGACGTAGACCGGGGCGCCGGGCTTGGCGTGCAGGAAGGCGTAGGTGGGGTCCTTGGGCATCCGCAGCCGGCCGGCGTCGCGAACCTGCAGGACGGTCTGCTCGGTATGGCGCCAGACGCTCTGAAGGCCTTCGGCCTTGCGGGTGTCGTCGTGGATCATCAGCGTCCAGCGGCCCTTGACGAACAGCGGGCCGACGTCGATGTGGCCCTCGGTCAGGACGGTCTTGCCGTCGCGGACGGGCTGGTGGGGGTCGATGCGCTGCACCAGCGCGGGGTCCTCGCCGGGTTGCTGCGCGAGGACGGGCGCGGCAGGACCGAGCGTGATGAGGGTGAGGGCCAGGGCGGCCCGCAGGCCGGTGCGGGTCAGCTGAGGCATCGTTTGAGCGAGTCGGCGTTGAAGCGCATCATCTTGATGTAGGTGTTGACGTGGGCGCTGAAGGCGTCGCCGTAGATCGTGCAGACGGGGATGTGCTGCTCGTGGGCGATCTGGGTCAGCGTCGAGGCGCGCGCGGCGAGGTTCGGCTCCAAAAACAGCGCCGGGACCTTCAGCGTGCGGACGGTCTCGGTCAGCTTGCGACGGTCGGCCAGCGACGGCTCGGTGGCCGGGTTGGGGGTCACGAAGCCGGCGATGTGCAGGCCGTAGGCGTGCGCGAGGTAGGCGAACGCGTCGTGGGTGGTGACCAGGTAGCGCCGCTCGGGCGGGATCGCGGCGATCGTCTGGCGCACATACGTGTCCAGCGCGTCGAGCTTGGCCAGGTAGCGGTCGGTGTTGGCGCGGTAGACGGCCGCGCCGGCGGGGTCCTGCTCGATGAGGGTGTCGCGGATCAGCTTGACGTAGGCCATGACGTTGCGCACGTCCTGCCACAGGTGCGGGTCGATCTCGCCGTGAACGTGGTTGCCCAGCACCGCCTGGGGCAGCTGGTAGATCGGGCTGCCGGGCTTGCCGAGGAAGCGGTACTGCTGGTCGCCGGGGATCTCGTCCAGCGCCTTGGCCGGCACGTCGATGACCGCGCGGTCGGCGGGCACCTCGGTCTGGGTGTCCTCTCCCCCGCCGCGCGCGTCATACAGCGCGTAGAGCTTGTTGGCGCCCAGGTCGACGGTGATGTCGGCGTGCCCGCGATCTAGCACGGTCGCGTCGGGCACGTGCGCGTCGGTGGGCTTGACGCCGACGGCGAACGTGAACGTCGTCGGCGCGCCAAGCGGGATCGGCCGGGAGGTGTCGTCCACGCGCAGGCTCGCCTGGAAGGTGACGTGGTAGATCCCGGGCTTGGTGAACACCCAGGACATGTGGGTGTGGGCGTCGGTGGGCAGCGTGGCGGTGTCGTCCTTGTAGCCGCTGGAGGCGTCAAAGCCGTCGTGAGAGTTGAAGTACTGATCGGTGTCGCCGAAGGTCCCGGTCAGGTAGCCGAACACGTCGCCGGGCCCGGAGGCGGCGGTCATCGCCAACAGCACGTCGCTGGCGCGGTTGGCGCCGTAGCGGGCGCCGTCGCCGCGAGCGCGCAGGCCCAACCACACGGTGTCCAGGTGGACGTCCTCGACCAGCGGGATGACCTCGGCCGCGTACTTGACCGACTCCTCGGCCAGCGAGATGTTCGGCACGCCCTTGGGCAGATTGGCGTCCAGCGTCTTGATGACGCTGTGCTCCTCCAGCAGCAGGTAGTTGCTGAACGCGACGTCGGCGTAGACGACGTTGCGCACGTCGCGCAACGATGGCTCGAAGGTGTGCGGATCGGCGCGGTCGGGCACCAAGCTGACCGCGTGCACGCGAGCGCCGCCGATGTTGGCGACCAGGTCGCGCAGGATGCCCGTCGTCGTGACGACCTGCAGACGGTGGTCGGAGGCCGACAGCGTCGGCGCCGACGCGCAGCCCGACAGCGCCAGCGCAGCGGCCAGGCTCATCAGCAAGATCAGCCGCCGACGCAGCGATGCATGGGCAACGGCTCGGGCCAAGACGGCGGGCGGATGGTCAGCCGACCTTGTAGGTCAGCGTCGCGTCGTCGCTTTGGTGCTTGCCCGAGGCGGTGGTGATGCTCATGGTGAAGGCCATCTTGTAGGTGCCCTTCTTGGTGAACGCCCAGTTGCCGTGCGCGTGCGTGCCGGGCGGGATGACGTAGCTCTGCGGCAGCCGGTGGCCGCTGTTGAACAGCACGTGCTCGTCGCCGAACGACCCGGTCTGAAACAGCACGACCCGGCCCGGGCCGGTGACCTTGCGCAGCTTCCAGGTGATCCCGCCGCGGATCTGCTTGGAGGTGATCTCCTCGGTATTCCAGCCGGCCCAGATGACGCCCTGCTTCTGGACCTGCGGGATCATCCACACGGTCTGGCCAGCGGATCCGATGAAGCTCATGCCCGAGGGGAGCTTGACCTTCGCGCCGTTGACAACCCGGATCACCACGCTCGCGGGGTCGCGCCAGATCACCGTGGGGCCGGTGGCGTCCTTGATGTAGCTGTGCAGCTTGCCGTGGACGATCCGCGCCGAGCCGGCGTCGATGTGTCCGTCGGCCAGCACCACCGTCTTGGCGCCGGCAGCGGCCGGCGCGAGCGCCGCGGCCAAGACGCCGGCCAGCGCGAGCGTGGCGACGCGCCACCGCGACTTGCGGACGGGTCGGTGGCGTGAACGGGTGGTCAGCATTCGGTGGTGGTCCTTTCGATCAAGCGGCCGGGGACCGGCCAGGAACAGGCGCGAGCGGGTCATCGCCCGTGGTGGGGTGTGCGGAGCGTCAGCGTCCGCTTGACGGTCGTGGCGCCCGCGCGGGCGCGGATCGTCAGCTTGTAGGTCTTGCCGGCCGGTAGCGTGCGGCCGAGTTGGAGGCGCAGCGTGCGGGCCTTCGTCGCACCTTTGACCGTCCGCGCCTTGGCGCGCGTCACCGTCCGCCCGGCGCGGGTAACCGCGACGTCGACGCGGCTGGTGCGGTTCAGCTGCAGCGTCACGGTGAGCCTTCGGCCGGCCAGCCGCGGGTGCGTGGCACGCACCGCGAGCTTGGCCGTCGGCTTGGACGTGCCGCCCGATCCGCCCTGGCTGCCGGTTCCCACGGGCTGGGTGGGCGTCGTGCCGGTGCCCGTCTGGTTGCCACCAGTGCTCGGCGGGTTCTGGCCGGGCTGCTGGACGGCCGGGTCATCGTCGACCTGCACCGTCAGTGTCTGGGTGTCTGACATCGGCTCGCCCGACGGACGGGTGCTCGCCATCTGGAAGGTCAGCTGATAGGTGCCCGGCGCGCTGAACGCCCACGCCGCGTGCGCGTGGACGCCGAGCGGGATGTCGTAGCGGTCGGGCAGCCCGTCGGCGCTGTTGAAGATCACTGACGGATCGCCGAACGACCCGGTCTGAAAGACTGAGACGCGTCCGGGTCCCTGCACCGACTGCAAGGTCCAGGCGACCGGCCCGGCCACGTCGGCGCTGGTGAGCTCCTCGGTGTTCCAGCCCGCCCACAAGATTCCCGCTTGCTGGACCTGGGGGATCATCCACACCGGGCTGCCCGCCGGTCCCAAGAACGCGAGCCGCGGATCGCTGGGGATCGTCGCCTTTGATGCCGGCCGCAGCTCGTACAGCACGCTCGCGGGCTCGCGCCAGACGACTTGGTCGGCGCCCTGCGTACCATCCTTGATCAAGCTGCGCAGCTGACCATCGACCATGCGCGCGGCGTAGTCGACATGGCCGTCGGCCAGGACCGTCGTGGCGCGTGCACCGGGAACGGCGATGAGGCCCGCGGCGATAGCGAGCAACAGGACGAGCAGAGCGACGCATCGGCTCAGACGCGAGCCGGTCTGGTTGACGAAGATCATGGGGTTCCTCCAATTACGCACGCGTGCTGCCCGCTTGCCGGGCATGTGCGGACGGTGACCATAACAGGATTGAGTCTCATCAAGCTCGCGGGGGTCGAGTGCCCGCTCAGCGATGTCGAACCGACAAGCTCTGATGCATGTGGGGGCTGGGGCGGCGGCGCCGGCTCCTCGGTGCGCCGGGCGCACGGTGTCACCGTCGCCGGATCGACGCCGGAGCCCAGCGCGAAGGTCAGCGTGTGCGTCGCGCTGACCGTGCGGCCGGAGGACAGCGTCGCCGTCCAGGTCAGCGGGACGCAGTAGACCCCCGGCGCGGAGAACGACCAGTCCAGCGCGCGGACGTTCTCGCCCGGGCGCAGCTGGGCCTCGGAGCCCAGCCCGCTTGCCGCACGGGTCGACAGCGTCGGCCCCTCGGCCGGGTTCTTCCAGCCGTCGTAGGCGATCAGGTCGCCCGGCCCCTGCACCGTGCCCAGCGTCAGGCGCACGTCGCCCTGCACCGCGTCGTCGGCGACCCGGGTCAGGTCGGAGCCCAGCAGCGTCGTGTCGCCGGTCCAGTGGTTGAGCAGCTCCCAACGCCGCGTTCCGGGCTCGCCGTGCCAGCCCGGATCGTCGGGCGCGGGGTCCAGCGCGCGGGTCGAGGTGAACACCGCGTCGTCGACGTCGCGATAGACGGGCGCGAACTGGCCGCGCCCGCGGGTGGCGAGCTCGACCTTGAACCAGTCACCGTCCACCAGCGGCGCCAGCTGGCCCCACGATTCGGCGTCGAGGACGTAGGGTCCGCCGTCGCGCCGCTCGTCGGCGGGTAGCTGCGCGCCGACCGGCGCCGGGACGCCTGTGCGCCCGCAGGGCAGCACCGCCTCGGGGTCCTGGTCGCCGACCACGACCGTCAGCTGCCCGCCGTCGCCGGTCGCCGCCCCGGAGGGCAGCCGGGCGCGCATCTCCAGGTTCAGGCAGTACACGCCCGGCGCGGTGAACGACCATCCCATGTGCCCATGCACGCCGTGACCGATCTCGAACGTCTGCGGGAAGCTGCGCCGCGAGTCGAACATCACGCTGTCGGGCCGGATCGTCCCGTCCCCGTAGGCCTGCTCCTGCCAGAGCACCACATCCCCGGGCCCACTGACCCCCCGCAACCGCCACTGCACGTTGCCGCGGATGTCCCCCGCCGCGATCGCCTCGGTGTTGTAGCCCGGCCACAACTGCGTGGCCTGATGCTCACCGCTCTGCTCGAAGCCCCAGATCTCCGGGCCAAGCCCGTCCATCCACCCCGCCGGGGGCACCTGATGGGTGTCCGGGCCCGCGTAAAAGACGAGGTCGTCGAGGTTGGTCGCGTCCGCGCCGCCGAGATCGCCGACGCTCATCACCAGATGGCCGTCGCGCAGCGTCCCGCGCAGGTCGGTGTGGCCCACCGTCTTGGCCTTCACGCCCGGATACGGATCCGCAGGCCCCGGCCCGTCGTCGCCACCGTCGCCGTCGCCGTCGTCCGTCGGCTGCGGGCAGGTCGTCAGATCGGTCACCGGTCCGTCGCCGACGATCACCGTGAACGTCGCTCGCGGAGAGGGCATGGTTGTTCCCCGTGAGCGTCACGCAGTAGCGGCCCGGCGCGCTGAACGCCCACGCCACGTAGTAGGGCCGCGTCAGAAGCCCCTGGAGGAGCAGCTGGTCGTCGCCGGCGGCGCGCCGGCTGTCCCAGATCGGCAGCTTCATCCCGTCGTCCGGATCGTCCTCGCCGCCGAACGTGTCGCCGTCTCCCTCGCCCGTCTGCTCCGGATCGGACTTGAGGTACGCCGCCATGTAGGCGTCCGGAGCGGGCGTCGTCGCCGAGTCCAGCGCGACGCGCAGGTACCGGGTGTCGCCCGTCGCGGGCGCGCTGCCCAGGCCGGCGTCGATGCTCAGCAGCAGCGGCTGAGCGGCGTCCGGCGTGACCTGCTCGCCGGGCGTGTGCCACAGGTCCGTGCCCAGCGGAGCGACCGATGCCCACTCGTCGCGGTCCGCGTCGGTCGCGCTCGCCGCCCACGTCGTGTCGTGCTGGGTGACGTGCAGGATCGCCCCGTCGGCCTCGTACCACCGCGGGTTCGCCGCGTCGGTCCGGTCCAGCAGGCCCAGCCGCATCGTCCCGTCACCATCGACCTGCTTCGAGATCCCGACCACGCCCTGCGAAAGAACCACCGGGTCGGCCGCGGCATGGGCCGAGGTGGCGCCCGTCAGTCCGAGCACCATCACCGCCACGGCAAAGCCGCATCGCATAGTCGCGCGCCAGCTGCCCGTCGCGACTGAGCGTTGCACCGTCGATCCAGACCGGAAGCTCCACATGAGACATAGTCTTATCATGCGCTTACGTTTAGATAGGACTTCGTCTCGCCCACGGTCGTCGTGGTATTCGGCCGACATCAGCCGAACACGACCCGATCAGCCGGCCCATCGATCCCAGCGCTTTCGAGATCGAGCGTCTCTGAAGTGCTGCGACAACGTGCGACGGAATAACCCGCTGCGCTCACATCGCGGTCAGCGGAGCACTGGCCAGGAGACAGACGTAAGCCGCGGATCAGCCAACCCCACGAAGCGCCAAGCGCGAAGAAGCGTGCACTTTCCATCCTCTCCCGCTTGATCGACACACTGCCCGACGCTGCGCGTCCACGTTCCCATCGGACCGTTGGACACGCCGCCTCCTAGCAAGGGACAATCACGCAGCAAGTGACACCGATCATCACAGCACTGTTCGGCGCCGCCGCTGGCGCGATGCTTGCGTGGTACCTGCCCCGTCGCCAACGCCGACGTCAAGTCGCGCTGCAACTTCTTGAGCAGTTCATGGGACGCGACTTCTGGATCGCGCGCGCTCAGACCTGGCAGGTCCTCGCGGCGTGGCGTCAAGGAGACCGATCGATCGTCGGCTTCTTCGTTTCCGAGATGCCCCCGCAGCCGGAGGACGTAGCGGCCAACGGTCTGACGCCTCACCAAAACCTCTCCTGGCTGCTCCACTTCTATGTAGCGGTCGAAAGCTCGGTGCGAGCGGGACTCGTCGACGAGCAGTTCATCACCGACTTGCTGCAGCCGCACTATCAGTTCTACGAAGAGTTCTTCAGCGAATTCCGGGCCGAGTACCGCATCCACATGCCGGCAGATCGTCGAGAGCCGTCATGGCTGACTGCCCTTCCGCGGCTCGAGCGCGTGTTCAACGAACACTGAGGGACTGATGTCAGGACGCGGGCCGCTCATCTCGATTCGCTCTGTCGGCGACGCTCCGGCCTGGATCTCTACTGAGTTGCTGCGTTCAGCTTCGGCTTTCCGGCTGCCAATGCCGCGGCTTGCCTGTGAGGCTTCGGCGTGGTTGCTCAGGCGCTGGTTGGTGACGGAGCTTCCCACGCGCGGCCGTGCCAGATCGTTGGTGGTGACCTTCTGGGTCTTCGAGGGCGTGCGAGCCGTCGCGAGCTCGGCCGCCGGACCATCGGAAGCTGTCGCCGCTCGCCAGCGTCTGCTCGCGATCGCTCGATCCCTCGCTCTTCACCACCGGCGCTTTCAAGTGTGTGTTGCCGATCAGCTCGACGAGCTCGGCATGATCCTGGCGAAGGACGATCTCGATCGGTCGCTGCCGCTGACCTTCGAAGCGGTTGCGATCGCACGCGACTTGGCCCGCAGTGACGCGGTGCGCGATCTGGAGCGGCTGACCCTCTATCTCGATCACCTCACGATCGACCTCCGTGACGCCAAGAGACCGATCGAGGAGATCGACGCGCGCCGAGAATTGCGCGTGGTCTTCTCGCGGCTTGCCGATCTGCATCCGCGCAAGCACGCGGTGGAAGCGGGTACGGTCCACCGCCAGCTCGCCGATTGTCTGCGTCGCCTGGAGCGCCTGGATGAGGCCGAGCGTGAAGCGGTCGCAGCCGTCGACACGCTCAGAGCGACATTGGCGACCCATGGACAGGACGCCATCGTCGAACTTGCCGACGCCATCGACAGTCTTGCCGCGATCTACCACCAGCGCACCAACATGGCAAAGGCCAGAGACCTGCGCGATGAGGCCATCGCCATGCTGCGTGATCTCGGACCGGAGGGTTCTGACACCGCTCGCACGCTGCTGGCCTACATCCTCGGCGAGGTCGGTGCCGATCACGCCGCGCTCGGCGATCTCGATCTCGCCGTCGAGACGCGACGAGCAGCCGTCCAGCTCCGCGAAGATCTCAGCCACGAGGAGCCGTCGAATCGCTGGCGCCGCGCACGGCTGGCTTCCGCTCGCCTCGGTCTCGGCAACGCGCTGCGAAGCGCGGAACTCCCACGGGAGGGAGAGGCGGAGCTGCTTCGCTGCGTCGAGGACTACCGCTGGCTGGTCAGTATTGAGCGTCCGCGGACGCGATGGCGGCTGGCCGACGCGCTCGACGACCTTGGGCGAGCGCGGATCGAAGCCGGTGAGGACGGTGGCGCCACCGACGCGTTCGGCGAGGCGCTGACCCACTACGACTGGGTCGTCGAGCGCTTCACGGATGCACGGGCCGATCGGGCCAACTGTGCGGCACGGCTCGCTCGGGTCGCGGGGCGCTTGCGCCGTAGCGAGGTGGCGTTGGCTGCGGTTGCGACCGCCGTGGCCGATCATCAGATCCTTCTCGATCAAGAGGGCCAGACACCGCCCAGATCGTGGGCAGCGCTCGCTTCCGCAATCGAGCTGCGCACATCGCTGTACGCGACCGCGGGCAGGGCCGCCGAGGCGGTTGTCAGCGCCGAGGAGGCCGTCGTGCTCCTGCGACGCGAAATGCTGCGGGATATTCCCGCAGCACGTATCGCCCTCGCCCATTGCCTGTGGATGCAGGCGACGTTCCTCCACCACATCTCCCGCAGTGTCGAAGCGCTCGCGCTGCTTGAGGCCGGGCGCGAGCAGCTTGTCGATCTGGATGTATCTGAAGAGCCTGCGCTTGGCGATCAGCGAGATCGCGAGATCGTCCGGATCCTGATCGAGCAGGCGTGCGTCTTCTACCACCAAGTTCGCCGCGACGAGGCCCTCCAGGTCGGCGCGCAGGCCGTCGCTCAGGCTCGCAAGCTCGACACTTCGCTTTCGAGCAATCGCGACCTGCTGATCCTTGCGCTGTCGCTGCACGCCCAGCATGGCTGGGATCCGACCCGGCCGGCCGCCACCGCCGCGTTGCTTGAGGAGGCGAAGGTGCTGCGCGAGGCCTCCGAGGCCGACGAGCAGTCGGCCAAGGACCGACTTGGCCGACTCAATCGCGAGGCGCAAGCTCACGCCGCCATCGGGCGCCATGTCGACGCCCGCCGTGTCTACTCCGAAGCGATGCAGGTCATCCGCACCATGTCGGCCGATGAGCGGGCCGATTCGCTCGAGCTCATGCTTCCGGTGTTGACCTTCCTCACTATGGAGTTCGCGCGTGGTCGGCGATCCGCGCAAGCCGTCGGCATCGCTCGTATCGCGCAGGGCGCACTGGACCGTCTCGCGCCGGTCGACCCGCGCGCGGCCGGATTTCGTCGGGCCCAGGTCCACGGGCAGGTGTCATTGCTGTGGTCGATGGCGGGAGAGCAAGACCCGGCGCTTCGGCAACTGGGGTTGGCCGAGTCGCTGTGTCGAGAGGCCGCGGATGCGGGAAGCGACGACGCGCGGGTGCTGCTGCCGCTGCTGATCGGCAGCTCTCTCCTGATGGTCGAGTCTCCCGACGCCGAGCATCTGCGCAGGTCGCGGGAGGCCGTTGTTCGCTGGCGCGCGCTTGAGGCCGCCGAGCCCGGCTTCTTCGCTTCGCAGCTTGCGCTTGCCCTGACCACGCAGCTGCAGTTCGCCCACGCCCTCGGCGACACGCCGGCGGAGCTGCAGGTGGCCACCGAGATTGCCCAACTGCCGGTGCCGGTCAAGAACCGCGTCCCGGCGCTGCTGGCCGCCATCGAGGCCGACGATGGGCGGGCACGGTCCGACGAGCTCAACGCGCTGATCTGCTCCATGCCAAAGGCCATCTTCAGCGAGATGATGTTCCTCGAGGATGTCGCCGATCGCCGCGAGCTGCTGCGCCCGATCGGTCGGCTGGCGTCGCTGGGCGCGCTACATCTCGCCCGGACCGGACGCACGACAGACGCCGTCGAGTTGCTCGACACGCTCGTCGGCTGGGAGCTGCGTCTCGCCCGCGCCGCCGACAGCGATCGAGCCACCCGACGCCGACAACAACGCCCCGACATCGTCGCCTACCTCACGCGCCAAGCTCCGCCCGGATGGCAGTCACCGCGCGCCCAGCCGCGACCGGACATCGAGTCGGCGCTTGACCGCGCCCTGACCATACGCAGCCTGGCCGAGATCCGCGCCCGCGCATCCGACGCGGCCGTCGTCTTCGTGCTCTGCGCAGCCGACGGCGGCGCCGCGCTCGTCCTGGCCCCCGACGCAGAGACCGAGCTGATCGCCAACGACCTCTCCTTTGCACGGTTGGGCGATGCGATCATGACCGCGCTACGCCCCGCGACCGCTCCGCGCGGGCGTCTGCTGCTGCGCTCGATCGTGCGAGAACACATCCTTCCCACACTGGCCGACGTGCAGGAACACGCCGCCGCGATGACGGTCATTCCCGTCGGCATCGCCGGCTTTCTTCCGATCTACGCGGAGGCGGCGCTGGCCAACATCCCGATCGCCCTCGCCGCCCGCCTCAACGACAACGCGCGCGTCGCCGTGCCCGGCGACAGCCTCGTCGTGCACTCCGCGAGCTCTGAGGAAGCCGACCTGCCCGGTGCCCGAGCCGAAGTCGCCGCGCTGGCCAGCCGTGTCGGCGCCCAGCCGCTCCAGGATCCCGACGCCTCCCCGGAGCGTGTTCTCAGCCAGATGCGCCAGGCCACGTTCGTGCACCTCGCCTGCCACGCCCGCTACTCCTTCAACCCGCTCAAGACTGCCCTGGTGTTTGGCGGCCAGCCACTGGAGCTCAGCCGGCTCTGGGACCATCTCGATAGCCATCCAGCCCCGGTCTTCGCGGCCCTGAACGTCTGCGACTCCGCCAGCCCCGAGCTCGACCTGCAAGAGCAGATGGTTGGCCTCGCCTCAACGTTCACCGCCCACGGAACCCGCACCGTGCTGGCCAACGTCTGGGCCGTGTCCGACAGCACCGCCGCCGCTGTCGCCGACGCCTTCTACGCCCACTGGCAGACCGGCATCGAGTGCGGCGCCGCGCTCGACGCCGCGCTGCACGAGCACCGCGCCCGTCTGCCGCTGGACACCTCCGTCGACAGCTTCGCGCTCTATGGCGACCGACACCTCAAACTCGCCGATTGCTCACGCTCAACCAATTCGAAGACCAACGGCGATGAATGACAACGAGCTCGTCGCCTACCTCGCCGCCGCGATAGGCGAGCTCTCCGCCGCCCAAATCGAAGCGATCAGAGTCCGTTTTGAGCTTGCCGTCCGCGCCGGTGACCTAGCGCGCGCTCGCACCGAGCTCGAGGGCGCGCTGGCGTGCCTGGCCAGCGACGGTCCGAGGCGTGCGCTGGGCGCCGGCGCTCCCGACCCCGCCGTCGTCGCTGGGCCACCGTCCACGCCACTTGATCCCAAGACGCTGGCCATCATCCGCTCCCTGCTGTCCGCCAGCAAGCCATGACCCCCAGACGATGGCGCCGCGCGCGACACCCCGCAACGACGGGCGGAGCCCTCATCTACCTCGCCGCACCCGAGGCGACGCTCGCCCAACTCGGACCGGCCTGGTCGATCTCTCCAGGCCTCGCCCAGCGTCGCCTCGCGGCACCCGACGCCCAGCCGAACATCCCTCTCCTCATCAAGGCCACCAACACGGCGCTAGACGAACTCGCGTCCCCCGATCTGACCGGCGACGAGCCCGCCGAACCCATCAGCCGCCTGGATATCGCCCTCTGGCTGAGCCGCCCACACAATCAGCAACAAGCGGTCCTCTCGCTCGCGTGCGAGTTTTTCGCCGCGATCTCGATCCCGGCCGTCGCACGCTCCTCACTGACCGCACAAGCCTTCCCCGCCGCTGACCCGTGGAGCCACGACCTCAACAACAACGAGCACCTCCCGGCGCCCGGCACCTGGATCACCCCGACCACCGCGCGCGTCCGGATCGCCGCCTCACCCAGCTGCCTGTCCGCCGCACGCGGCTGGCTGATCGAAGCCCCCACCGCCTACCTGTCAGCCGACGGCGGTGCGAGCGTTTCCGGCCTGCTCGAGACCGATGACGTCACCGGTCGCCGGGCCGCACTACCCAGCTACATCGCATCGCTCGCCGCAGAACGCACGCATCGCATCAGCGCGTGGGCGCACGCCGAGGCGGCCCACATCTTGCTTCCCGGCGCCTCCGGCGAGCAACTCGCACGGCTCACCGCAGAATCCGCCCACGTGGAAGAAGCGGTCGCCAACCACGCCGCCTCGCGCGCCGCCGTCGATCGCCATCGCACGGCACTCACCCGGGCCGGACAGCAACTCGGACGCCCCGCCGCAGTCGACACAATCGCGCTCGATCGCGACGCCGACGATCTTCAGATAGCGGCGGCGACCATCGACGCCGCCGCCGGGCGGACACGCGCCCTCACCAGCGCCGCCGCGGCTCTCACCGGCCATCAGGATCGCGTCCGCCTCCAACGCGTCGGTGAGGCCAACACGCGTGTCACGCTCTTGTTCGCCATGGTCGCCGGCGCTCTTGCTGCCGGCGCCCTGCCCACGACCGGGCACGACAAACTCCTCGTCACAATCGGCTCCGCGGCAGGCCTCCTGGGCATCGGCTCCGTCCTTTTGCGCTGGCCTGTCGGCTACCGGGCCAGACACCTTGCAGCCATCGCAATCGTCCAGGCTTGTGCAACCGGCCTTCTCACCTCCGCCGCAACGTGCCGCCCCTACATCATCGCCGCGACCAGCGCCGCCGCCGCGGTGACGCTTCTCGCCCTCGGCGCCGCTCGAAACCGCGCCATCCACGCCGCCCGCCACCTTGCAACGTCCTAGACGCCCAGCGCAGGCATGTGCCGTCGACCTCCAACTGCGCGCCCAACCGCCTCGTGACCCATATCGCCATCTAGCGAAGCGACGACAACGTCACCTGAGACAATCGCTCAAAGACGGGCAGCACCGCCGCCGAGCAATCCACATCACAGCGAGTCGCAAAGCTAAGCCTCGGCTCTCGTACAGCGGGGGCGGCGCGATAGATCGCCGCGTGCAATCGCTGGGATGCCTCGATTGCCTGTAAGAGGACGACCACGAATGGTCCCTCGGTGAGCCCGTCAGTGACCGCGGCGTAACCGCCGCCCCAGACCATCGCTGCCGCCTCAAAGATGTCGATACCTGGATGGTTCTTCGCCTTGCACTGCAGCTTGCTCTCGCCGCACTCGTCAGCGTCGAAGTGCTCCCGGCGCTCACGCGTTCTTCGCGCCCCGGGACCGCCTCCTCGAAGAGATTGACCTCGTCGCCGAGCTGGTCCCACTTCGCCTGGTCCATACCCAGTCGGGCCGTCTCGTCCGCCAACATCACGCCGCATCGCTGCAGCAGCCGCAGGTGGCCGAGGATCTGCCGCGCGTCGATCTGCTGCGCAGGGCCGCGCGCACTCTTTGCGTCGGCGGCGAAGTGCGCCACCGCGTCATTGCCCACCACGACTGAGGTACCGGGAACGCGAACTCGGTCGGCAAAAGGGCCTCCGAGACAAAATACGAAGACAAAAATCTCCTCGCTCTGTCGCGCGAAACCGAAAATACCTGCATTTGCAGGTATTTTCTGACGCGCCCGAGAGGATTCGAACCTCTGACCTTCGGTTCCGTAGACCGACGCTCTATCCAGCTGAGCTACGGGCGCGGGTACTGCGGCCGACCAGTGTAGCCGTGTCGGCCTGCGACCCTGAAGACGCCGCCCCCAGGAAGCCCTCGGCGTGCTCGATCAGCGCTCGCGCGGCGGGACTCCGCGGCCCGTCCGCGCGCCAGGCGAGCGCGATCGCCCCGGCCGGCGAAGGGTCGACGATCGGCACCTTCGCGAGCGCGGTCGGCGTCGAGGCCGGCAGGATCGCGACGCCGAGGCCCTGCTCGGCGAGCCGCAGCAGCATCGCCGGCGCGCTCGCCTCGAAGGCGACCCGCGGCGTGACGCCGATCGCGCGGCAGCACTCCTCCAGCGCCGCCCGCGCGCCGGTCCCGGCCGGCAGCGAGATCAGCTCGTAGTCGGCGCAGAGCGCCGCCAGGGCGACCGACGGCAGACCCGCGAGCGGCGAGCCGCCGACGACCGTCGCCACGAACGGCTCCGCGACGATCACGCGCTGCGCGAGACCTTCGCCGGCACCGCTGGCCAGCGCGACCAGCGCCAGGTCGAGCGAGCCGTCGATCAGGCCCGCGACCAGCACGTCCGTGGTGTCCTCGACGAGCGCGATCTCGACGCCCGGGTAGCGCGCGTGGAAGCCCGCGACGAGCGCCGGCACGTCCAGCGACGGACAGCCGACGACCATCCCGACGCCGACGCGCCCGCGCGTCACGCCCTGCAGCTCGTCGACCGCGGCGCGCAGCCCGTCGACCGCCGCCAACGCCGCCCGCGCGAACGGCAGCACCGCCGCGCCGACCGCCGTCACGCGCACGCCAGCCCGCGAGCCGCGGTCGAGCAGCGGCTCGCCGAGCTCGGCCTCGAGCCGGCGGATCTGCGCGCTGACGCCGGGCTGGGCGACGTGCACGCGCGCCGCCGCGCGCGTGAAGCTCGCCTCCTCGACGACCGCGACGAAGTACTCGAGCTGCCGCAGCTCCATAAGCGCTGATTCTACGCCAGCTCAGAACTAGATCTTGGACTTCTGACACGAGGCCCGCGACCCTGCACGGCATGACCCCGACGACCCCCACCGCGATCGCGATCGCCTACTTCGACGCCTGGCGCGCCCGCGACTTCGCCGCCTACCGCGCCCTGCTCGCCGACGACGCGACCTTCGACGGCCCGCTCGGCAGCGCCCGCAGCGCCGACGAGTGCGTCGCCGGCATGCGCGGCCTGGCCGAGATCACCACCGACGTCACGATCGAGAGGATCTTCACGGCCGGCGACGAGGACGTCGTCACGTGGTTCCTGCTGCGGACGACGCTGGCGCCCGACGCGCTGCCGGTCGCCAACTGGACGCACGTCGAGAACGGGAGGATCGCCGCCATCCGGGTGACGTTCGACCCCCGTGCCATCGCGCCGCCGAGGTGATCGGCGGCGCTCGAGAGACCAGCGGACAGGGCGGGATTCGAACCCGCGATGGAGCTTTCAACCCCATACTCGCTTAGCAGGCGAGTGCCTTCAGCCTCTCGGCCACCTGCCCCGGGCCAACGAGTGTAGAGATCGCGCGCTCAGAAGGTCCGGTTGCCGCGCCGGCCGACGTTGTCGAGCTCCTCGAGCGACATCCCGGCGCCGGTCGCGACGCAGGCCAGCGGGTCGTCCGCGAGCCGCGTCGGCATCCCGGTCTCCTGGTTGACGCGCTCGACGAGGCCGCGCAGCATCGAGCTGCCGCCGGCGAGCAGGATGCCCTCGGTGGTGATGTCGGCGGCGAGCTCGGGCGGCGTCTCCTCGAGCGTCGCGTGGATCGCCGCCGTGATCTCGGCCAGCGGCTGGGCGATCGCCTGGCGGACCTCGACGCTCGTGAGCACGATCTCGCGCGGCAGGCCGGAGCCGAGGTCGCGGCCGCGGATCGTCGTCTCGAGCTCCTCCTCGAGCGGCAGCGCCGAGCCGACGGCGAGCTTGATCGCCTCCGCGCTCTGCGAGCCGACCGCCATCCGGTGCTCGCTGCGGATGAAGTTCGTGATCGCGTCGTCGAGGTCGTAGCCGCCGACGCGCAGCGAGCGCGCGACGACGAGCCCGCCGAGCGAGATCACCGCGACCTCGCTCGTGCCACCGCCGATGTCGACGACCATCCGCCCGACCGGCTCGGCGATCTCGATGCCGGCGCCGATCGCGGCGGCCAGCGACTCCTCGATCAGGTTGACCTGGCGCGCGCCGGCGGAGATCGCCGCCTCCTCAACCGCGCGGCGCTCGACCTCGGTGATCCCCGACGGCGCGCAGATCACCATCCGCGGGCGCGAGAACCGCGACTGGAGCACCTTGGCGATGAACTGGCGCAGCATCGCCTCGGTGACCTCGAAGTCGGCGATCACGCCGTGGCGCAGCGGCCGGTCCGCGGAGATCGTCGCCGGCGTGCGGCCGATCATCCGCTGGGCGTCGGAGCCGACGGCGTGGACCTCGCCGGTGCGCTGGTCGATCGCGACGACCGAGGGCTCGGACAGCACGATGCCGCGCCCGCGCACGTAGATGACGGTGTTGGCGGTACCCAGGTCGACGGCGATGTCGCCGCCCGACCGGAAGCTGGCGGTCGGGGAGCGCCGACGACCCGGAGCGCCGAAGAGGCCACCCCAGGACATTCGGGCGGCTACTCAAGCACACCGCAGATGAGCCCGACCTTGGGAGCCGGCCGGCGCGCGAACCGGCGAGCCGCGCGCCTCTACCATCGGACGCTCGGCGTGCTCCGGAGGGGTGGCAGAGTGGTCGATCGCGCCGGTCTTGAAAACCGGAGTCCGTGCAAGCGGACCGTGGGTTCGAATCCCACCCCCTCCGCCAAGTGATGCACGTTGGAACCCCCGTCGGACGAAAGTTCGGCGGGGGTTTTCCGTACCCTCCTCTCGCCGCCACCGCTGGCCTGACCTGCGGGAAGGGCACTGGTAAGGCCCTCGCCGGCCTCTGTGGCGGCCTGTGTAGCCTCGTGTGCGGTTGTTGGGCTCGTGGCCGTGGTAGCAGCGAGGAGGGCGGCTACGACCTGGGTGTGGGGCGCTGCGGCGAGGTAGCTGGTGTAGCCGTTGCGGCCTTCGTCGGCGCGTGCGTCAACCAGGATGGTCTCGTAGACAGCCTGGTTGAGGAGCTGGCGGCCCAGGTCATCGACGGTGTCGTAGATCTTGTGTCCGTGGGACAGGAGTTTGAGGAGGGTGTCGACGCGGTCATGGATGACGGCGGCGTCTTGTTCGGCGTCTTCGATAAGCTGGGCGGCTTGGGCGAGCTCGACCTGGATGAGGTCCTGGCGCTGCTTGAGCGACTCAACGGTGATGGCATCGGCCATGTAGGCATCGAGGAGCTTCTCGTTCTGGCGTTTGAGCTGGGTCTGACGTCGACGCTGGGTCACAAGGAGCGCCTGGTTGTCCGCGTCGGTGGCAGCGAGCTGGGTCGTGATGTTCTCGCGAACTTCATCGATGAAGGTTGCGGTGAAGCGGGTGGTGTGCCAGAGCTGAGCTACTTCCTTCTCGACGGTTGGGACGGCGAGGTATGGCAGATCGCAGTCGGTTCGTCCGGTGTGTCGGCCGAGGCAGAAGAAATATTCGTAGACACCACCTCGTCCTTGGGAGTGTCCATAGCCGATGCCTCCTTGGCAGCGGGCACAGTGTAAAACTCCTTTGAGGAAGTGAGTATGCCGCCAGGAGCGGTCACCGGCGATGCGGCGTTCGGCGAGGATGTTTTGAACGCGTTGCCACAGCGTCTCGTCGACCAGTGGTTCGTGTTTGCCCGGGTAGAGGGCGCCTTTGAACTTGATGTAGCCCTTGTAGTACGGGTGCGTCAGAATGCGGTGGACTTGTGCGCCGGACAGTGGTGTTCCGACTTGGGTCTTGGTCTTGCGGCTGACCATGCCGCGTTCTTCGAGAGCGTCGCGGATCGAGGTGATTGACCAGTCGCCTGTGGCATAGGTTTCGAACGCCCAGCGCACGTGGGGTGCCCGGTCGGGGTCGAGTTCAACGCACCTGGTTTCGAATCCGTCAATGATCTGACCAATGTTGCGGTAACCCAGTGGTGCGTAGCCAGGGGTTCCGCCGCGGTTGACCTTCTCCTGTAAACCTTTACGCGCCTCGCTCGCGAGGTTACTCGAATAATATTCGGCGAAGGTGGCGAGCATGCCGTGCATCAGTTTGCCGGCAGGTGTCTCATCTACGTTCTCTGTGACCGATACCAGCCTCGCTCCGGAGTTCGTAATTTCGACCATAATGGTGACGTCATCACCACGGTTACGGGCGAGTCGATCGATCTTATGGATGATGACGTAGTCAACGTCACCCTCTTTGAGGCGTGTCAGCATGGATTGGAGCGCGGGCCGGTCAGCTGAGCGGGCAGAGGCTCCCGCATCGACAAATTCCTCTACGACGACCGCGCCAAGCTCACGTGCTTTACGTGTGCAGGCATCGCGCTGAGCTGGAATAGAGAACCCTTCGGCTTCGCCACCCTTACGAGCCTGGCGAACCGTTGAGACGCGCAGATAGATAACGGAGGTCTTCTGCCCGTCGGTAGTATCTTCTCCACCAAAAGCAAGTGGACCACTGTCTCCATTTGACGAGTGGTCCACGACGGTGGATTCTTCTTCAGTTATGTGCGTCTCGGGCTTGATCGGATGATAGCTCGCTTTAGCCCTGAATACAAGGGGATTTTACAGATGTGGGCCGCCGTCGGTATAGCGAGTGGTATAGCGGGTATGGCACTCGTTCAGGCCATCCGCCGCTGATTTTGGTCAGCACCTATTACACCACTGTCGCACGCTCTATTTGCGTAGTAGTTTTGACATCGGTACAGATGGGTGACTTTGTCGACCCGTAGATACGAGTAATGTTTTAGTCTGGCGTGACCTGGGCCCACTCCACCCACCC
>Ga0153956_1001592_pt1 | contig 19297 bp, 14 predicted proteins | sample TSFL040MetaG_FD_104704 | JGI IMG/M metagenome (GOLD analysis project Ga0153956, IMG submission 104704) | Attine ant fungus gardens microbial communities from Florida, USA - TSFL040 MetaG | ecosystem: Host-associated > Fungi > Mycelium > Unclassified | place: USA: Florida, Wekiwa Springs...
CTGACAAGCTTATTCAGGACGGGACATGAAAAATAAAAAAGACCGCATAAAGCGGCCTTTTTTCGATGCGATCGATGTTAGCGTTTGTCGATCGATACGTAGTCGCGCTTGGTGGCGCCGGTGTAGAGCTGGCGCGGACGGCCGATCTTGTAGCTGCCGCTGATCATTTCGTTCCAGTGCGCGATCCAGCCCGGCGTGCGGCCGAGAGCGAAGATCACGGTGAACATGCTGCTCGGAATACCCAGCGCCTTGAGGATGATGCCGGAGTAGAAGTCCACGTTCGGATAGAGTTTTTTCTCCACGAAATACGGATCTTCCAGGGCGATTTTTTCCAGCTTCTTGGCGATTTTCAGCAGTGGATCGTTGTTGTGGCCGAGTTCGCTCAGCACTTCGTCCGCGGTCTGTTTCATGACCTTGGCGCGCGGGTCGAAATTCTTGTAAACACGATGGCCGAAGCCCATCAGTTTGAAAGAATCGTTCTTGTCCTTGGCGCGGGCGATGAATTCGGGGATGCGCGACTCGTCGCCGATTTCGGCCAGCATGGTCAGCACGGCCTCGTTGGCGCCGCCGTGCGACGGGCCCCACAGCGCGGCGATACCGGCGGAGATACAGGCGAACGGATTGGCGCCGGTGGAGCCGGTCAGGCGCACGGTGGAGGTCGATGCGTTCTGCTCGTGGTCGGCGTGCAGCAGGAAAATCCGATCCATGGCGCGCGCCAGCACCGGATTGACCTTGTACTCTTCACAGGGGGTGCCGAACATCATGTACAGGAAGTTTTCCGCGTAGCCCAGATCGTTGCGCGGATACATGAAGGGCTGGCCGATCGAATATTTGTAAGCCATCGCCGCCAGGGTCGGCATTTTGGCGATCAGGCGGATCGCGGAGGTTTCGCGATGCTTCGGATTGTTGATGTCGAGCGAGTCGTGATAGAACGCGGACAGCGCGCCGACCACGCCGCAGATCACCGCCATCGGGTGCGCGTCGCGGCGGAAGCCTTTGAAGAAGGAGTTGATCTGATCGTGCACCATGGTGTGCTTGTTCAGACGCTCTTCGAACGCGGCTTTTTCGGCCTTGCTCGGCAGCTCCCCGTACAACAGCAGGAAACAGGTTTCGACATAGTCGGATTGTTCGGCCAGTTGCTCGATCGGATAGCCGCGGTGCAACAGAACGCCCTTGTCGCCGTCGATAAAGGTGATTTTCGATTCGCAGGCGGCGGTGGAAACAAAACCGGGGTCGTAGGTGAAGAGCCCCTTGCCGACCAGTGCGCTGACGTCGACAACATCGGGGCCAAGAGTGCCGGAATAGACGGGAAGTTCGATCGCGTCCTGGCCGGGAATGGCTAGGCTTGCTTTTTTGTCGGTCATTACGGACTCCTTTTGCTCACTTACCTACAACAGGCTCCGCAGTCAGGCGCGTACGACAGCGTCTAACGCAAGAGCCAACGTTTCTAAAAGAGGGCCAATCTATAGAGTGCCGACGCGGATTGTCAACGTCGCTCATGGCATGAGAATGGCCGCATTATAAAGGAAAAACCGCGGGCTGGAATGCAAAAATCTGTGAATTTTCCGTGAGTCCCGTCTGTCGCCGCTCATCCGCGCCGGGGGAATTTTGGGGCGGGTCGATTTGTCGCCGGCCACTGTGTTTTCGGGCGCCGGTGCGAGATTGGCACAAAGAGCGCCGTTTGTAATTGCAGGGCGAACTGCCTATAATGCGCGGCGCGATTTCCCGGTGTGCTCAGGTCCTGCACCCGTTATCCAGTCGCATCTCCCGCGATTTGCGTTTTCACTTCCGTTTAATCGCCCGCCATCGCCTGCGTCGAGCGGTTGGGCCACAACAGTGTGATGAACCCGTGAACAAAAAACGACCCGTGAACCTCGACATCGGCACGATTGCGTTGCCGATAACCGCCTACGCATCGATTACGCACCGCGCCGCCGGCGTGGCCCTGTTTTTCGGTGTGGCGATCCTGCTGTGGTTGCTGGACGTCTCGCTCGCCAGCGAAGACGGCTTCAACCAGGTCAAGGTGCTGTTCGATTCTTTCCTCTGCAAATTGGTCGTGTGGGGCGTGTTGGCCGCGCTGATTTATCACTGCGTCGCCGGCGTCCGTCACCTGATCATGGACCTCGGTATCGGTGAGACGATGGAAGGCGGCGTGCGCGGCGCCAAGATCGTGTTTGTGGTGTCGGTTGTATTGATCGTTCTGGTGGGAGCGTGGATATGGTAACTGCAGTGACGAACTGGGGCCGCAGCGGCCTCGCTGATTGGGTGTTGCAACGCGCCACCGCAGTGGTCTTGCTGGCTTACACCTTGTTTATCGCGGGCGTGATCTTTTTGGGTCCCGAGCTGCACTATGCCGAGTGGAAAGCGCTGTTCGCGCAAACCTGGGTGCGCGTGTTCAGCCTGGCGGCGTTTTTGTCCATCGTCGTGCACGCCTGGATCGGCCTGTGGGCTGTTTCCACCGATTATCTGACCGAGCGCCTCATGGGCCCCAAGGGCAACGTGCTGCGTCTGTTCTTCCAGGCGTTCATCGCCATCGCGCTGTTCACCTATGTTGTTTGGGGCATCCAGATCCTGTGGGGTAACCATGGCTAATATCCGCACTATTTCTTTCGACGGTGTCATCGTCGGCGGCGGCGGCGCGGGTATGCGCGCCGCTCTGCAATTGTCGCAGTCCGGTTACAAGACCGCTGTCATCACCAAGGTATTCCCGACCCGTTCGCACACGGTGTCGGCCCAGGGCGGCATCACCTGCGCCATCGCCAGCGCGGATCCCAATGACGACTGGCGCTGGCACATGTACGACACCGTCAAGGGTTCCGATTACATCGGCGACCAGGACGCCATCGAATACATGTGCAGCGTCGGCCCGGAAGCGGTGTTCGAGCTGGAGCACATGGGCCTGCCGTTCTCGCGCACCGAAAGCGGCCGTATTTACCAGCGTCCATTCGGTGGCCAGTCGAAGGATTTCGGTAAAGGCGGCCAGGCCGCGCGCACCTGCGCCGCTGCGGATCGCACCGGCCATGCCCTGCTGCACACGCTGTATCAGGGCAACATGAAAAACAACACGGTGTTTTTCAACGAGTGGTTCGCGGTCGATCTGGTGAAGAACCAGGACGGCGTGGTCACCGGCGTCATCGCCATCTGCATCGAAACCGGTGAAGTGGTGTACGTGAAATCCAAGGCCACCGTATTCGCCACCGGCGGCGCCGGTCGTATCTACGCTTCGACCACCAATGCGCACATCAACACCGGTGACGGCGTCGGCATGGCGCTGCGCGCCGGCGTGCCGGTGCAGGATATCGAAATGTGGCAGTTCCACCCGACCGGTATTGCCGGCGCGGGCGTGCTGGTCACCGAAGGTTGCCGCGGCGAAGGCGGCTACCTCATCAACAAGGACGGCGAACGCTTCATGGAGCGTTATGCGCCGAACGCAAAAGACCTCGCGGGTCGCGACGTCGTCGCGCGCTCGATGGTCATGGAGATTATCGAAGGTCGCGGCTGCGGCCCCAACGGCGACCACGTGTTGCTGAAGCTCGACCACCTGGGCGAGGAAGTACTGCACTCGCGCCTGCCCGGTATCTGCGAATTGTCGGAAACCTTCGCGCACGTGGATCCGGTGAAAGAACCGGTTCCGGTCGTGCCGACCTGTCATTACATGATGGGCGGCATCCCGACTAACATTCACGGTCAGGCGCTCACCGTCGATGCCAACGGCAACGAGAAAGTGATCGAGGGCCTGTACGCGGTGGGCGAAGTGGCCTGCGTATCGGTGCACGGCGCCAACCGCCTGGGCGGCAACTCGCTGCTCGATCTCGTGGTGTTCGGCCGCGCTTCGGGTATTTTCATCGAGAAAGCCCTGCGCACCGGCATCGAAAACCGCGAAGCCAGCGAGTCGGATATCGAAGGCGCCATGTCGCGCCTCAACCGCCTCAACGACAGCAAGGGCGGCGAGAAAGTGGCCGATCTGCGCAAAGAGCTGCAGAACACCATGCAGAATTTCTTCGGTGTGTTCCGCCGCGGCGATTACATGCAGCAAGGTATTGCCAAGCTGGCCGAACTGCGCGAGCGCATCAGCAACTCGCATCTGGAAGACAAGAGCAATGCGTTCAACACCGCCCGCATCGAGGCGCTGGAACTGAACAACCTGCTCGAAGTCGCCGAAGCGACCGCCATCGCCGCCGAGGAGCGCAAAGAGAGCCGTGGCGCGCATGCGCGCGAGGACTTCCCCGAGCGCGACGATGCCAACTGGTTGTGCCACTCCCTGTATTTCCCGGGCGAAAAGCGCGTGGCCAAGCGTGCGGTCAACTTCGAGCCGAAGACCGTCGAAGCCTTCCAGCCCAAAGTGCGTACCTACTAAGGTAAGGGGAACACCGAATCATGTTGCAAGTCAGCTTGTATCGCTACAATCCTGAGGTCGATCAGGAGCCCTTCATGCAGGAAGTGCAGCTCGACACCGGCGGCCGGGACCTGATGGTGCTGGACGTGCTGGAGCTGCTCAAGGCCAAGGATCCGTCGCTGGCCTACCGCCGCTCCTGCCGCGAAGGCGTGTGCGGTTCCGATGGCGTGAACATCAACGGCAAAAACGGTCTGGCGTGCATCACGCCGATCTCCGAGGCTTTGAGAGGCGGCAACAAGCTGGTGCTGCGTCCGCTGCCGGGTCTGCCCGTCATCCGCGATCTCGCGGTCGACATGACCCAGTTCTACAAGCAGTACGAGAAGATCAAGCCGTTCCTGCTCAACGACACGCCGGCGCCCGCCATCGAGCGCCTGCAATCGCCGGAAGATCGCGAAAAGCTCGACGGTCTCTACGAGTGCATCCTGTGCGCCTGTTGCTCCACGGCCTGCCCGTCGTTCTGGTGGAACCCGGATCGCTTCATCGGCCCGAGCGGTCTGTTGCAGGCTTACCGCTTTCTGGCGGACAGCCGCGACACCGCGACCGAGCAGCGTTTGGCCGATCTGGACGATCCGTTCAGCGTATTCCGCTGCCACGGCATCCAGAACTGCGTGAACGTCTGCCCGAAAGGCCTCAACCCGACCCGGGCGATCGGCCACATCCGTAACATGCTGCTGAGCCGGGCGACCTGACAGCGGCGGTAATGGGCGCCGTGGTTGCGCGCATTCCGCTTCGTGTCGGGGGCGCGCAAACCGAGGCGCAAAACCTTGTAGTAGTAAAACTTGTAGTCATTGAAATGGAATACGGCGTTGGGTGCGGGGCCCTTCTACACTTAGCGTCTGTATCCGGTTGCGCTCCGGCGCAACCCGATGGATATGGCACTGGCGCTTACCCGGCGCGGTGTGAATGTGGTGACAACCTAGCTATATCCAACGGAGATCAACGCGGGCCATCCCCGAGTTGCCTGACGGAACCTCGACCGATCGTTTTGGTCTAGCGCTAAGACTTATCCGCGCGCACCGGAGCTCTCCGGCAGGGCGCGTGGAGACAGTCGATATCCCGGCGCAGAGGCTCTGTTCGATTCAGGCGACGTCTCCATACCAGGTGGGCAAAGATGCAAGAAGGCACTATGGAGCTGCTTTGGCGCAGCTCGCAATTTTCCGGCGGCAATGCCGCTTACCTTGAAGAACTCTACGAAACCTATCTGTCCGATCCCAACGCCGTCTCTGCGCAGTGGCGCGACTTCTTCGCCAAGCTGCCGCGAGTAAACGGCAACCCGGTCCAGGACACCTCTCACTCGGCGATCCGCCAGCATTTCACCCAACTCAGCCGGACCCGCTCGCACGTGCAGGCGGCGGCATCCGACAATGGCGTGACCGAGCGCGAGCGCAAGCAGGTCCGCGTCGTGCAACTGATCAGCGCCTATCGCCAGCGCGGCCACCAGAAGGCGCAGCTCGATCCGCTGGGCCTGTGGAAGCGCGAGCCGGTGCCCGATCTGGAGCTGGAGTTTCACGATCTCAGCCCCGCCGACCTGGAAACCCGTTTTCAGACCGGCAACCTGCAGATCGGCCGCGACCAGGCCTCGCTGGCGGAAATCATCGAGGCGCTGGAGCAAACCTATTGCACGACGGTGGGCGCGGAGTTCCGTCACATCGTTGCCACCGAACAGCGTCACTGGATACAGCAGCGCATGGAAAGCGTGCGCTCCCAGCCCGATTTCGGACGGCAGGCGCGCATCCATTTGCTGGAGCGCCTCACCGCCGCGGAAGGCCTCGAAAAAGCGCTGGCCTCCAAATATCCCGGCACCAAGCGTTTCGGCCTGGAAGGCGGCGAAAGCCTGATCCCGATGCTGGATTCGATGATCCAGCGCTGCGGTTCCTACAGCGCCAAGGAAATCGTGATCGGCATGGCCCACCGCGGCCGCCTCAACGTGCTGGTCAATATCCTCGGTAAAAGCCCTTCCGAGCTGTTCGACGAATTCGAAGGCCGGGCGATCTACAAGGGTTCCGCCGACGTCAAATACCACCAGGGCTTTTCCTCGAACGTGATGACCCCGGGCGGCGAAGTGCACCTGGCGATGGCGTTCAACCCCTCGCACCTTGAAATCGTATCGCCCGTGGTCGAGGGCTCGGTGCGCGCGCGCCAGGATCGCCGCGACGACGTCACCGGCGACAAGGTGGTGCCCATCGTGATGCACGGCGACGCGGCTTTCGCGGGCCAGGGCGTGGTGATGGAAACCTTCCAGCTGTCGCAGACCCGCGCGTACAAGACCGGCGGCACGATCCACATCGTCATCAACAACCAGGTCGGCTTCACCACCAGCAATCCCGAAGACGCGCGTTCCACCGAATACTGCACCGACATCGCGAAGATGGTGCAGGCGCCGATCTTCCACGTGAACGGCGACGATCCCGAGGCCGTGCTGTTCGTCAGCCAGCTCGCGGTCGACTTCCGCCAGGAATTCAAAAAGGATGTGGTGATCGATCTCGTGTGCTACCGCCGCCGCGGGCACAACGAGGCCGACGAGCCTTCGGCAACCCAGCCGCTGATGTACGAAGCGATTCGCAAGCAGCCGACCACGCGCGATCTGTATGCGCAGCATCTGGTCGACGAAACCGTGCTGACCAAGGACGAAGACGAGCGCATGGTCGCCGATTACCGCCAGCACCTGGATAACGGCGACCACGTGGTGAAAAGCCTGGTGAAACAGCCGAACAAGGCGCTGTTCGTCGACTGGGCCCCGTATCTCGGCCACGCCTGGAACACGCCCTGCGATACCCGCATCGACCTGAAGCGCCTGCAGGAAATCGCGGTGCGCACGAACACCGTATCCAGCGGTTTCGTCATGCAGCGCCAGGTGGGCAAGATTTACGAAGACCGCCTGAAAATGGCCTCGGGCAACATGCCGATCAACTGGGGCTTCGCGGAAGTGCTGGCTTACGCGACCTTGCTGGAGGAGGGGCATCCGGTGCGCCTGACCGGCCAGGACGTGGGGCGCGGCACCTTCTCGCACCGCCATGCGGTGCTGCACAACCAGAAAGACGACAGCACGTATGTGCCGCTCGCGCATCTCTCCGAAAATCAGCCGCGCATCGATATCTACGATTCGCTGCTGTCTGAAGAAGCGGTGTTGGCCTTCGAATACGGCTATTCCACCACCATGCCCAACGCGCTGGTGATCTGGGAAGCCCAGTTCGGCGATTTCGCCAACGGCGCGCAGGTGGTGATCGACCAGTTCATCACCAGCGGCGAGCACAAGTGGTCGCGCCTGTGCGGCCTCACGCTGTTGCTGCCGCACGGCTACGAAGGGCAGGGACCCGAGCACAGCTCGGCGCGCCTGGAGCGCTTCCTGCAATTGTGCGCGGAGCAGAATATCCAGGTCTGCGTTCCCACCACGCCTGCCCAGGTCTTCCACATGCTGCGGCGCCAGACGGTGCGCCCGCTGCGCAAGCCGCTGATCGTGATGACGCCGAAGAGCCTGCTGCGCCACAAGGAAGCCGTGTCGACGATGGAAGAGCTGGCCAACGGTTCGTTCCACAACGTGCTGAACGATACGGACGTGCAGAACCCGGAATCGGTCAAGCGCCTGATCCTGTGCAGCGGCAAGGTGTTCTACGACCTGCGCGATGCGCGTCGCGAGCACAAGGTCGACAACGTCGCCATCGTTCGCCTCGAGCAGTTGTATCCGTTCCCGGAGGAAGAGCTGCAGGCGGTGATCTCGACCTTTGTGAACCTGCAGGAAGTGGTATGGTGCCAGGAAGAGCCGATGAACCAGGGCGCCTGGTACAGCAGCCAGCACCACATGCGGCGCGTGATTTACCGCCACAACCCCAGCGTATATCTGGAGTACGCGGGGCGCGAAGCCTCGGCGGCGCCGGCGGCGGGCTACATGGCCCTGCACATGGCGCAGCAGGAGCGTTTCATCCGGGAGGCGCTGAAAATCACTTCGTGACAAAACCGACGGGGAGCGGCCAACGCCGCTCCTTGTTGCCGACATCGGTTTGACGCTTCGACTTAATTACCATCGACGTCAGTACCATCGAATTTAGTACCATCGACCTTAGCATCAGACAGCAATCGCTGATAAGGATCAGGCATGAGCATCGACATCAAGGCACCCACGTTTCCAGAATCCGTCGCCGACGGCACCATTGCAACCTGGCACAAGAAGCAGGGCGATGCCGTCACCCGGGATGAGCTGATTGTCGATATTGAAACCGACAAAGTCGTGTTGGAAGTGGTGGCGCCCGCGGACGGCGTGCTGTCCGAAATTTTGAAACAGGAAGGCGATACCGTGCTCAGCAACGAGCTGATCGCGCGTATCGGCGAGGGCGCCGGCGCCGCGGTGAAAGCCGCCGCCGCCTCCGCCGTTGAATCGCGCCCGACGGCGGGCGTTGCGACGGCCGCCGCCGAGGAGCCCAAGCTGGCGCCCGCGGCGCGCAAACTGATCGACGAGCAGGGCCTGGACGCCTCCGCCATTCCCGCCACCGGCAAGGGCGGCCTGGTCACCAAGGAAGACGTGGTCAATTATTCGAAATCCAAGCCCGCGGCGGCACCGGCGCCGGTTGCCGCGCAGCCGAAAACGGCCGCGGTGGCGGTTGATATCGCCGCCGGCGGTCGCGAGGAAAAACGCGTGCCGATGACGCGTCTGCGCGCGCGCATCGCCGAGCGCCTGCTGCAGGCCAGCCAGAACACCGCGATGCTGACCACCTTCAACGAGGTCAACATGCAGCCGGTGATGTCGCTGCGCAATCAGTACAAGGATCTGTTCGAAAAAGCGCACAACGGCACGCGCCTCGGCTTCATGGGCTTTTTCGTGAAGGCGGCCTGCGAAGCGCTGAAGCGTTTCCCCGCGGTCAACGCCTCCATCGACGGCGACGATATCGTTTACCACGGCTACCAGGATGTCGGCGTTGCCGTATCCACCGATAAAGGCCTGGTGGTGCCCGTGCTGCGCGATGCCGACGAGCTGAGCGTTGCCCAGGTCGAAAACAAGATTCGCGATTTCGGTTTGCGCGCGCGCGACGGCAAACTCGGCATCGACGAAATCCAGGGTGGCACGTTCACCATCACCAACGGCGGCGTGTTCGGTTCGCTGATGTCCACGCCGATCCTGAACCCGCCGCAGGCCGCGATTCTCGGCATGCACAAGATCCAGGACCGGCCGATGGCGGTGAACGGCAAAGTGGAAATTCTGCCGATGATGTATCTGGCTCTGTCCTACGATCATCGGTTGATCGACGGCAAGGAAGCGGTGCAGTTTCTCGTCACCATCAAGGATCTCATTGAGGATCCGGCGCGCATTCTGCTCGAAGTCTGAGCGCTTTCTCTTGGCGGAGCCCGTGTCCTGCGCGGCGCCCGCCGAACTTCGTTGCTGATACAGGATTGGACAATGGCTAAATACGATGTAGTGGTAATCGGCTCCGGCCCCGGCGGTTATGTGGCGGCCATCCGCGCGGCGCAGTTGGGAATGAAAACCCTGTGCGTGGAAAAGGGTCAGAACAAATTCGGCAAGCCGTTTTTCGGTGGCACCTGTCTCAATGTCGGTTGTATCCCCTCGAAGGCGCTGCTCGACTCCTCCTATAAATTCGCCGAAGCGCAGCATGGCCTGGCCGTTCACGGCATCCAGACCGGCGCGGTCAGCATCGACGTGCCGGCGATGATCAAGCGCAAGGACGAAATCGTCAAGCAACTGACCGGCGGTATCGGCGCTCTGTTCAAAGGCAATGGCGTCGACACCCGCGAAGGTGCGGGCAAGGTGCTGAGCGGCAAGCGCGTGGAAGTCACGCTGGCCGACGGCAGTGTCGAGATCGTCGATGCCGATCACATCATCATCGCCGCGGGCTCGACGCCGATCGCCATTCCGCCGGCGCCCATCGACGAGAAAGCGATTGTCGATTCCACCGGTGCGCTGGAATTCCTGGAAGTGCCCAAGCGTCTCGGCGTGATCGGCGCAGGCGTGATCGGCCTGGAGCTGGGCAGCGTGTGGGCGCGCCTGGGTTCCGAAGTTGTGGTGCTGGAAGCGCTGGAGGATTTCCTGCCGGCGGTCGACCGCCAGGTCGCGAAGGAAGCGGAAAAACAATCGCGCAAGCAGGGCCTGGATATTCGCCTGGGCGCGCGCGTCACCGGTAGCACGGTGGCTGACGACAAGGTGACGGTGAGCTACACCGACGCCAGCGGCGAGAAAACGGAAGTGTTCGATCGCCTGATCGTGGCCGTTGGCCGCCGTCCGCAAAGCACCAACCTGTTGGCGCCGGATTGTGGTGTTTCGCTCGACGAGCGCGGCTTCATTTTCGTCAACGAATATTGCGAAACCGAAGCGCCGGGCATTCACGCCATCGGCGACGTGGTGCGCGGCCCGATGCTGGCCCACAAGGGCATGGAAGAGGGCGTGATGGTGGCCGAGCGCATCGCCGGCAAGAAAACGGCGATGAATTACGAGTTGATCCCGAGCGTGATTTACACCCATCCGGAAATCGCGTGGGTCGGTAAAAACGAAGAGCAGCTCAAGGCCGAAGGCATCGAATACAAAGTCGGCGTGTTCCCCTTCGCCGCCAGTGGCCGCGCGCTGGCCGCCAACGAAACCGCCGGCCTCGTCAAGCTCATCGCCGACGCGCAGACCGACCGTGTGCTGGGCGCGCACGTGATCGGTCCGAGCGCGGCCGAGCTGGTGCAGGAAGTGGCGATCGCCATGGAATTCGGAACCAGCGCCGAGGATCTCGGACTGATGGTGTTCAGCCATCCGACCTTGTCCGAAGCGGTGCACGAAGCAGCATTGGCGCTGCATGGCCATGCCATTCACATCGCCAACCGCCGGCCCCGCAAATAACGCGGGGTTTTCTTGCGGCGCGGAAACATTTGCGGTGCTCCGTAAAATTCGAGAAAATGCCGCGCCGAATTTATATCTCAGTGCCCTGAGCATGACTTGATCGCTAGGGTCATGCCCAGCGGGGGCGCTAGCAAGCTGGGGGCGGTCCGCTGTTCATCGTGTCTTTCCAAAAGTGCAATGAACAGCAGATCGCCACGAAACTTCCACAGTCAAAGACGGTAAATCAACATGAATCTTCATGAGTATCAGGCAAAGCAGCTGTTTGCCGAATACGGCTTGCCCGTGTCCAAAGGCTTTGCGTGCAGCACGCCGGCCGAAGCGGTGGCCGCGGCCGATCAGATCGGCGGCGATCGCTGGGTGGTCAAGGCGCAAGTGCACGCGGGCGGACGCGGCAAGGCTGGCGGTGTCAAACTGGTCAGCTCCAAGACAGAAATTGAAGAATTCGCCAAGAAGTGGCTGGGCAACCGCCTGGTCACTTACCAGACCGACGCCAACGGCCAGCCGGTCTCCAAGATTCTGGTTGAGTCCTGCACCGACATCGCCCGCGAGCTGTACCTGGGCGCGGTGGTCGATCGCTCCACCCGTCGCATCGTTTTCATGGCCTCCACCGAAGGCGGCGTGGAAATCGAGAAAGTCGCGGAAGAAACTCCGGAAAAAATCCTCAAGGCGACCATTGATCCGCTGGTTGGCGCGCAGCCGTACCAAGGCCGCGAGCTGGCTTTCAAACTGGGCCTGAACGACGAGCAAGTGAAACAGTTCGTCAAAGTCTTCCAAGGCCTGGCCAAGCTGTTCGTCGATTACGATCTGGCCCTGCTGGAAATCAACCCGCTGGTCATCACCACCGAAGGCAAGATCCACTGCCTCGACGGCAAGATCAACATCGACAGCAACGCGATGTACCGTCAGCCCAAGCTGCGTGAAATGCACGATCCCAGCCAGGACGATCCGCGCGAGGCGCACGCCGCCAAGTGGGAACTCAACTACGTGGCCCTGGGCGGCAACATCGGTTGCATGGTGAACGGCGCCGGCCTGGCCATGGGCACCATGGACATCGTCAAGCTGCACGGCGGCGCTCCGGCCAACTTCCTGGACGTGGGTGGCGGCGCCACCAAAGAGCGCGTCAGCGAAGCGTTCAAGATCATCCTGTCCGATGACAGCGTCAAAGCCGTACTGGTCAACATCTTCGGCGGCATCGTGCGTTGCAACCTGATCGCGGAAGGCATCATCGGCGCGGTTGAGCAAGTCGGCGTGAAAGTGCCGGTCGTTGTCCGTCTCGAAGGCAACAATGCCGATCTGGGCGCCAAATTGCTGGCCGAGAGCGGTCTCAACATCATTGCTGCAAACAGCTTGACCGAAGCTGCACAGGCAGTCGTTAAAGCAGCGGAGGGTGCGAAATGAGCATTCTGATCAACAAGAACACCAAAGTGATCTGCCAGGGCTTCACCGGCTCGCAGGGCACTCTGCACTCGGAACAGGCGATCGCTTACGGCACCAAAATGGTCGGCGGCGTGACCCCGGGCAAAGGCGGCCAGGAGCACCTGGGCCTGCCGGTTTTCAACACCGTTGCCGATGCCGTTGAAGCCACCGGCGCCGACGCTTCGGTGATCTACGTTCCGGCTCCGTTCTGCAAGGACTCGATCCTGGAAGCGGCCAACGCCGGCATCAAACTGGTTGTCTGCATCACCGAAGGCATTCCGACCCTGGACATGCTCGACGTGAAAGTGAAGTGCGACGAGCTGGGCGTGCGCCTGATCGGACCGAACTGCCCCGGTGTCATCACTCCGGGCGAGTGCAAGATCGGCATCATGCCGGGCCACATCCACAAGCCGGGCAAAGTCGGCATCGTATCGCGCTCCGGTACGCTGACCTACGAAGCGGTCAAGCAAACCACCGATTTCGGTTTCGGCCAGTCCAGCTGCGTCGGCATCGGCGGCGACCCGATCCCGGGTTCCAACTTCATCGACATCCTGGGCCTGTTCCAGAACGATCCGCAAACCGAAGCGATCGTGATGATCGGTGAAATCGGCGGCAGCGCCGAGGAAGAGGCGGCGGCCTTCATCAAGGCCAACGTGACCAAGCCGGTTGTGTCCTACATCGCCGGTGTCACCGCTCCCCCCGGAAAACGTATGGGCCACGCCGGCGCGATCATCTCCGGCGGCAAAGGCACGGCGGCGGAGAAATTCGCCGCTCTGCAAGACGCGGGTGTCACCACCGTGCGTTCGCTGGCCGATATCGGCAAAACGCTGAAAGAAGTGACCGGCTGGTAAGTTCAGCCTGAAGCCGTCGTGAACGCGGCGGCTTCAACTTCGCAAGCGCATCGATGGCTGCTCCTGGTTTCGAGGGGCGGCCATTGTTGTTTTTGGAATTCGGAAAATCAGCGCCTTCATTTCGTCGCGAAATGAAGGCGCCGTTATTTGCAGCGGGATTCAGCGGAATCAATAACCGCACGCCGCGATCCACATCCTTCCCGAATTGTCTTCAGGTTTTCCGCACGCGGCTTTGCGTTATGTTTTTCTGGTCGTGTGCACGATGAGCAGGTTTCAAGGCGCCGTGCTGTTGCTCAAGCGGTGTTGTTGTTCAAGCCGAATGTTGCTCAAAGAGCCGCGCAGTTGCATTCGCAGCAGATACAAGCCCAAGCACAGCAGCAGGCAGACGGCGATGGTCGAGATGGACACGCCGAAGGCGGATTGCGCGAGCGCCATCAACTCCACGCGCACGCCGAACGCGATCACCAGCAGAGCCAGCGCAACGCAGCCGGTATCGACCAGGCGATTGCGGAGGCGCGCCGAGCGTTGCGCGGCGCGCGCCTGTATCGCGTTCATTTGCGGCCCCGGCACGCAATCCTTGATGTAAGCGGCGGCGCTGCGCAATTCTTCGGCGGGGTCCCAGGCGCGCTGTGCGGCGGCGTCGATGATTTCGCGATAAATATCCAGATGGCGTTCGATGAGTTCGGAGTTGGGCAGGGTGCTGCGCACCAGCGTCTGAATGGAGCGCGCCTCCTGCGGCGTGAAGCGGCGTATTTCCGTTTCCAATTCCTGGGGCGACGCCGGACGCAGCGCGCGGCGGCCGAAATTGTGATCCTGGAGACGGGAGAAATTGCCGGGATGAACAAAACCGCCCAGCCCTTCCCGTCCCCAGATGACCACGCCGCAACCCATCGCCATCGCCTCCAGCGCGCTGCGCCCCAGGGCGAAAACCAGGTCGTATTGCGCCAGCAGCCGCTCGGGTTCGGAGGTTCCGCTCCCGAGGCCCGCGCCGACGGCATCCAGACTCATGCCCGCGGTATGGCAGGCCAGTCGTAAATCGTCCAGCTCGCTTTCATCCTTGATGTAATTGCTGAACACCACGGCGCGTTTCGGTTGCGCGGGCAGGGGCGCGCGCGGCCGGAAACGCTGGACATCGACACCGTTGGGAATGACGCGGACCAGCTCGGGATCTATGCCGTTTTCCAGAATGAGACGGTCGCGCCGGGTTTCATCCACCGCGACGTAACGCAGGATGCGCGGAAACGACGGCGGCTCGTCCTGCCATGCATGCCAGTCGTGGACAAAAAATACCGCGGGCACACCGGGAAAATGCAGCAACGCCGTCAGCGTTTCATGGCGGTGATGTCCATGAATGACATCGACCGATCCGGAAATTTTCGCGAGATCGTCAACCACCGGAATGGTCAGCGCGCGCAACTCGCGGGCGATGGGGCCGTCATGCGGGCTGTACACGATGGGAGAGTGCCCCCGAGCCAATAAGCCCAGTGCGAGATCGCGCACATAAGTTTCGGTGCCGGATCGTGTCGCCAGGGTGTAGTTGGTAATCAGGATTTTCATGCTGTATTCGGTCCCGCTTTTTTTATGGCCGAACCACGAAGCCACATGCAGGCATTCCGGGGTTGGCGTTCCCGGACGGGAACATACCTGTGAAAATAGCAAAGACTGTGCAAAAAAAAAGGAAATGTCGCGAGCAAGGGTTAACAGCTTGTGTCGGCGCCGCGACGCTTTAAGGCCATGTATGTGAAATAGCGCGCGCAAAAAAGCCCGTGAAAACGGGCTTTTTTACTTTTTCAAGCAGGCTGGATTTCAGTTGGCGAGCGTGAGCTGAACGTTGGTCGGTGCCTGGGGCAGCGCGCTGCTGGTTGCGCTATAGCAGCCGATCGGTTGCGTGCTGACCACGAAATTATCGATATAGCGATCCTGGTTCTGCGCTGCGCCATTGTTGGTCCAGTTTTCCAGCGTGATGGCGTTGATGCCGTAATCGCTGTAACTGCCGCGCCAGTTCAAGCCGGTTTTCTGCGCTTCCTGCTGGCCGTTGATCGAATACGCGAACACGCCGTCGGATTGTCCCGGCGTATTCAGTTTCATATGCACTTCAACGCAAAACCATTTGTCGCGATTTTCCGGCGCATAAATCTGGGTATGGCCATCGGCCTTGCCCAGCCAGCGCATATTGGCGAAGTCGTTCCATTTCGTGGTGACCACGGTGCTGCCGCTGACGCCGGATACCGGGTCGAGGCCGAGCCCCAGCGCGCCGTCTTCCCACATGTGACCGATGGCGGCCTGGGCCCAGTTGGCATTGGCGAAGATGGTGGCGCGGGTGACCTTCATCGGCTGGCCGATCCAGTTGGCGCCGGTTTTCATGTAAAAACGCCAATACAGTTCGTTGAAATTGCGGTCTGTGTAGCGCTTCGGCGATACCGGCGTCTTGCCCAGGCTGAATTTCACGCCGCCGGCTTCCTCCTGGCCTTTGGCGTAGGAGGCCTTGAGCGCGCCGCTGCCGCCGAAGGCGGTCTGCGTGCTCACGCCGAAGCGGCCGCCGGCCCGGTTCACGTCGAAATAATTCTGCTCCAGGGAACTGTCGGTTTCGAAATCGTCGCACCATAACCAGTTCGGGTGCCGGGTTTGCCAGTTGTCGCACTCTCTGGGCAGCGCGTGGGCCGCGCCCACGGTGAAAAGCAGCGCCGCGCAGGCGATCAACCCGTTAACAAAAGACTTGGGCATTCTCGATATCTCCCGAAGACTGCATAAAAAATGAGCCGGCGACCATAGCATCCGCTGGGGGCCCCTCGTGTCGGTCAGTTCACGAAACCGGCAATTCGGCGTCTTTTCGCCGGCATTTTAGCGATTTTTGTTGAAGTGTTCCCGCCGCGGCCGGATCGGCGGGCGCTCCCGGGCGGTTGTCGGCCGGCGCGCTTGAAATCCCGGCCTGAATCCCCATAAAGGGCAGCTGACGATTTGTAATTGCCGGCGCGCGCGACGGGCCGGCCGTGGAATAACCGTATCGGGTTGAGGAAACGCACATGACGACAGCCGTTGAAAAAGAAACATTGGGTTTTCAGACCGAGGCGAAACAACTGCTGCAACTGATGATCCATTCGTTGTACAGCAACAAGGAAGTCTTTCTGCGGGAGCTGGTTTCCAACGCGTCGGACGCCGCCGACAAGTTGCGCTTCGAGGCCCTGGCCAACGGCGCGCTGTATGAAAATGATCCCGATCTGAAGATCGTCGTCGAATTCGACAAGGACGCGAAAACCATCACCATCCGCGACAACGGCATCGGCATGTCGCGCGAGGACGTCATCAGTCACCTGGGCACCATCGCGCGTTCCGGCACCGCGGAGTTCTTGCGCAACCTGAGCGGCGATCAGAAAAAAGATGCGCAATTGATCGGCCAGTTCGGCGTTGGTTTTTATTCCGCCTTCATCGTGGCCGACCGCGTCGAGGTGTTCACCCGCCGCGCCGGCCTGCCGGCGGAGCAGGGCGTGCATTGGGAATCGAAGGGCGAGGCTGAATTCAGCGTCGAAACGATCACCAGACCCGAGCGCGGCACCACGGTGGTATTGCACCTGCGCGCCGAAGACGTGGAGTTCGCCGACAACTGGCGCATCCGCTCGGTCATCAAAAAATATTCCGACCATATCGCCATTCCGGTGTTGATGCAGAAGCAGGAATTCGCAGCGGAAGAAAACGGCGAGGACAGTGCCGCGAAGGACGAAAACAAAGCGCCGGAATTCGAAACCATCAATACCGCCACCGCGTTGTGGACGCGTTCGCGCAGCGAAATCAAGGATGAAGAGTACAAGGAATTTTACAAACACATTTCCCACGATTTCGACGAGCCGATCAGCTGGAGCCATAACCGCGTCGAGGGCAAGCAGGAATACACCAGCCTGCTGTTCATTCCCAAGCGCGCGCCCTTCGATCTGTGGAATCGCGACAAGCCGCGCGGCCTGAAATTGTATGTGCAGCGCACTTTCATCATGGACGATGCCGAACAATTCCTGCCGCTGTATCTGCGCTTCGTCAAGGGCATCGTCGATACCGGCGATCTGCCGCTCAACGTGTCGCGCGAAATTCTGCAGCAAAGCCCGCAGGTGGAAGCGATGCGTTCCGCGCTGGTCAAGCGCGTGCTCGACGTGCTGGACAAGCTTGCCAAGAACGAGGCCGAAAAATACCAGGAGTTCTGGAACGAATTCGGCCAGGTGCTGAAAGAGGGCGCGGCCGAGGATTTCAGCAACCGCGAGAAAATCGCCAAGCTGCTGCGTTTCGCCACCACGCACACCAACAATGAAAAACAGGATCAGTCGCTCGACGATTACGTCGCGCGCATGAAGGAAGGACAGGACAAGATTTATTACATCGCCGCGGACAATTTCAACACCGCCGCCAACAGCCCGCACCTGGAAGTCTTCCGTAAAAAAGGCATCGAGGTCGTGGTGCTTTACGATCGCATCGACGAGTGGCTGATGGGGCATCTGTCGGAGTTCGCGGGCAAGCAATTACAAGACGTGGGCAAGGGCGAGCTGGATTTGGGCAACCTCGAAAACGAGGAAGAAAAATCCGCCAAGGAACAATTGGAGAAAGACCACCAGGGTTTGCTGGAGCGCGCCCAGGCGGCGCTGGAAGGCAAGGTCGAGAGCGTGCGCGTCACCAATCGCCTCACCGATTCGCCGGCGTGCCTGGTGGTCGGCCAGTTCGACATGGGCGCGCAGATGCGCCGCATTCTGGAATCCGCCGGCCAGAAAGTGCCCGACAGCAAGCCGATACTCGAACTCAATCCGACCCATCCGCTGGTGATCAAGCTCGAGGACGAGAGCGACGAGGAGCGCTTTGCGGATCTGCTGGAAGTGTTGTTCGACCAGGCGCAACTGGCCGAGGGCGGACAGTTGAAAGATCCGGCCGCCTACGTGCGCAAGCTCAACAAGCTGCTGCTGGAAATCAGCCGCTGAGCGGCTGGCCTGCCGTCGCGGCATGCCGTATCGGATGCCGCGACGCCGCTCCTGTTTCCCGATTCGGGCGATGGTGTGGATGATACTCAGCCGTTAGGATCGTTGGCCCCGGCATCGGTGCCGGGAATCATGCCGGGGCGAAGGTTGGTCCAGGCAATGAAGTCAGCCAAGGCCGATGAGGATCAAGCCAAGGTTGAGATGACAGCTAAGGCAAGATGAATGAACTAAGGCAAGATGAGCTAAGGCAAGATGAGCTAAGGAGAGTGTCATGCAGATTTTTTCCGGTCATTTGAATGCCTCCGATGGTATGAGCGCACCGGTATCGTTCGACGGCCCCAGCGGCTGGACTGTCTACAAAATGCAACAAACCGAGGTTTATCAGGTGCGCCATAACCTCAACCTCAGCAATCCCTCCGCGCAATTTCACGTCACGGTGACAGGCATGACGACCTGGGCTTTGCCGATTGTGCAAAGCATGTCCGCCGACACATTCAATATCGTCTGCCGGCGCAGCGACAACGGCGGCGCCATGGAGTCCGACCTGATGTTCGTGGCGGTTTACAACCCGTGACGACGGCTGCGTCCGTTTGAGGCGTATCCGCTTCAAACCGGTACTCATCCCTGCGGCGCCTGATCGGCGCCGTATTGATTTCGGTGGGCGTGCCGGTGCGTGCGCAAGGCCCGTCGCCGTCGCGCTTAGTGGTGTAAACTGCGCGTCTCATAGGTGCGCTGCGCACAAGTGAAATTCCCGGGACGACTTTTTCACAAGAGCGATAGACATGACGCAAAAATATCGGGTGGCGGTATTGGGTGGCGGCAGTTTCGGCACCGCGCTGGCCAATATCGTCGCTGAAAA
>Ga0153956_1001593_pt1 | contig 19297 bp, 24 predicted proteins | sample TSFL040MetaG_FD_104704 | JGI IMG/M metagenome (GOLD analysis project Ga0153956, IMG submission 104704) | Attine ant fungus gardens microbial communities from Florida, USA - TSFL040 MetaG | ecosystem: Host-associated > Fungi > Mycelium > Unclassified | place: USA: Florida, Wekiwa Springs...
CACCGAGAGGGCGAGGATGAGGACGACGGCGGGGACGATGAAGCCGAGGCCGCCGACGATCGCGCCCGGCCAGCCCGCCACCCGGTAGGCGCAGAAGATCGCCAGCTGGGTCGAGGACGGTCCCGGCAGCAGCGAGCAGGCGGCGTTGGCGTCCTCGAATTCGTGGTGGTCCATCCACCCCTCGCGGTCGACGGCCAGCTTGCGCAGCAGGGCGATGTGGGCGGGCGGACCGCCGAAGCCGGTGACGCCGATCCGGGTCCACTCGCGGGCGACGATCGTGAGCGGGGCCTCGTCGCGCGGGCCGGTCGCCTCCGCGCGCGGGTCCGTCGCCTCAGCCATCGAGCACCTCGTCGGCGAGTTCGCGCAGCGCCTTGCGCATCCGCGCGAGCGCCTTGCGCCCGTCGGCGGTGATCGTGTAGACGCGCCGCGCGTGCCCCTCCTCCACCACCTTGCGCGAGGTCAGGAAGCCTTCGCTCTCCAGCCGGTGCAGGGTCGGGTAGAGCGTCCCCGGGCTGATCGCGTAACCGTGCCCGGCGAGCTCCTTCGACATCCACGCCCCGTGGATCTCCTCCTCGGCGGCGTGATGAAGGATGTGGAGGTCGACGGCGCCGCCGAGGAACTCGCGCATCGCCGTATCGTGAACCGATATCGGTTGCCGATGTTAAGAATCGGTCACCGAGACGACGCGCGCCGGCAGCCCTCGCGTGACGAAGAAGGAGGCCAGCACCAGGAGGGCGGCGGCGAGGAACGCCGTCTTCAGCGCGACGATCTGCGCGTCTTCGTAGTCGGAGACGAGCTCGGTGGCGGTCGCCCGCGGCACGCCGGCTTCCTTCGCCGCCGATTCGACCTGGGCGGACTCGACGAAGCTGGCCCCGGCGGCGACGCGGATCTCCACCTGTTCGTTGACGTCGGCCGAGACCTTGGGATTCGAGGCGACGTTGTCGGTGAAGGCGAAGATGAGGCCGCTGATGACGATCGCGCCGAGCAGCGCGGTGCCGAGCGAGGAGCCGAGCTGGGCGGCGGTGTTCTGCAGGCCGCCGGCCTCGCTGCGGTCCTCGTCGTCGACCGCCGACTGGACCACGTTGCCGAGCTGGGAGACGATCAGCCCCATCCCGACGCCGAGCACGCCCATCGCGATCAGGAAGGCGGCGTCGTCGAGAGTGGTGTCGACGGTGTCCAGCAGCAGCAGGGTCGAGACGAAGGCGATCGCCAGCCCGACCCGCACCAGGGCCCGCGCCGAGAAGCGTTTGGCGAGGGCCGAGCCGACCACGGCGCTGGCGAAGAGGCCGACCGAGGCGGGCAGCATCCGCACCCCGGTTTCCAGCGCGTCCAGGCCGTGGACGATCTGGAGGAAGAGCGGCACGGTGAAGAAGACGCCCATCAGGATCAGGTTCTGGGACACGAGCATCGCGACGCCGGAGCGCAGCGCCGGCCGCCGCAGCAGGCCGAGGTGGACCAGCGGGTCCTCCCCGCGCTCCTCGCGCCGCCGCTCCCAGGCGACGAAGCCGACCAGGATCAGGGCGCCGGCGGCGACCACGAACGGGGTGAGCGAGAAGCCGAACGGCTCGACCGGCGAGTTGCGCGGCTGCAGCCAGCCCCAGTTGCTCGCCTGCAGCACGCCCAGGACCAGCGTCCCGAGGCCGGCGGCGGAGAGCACCGAGCCGACCCAGTCGAGCCGCGGCGTCCGCGCCGGGCGGGGCGGCTCCTTGATCAGCCGGATGCCGGCGAGGATCCCGACCGCGACGACCACCTCGCCCGCGAAGACGACCCGCCAGCTCAGCTCCGTGGTCGCCCAGCCGCCGAGGATCGGCCCGACCGCGATGCCCGCCCCGGCGACGCCGCCGAGCACCCCGTAGGCGACCGCGCGGTCAGCCCCACGGAAGTTGCCGGCGACGAGGGCGACCATCGCGGGCATGACGAGCGCGGCACCGATCCCCTCCAGCCCCGACCAACCGATCGCCAGCGACGGCACGCTCCAGGAGGCGGCGGTCAGCGCCGAGCCGGTCGCGTAGATGACGAGGCCGACGGCGAAGGCGCGCCGCCGCCCGAACAGGTCGCCGAGCTTGCCGCCGGTCAGCATCAGCCCGGCCATCACCAGCGCGTACAGCGCGATCACCGCCTGGATCGTGGTCACCGTGGTGTCGAAGTCGGCGACCAGCTGCGAGATCGAGACGTTCATCACGGCCTGGTCGAGCACCATCAAGAATTGCGCCGCGGCGAGCACGACGAGGACCGACCAGCGCTTCATTGCCGAGAACGTACCGTGACATCTCGGCCACATCCACCCATCCCCGATCGGCGTACCATTTTCGGTGTGAAACCGCGGAGGGCCATCGACTGGCGCCTGGCCTGGGGACTGCTCGCGATCCTCCTCTGTCTCGCCGGGCTGGCGACCGTCGAACCGGAGGCCGCCGAAGCGGTCAACACGACGATCGGCATCGGCGCCCTCGGCGGCGTCCTCTGGGGGATCTGGCACCTGATGCAGTACGACCAGTAGCGCCGCGCGGCGCGCGCGGTCAGCCGGAGAGGCGCGCCTCGTCGATCGTCGGCTGGAAGAGCTCGATCGGGTTGCCGGCCGGGTCCTCGACGATCACCTGGCGGCCGCCGACCCCCTCGACGATCTCGTTGCGGAAGGCGGCGCCCGCGTCGCGCAGCCGCGCCACCGTCGCGTCGAGGTCGTCGACCTCGATCTGGATGCGGTTCCAGCCGCCCGGCGAGGGCACGCTGCCATCGGGCATCGATGCGCCGCCGCCGGGCCCGCCGCCCGGGGCGCTGAGGACGAAGCGGAGCTCGCCGCGGCGGAGCATCGCGAAGGTCGGCGCCGGGTGCATCACCTCCTCGAAGCCAAGGTGGCCGGTGTAGAAGTCGATCGCCCGATCGACGTCGTCGACGATGTAGCGCACGCTGACGCTCGGCATTGGTCCCCCCTTTGGTCGTCCGGTGCGCCTACCTTCTCACCTGGCGATGGCCCCGCGCCAGGCTCGCCGCGCTGCGAGCGCCGCGGGGACGGCGGCGGCGACCATCACCGCCAGCACCAGCAGCAGGGAGACGCGGACGTCTGGGTTGCCGAAGGGGCCGTTCGGGGTCGAGGCGAGGGCGGTCGCGGAGGTGACGAGTGCGACGAGGTAGGCGAGCGTCGCCAGGGCGATCCCGGCCATCGCCGCGGCGACGACGGTCGCGCAGGCGGCGGCGAGGCGCAGGGCCGGCGCCGGCATCGTGGCGGCGAAGAGGCCACGGCGCGCGGCCAGGGCGCAGCCCGACGCACAGGCCAGGCCGATGCAGGTCCATCCCGCCAGGAGCGCGGCGCCGGAGCCGTGGTCCGGCGCCGGCTGACGATTCGCGACCAGGACGACGGCGGCGGTGGCGACGATCAGGACGGCCACGCAGCCGACCGCCGCGAGGGCGGCGCGACGGACGCCCGGGCGCCTGTGCGCCTGCGCCAGCGCGAGCACGACCAACGGGGCGGCACCCAGCAGAAACGCCACCCAGGCGAGCACGAAAAGAAGCTGCAGCGCCAGGTGGGCACCGCCGAGCACCGCGTGGGCGGAGGCGGCGGCGGTGAACGCGGGTTCCTCGGTGGTCTTGGCGAAGGCGAGCATCGCCGCGCCGAAGAGCAGCCAGCAGAGGAGGACGGCGCTGACGCCGAGCCTGATGCGGTCGCCGCGGGGGAGCGCCTCGGCGACCGCGGGCTCGGGCCGCAGGTGGGCGCGGAAGGCGCCGCGGGCAAAGTCGGCGACGGCGCGCGGCGAGGTACCTTGATCCTCGACCAGCGCCGCCATCTCCTCGCCGTAGCGGCGGCGATAGGCAAGCGGGTAGAGCGCCAGCGCGAGGCGCGCGAGGCGGGCGTTCACGCGGTGGCCCCCGCGGCGCGCAGCCGCTTCATGCCGGTGTCGACGACGCGCTCGAGCATCGCCAGCTGTTCCGCCAGCGCCGCCGAGCCCGCGGCGGTGATCTTGTACGGGCGGCGGCGGTCCTCGCTCGGCAGCGCCTCGATCAGGTCGCGGCCCTCGAGTCGGGACAGCGCCCCGTACAAGGTGCCGGGACCGAGCTTCACCCCCGCCACCTCCTCGACATCCTGGGTTATCGCGTATCCGTGCTTGGGCCCCTCGGCGAGGCTGGCGAGGACGAGGAGGCCGGGATCGGTAGATCGCTCACTGATGTATCGCATTGCGTAATAGTACGCCCTGCGATACATCGGCGCAACTCGCCTCTCGGCGTTTTTTTACTCGCCGCAAAGGGGCGCTGAAGAAAGCGGGCCTACGGTCGGTGCGTGTGCAGGACCGATCACTACGAGCTCGTGCTCGAGGCGTTGGCAGCGGAGGGACGGGCGCCGCGGAGGGTCCAGCGCAGCGCGATGAGGGCGACGAGCGGGGCGAGCCACCAGGCGGAGAGGCCGAGCGCGCAGGCGACCGCGGTGAGGCCGATCGCGAGGACGGCGGCGAGCGCGAGCCGCCAGTCGTCGCCGACGACGAAGTCCCAGGCGGCGAGGGCAGCGCGGCGGAGGATCATCCCGCCACCGCCCGATCTGCTCCCCGGGACCTGACCTCGGCGACCATCGCCAGCGCCGCGAGCGCGACCACGGCGACCAGCGCGGCGAGCGAGGCGTCTCCCCCGGGCCAGTCGGCGCCGGCACCCTCGGCGCCCCAGAAGATCCCGAAGCTGGTCAGCATCACGCCGACGACGAACTTCATCCCGTTCTCGGGGACGCGGGAGAGCGGCGCGCGGAGGGCGAGGCCCGCGCCGAGGACCGCCAGGACGGCGGCGGCGGCCGCCGCGGCCGCGAGTCCCACGTCGTGCTGGTTGGCGCCGAAGGTGAGGACGATGAAGGCGACCTCGAGGCCCTCCAGCAGCACCGCTTTGAAGGAGATCGCGAAGGCGTAGCCGTCGAAGCCCTGGGCGGCGGGCACGGCGGCGGCCTCGGCCTCCTCTTCGCGGAAGATCGCCTCCTCGTCGTGCTTGTCCTTGGCCCCGGCCGCGCGGAGGATCGCCTTGCGCAGCCACTGCAGGCCGAAGGTGAGGAGCAGGCCGCCGACGATCACCCGCAGGACGCCGAGCGGCAGCGCGGTCAGCGCCGGGCCGAGCGCCGCGACGATCACCGCCAGGGCCAGCGTCGCGGCGCCCACCCCGCCCAGCGCGGGCCGCCAGCGCCGCGTCGTCCCCACCGCGAGGACGATCGTGAACGCCTCGACCGCCTCGACCGCGCAGGCGAGGAAGACCGAGACCGCGAGGCTGAGCTGCGCGCCGGTCACGCTCGGGAGGGTGGGGAGAGCGGCAGGGCGAGCCAGACGTCGGCGCCGCCCCCGGGTCGGTCGACTGCCTCCGCGGAGCCGCCGTGGGCCTCGGCGACGGTGGCGACGATCGCCAGTCCCAGGCCGCTGCCGTCGACGCGGACGCCGGGCGCGCGGCTGAAGCGCTCGAAGGCGCGCGGGAGGAAGTCGGGCGGGAAGCCCTCGCCCTCGTCGGTGACGTGGAGCTCGATCGTCTCGCCCGCGCGGCGGGCGGAGAGCGTGATCGTCCCGGCGCCGTAGCGGAGGGCGTTGTCGACGAGAGTGCCGATCGCCTGGTCGATCCGCAGGCGGTCGGCGCGCGGGTCGAGGTCGCCGCCGTCGCCCACCTCGATCCGCCGCCCGGCTTCGGCGGCGCGGCGGGCGAAGCGGCGCTCGACCGCTTCGAAGGCGTCGGCGACGTGCAGCGGCTCGAGGCGCAGCGGGAGGTCGCCGCGCTCGGTCTGGGCGATCGTCAGCAGGTCCTCGGAGAGCTGCGTGAGGCGGTCGGTCTCCTCGGCCGCGGAGGCGAGCGCGGCGCGCAGTTCGTCCGGGCTGCGGCCCTGGGCGAGCGCCAGGTCGAGCTCGGCGCGGAGGATCGCCAGCGGCGTGCGCAGCTCGTGGCTGGCGTCGGCGACGAAGGCGCGCTCGCGCTCCATCGCGTCGCCGATCCGGGCGAGCATCTCGTTCAGCGTCTCCCCCAGGCGCGCGACCTCGTCGCGGGTGGCGGGGACGGGGAGGCGCTCGTCCGGCGCGGCGGTGGTGATCTCCTCGGCCCGGGCGCGCATCGCCTCGACCGGGCGGAGCGCGGCCGCCGCGACCCAGTAGCCCGCGCCGCAGGCGAGGATCAGCGCCGCCGGGAGCGCGATCAGCAGCAGCTGCTCGAGGTCGGTCAGGGACTCGTCGCGGGCGGCGGTCGAGGTGCCGACGACGACGATCCGCTCCCCGGCGGGGGTGCTGACCGGCGCGGCGAGGAGGCGCGCGCCGCCGTCGAGGCTCGGCAGGTCGGCGCGGGTGACGAAGGTGGGGCCGCGCTTGGCGGCGGCGAGCTGCTCGGGGTCGAGCAGGGCGGCGTCGCCGATCACGGCGGAGGAGTCGAGGACCCGGCCGCTCGGGTCGAGCACCTCGGCGAAGCTGTCGGCCTGGCCGACCAGGTGCTGCTCGTGGGCGGAGAGCCGGGTCTCCTCGCGGCGGACCACGGCGGAGAGTTCGTCGGCGCGCGAGCGCAGGCCGGAGTCGACCGCGGTGTCGACGTCGTTGCGGAACTGGAGGTAGACGAAGAAGCCCGTGCCGGCCAGCACCACGGCGACCGCCGCGGCGAAGACGAGGGTGAGGCGGAGTCGGATCGAGAGGCGGCTCAGCGCCCCCCATCCTTCCGCAACCGGTAGCCGGCACCGCGCACGGTCTCCAGCGAGACCACGTCGAAGGGCACGTCGATCTTGCGGCGCAGGTAGCGGATGTAGACCTCGACCACGTTGGAGCGGTGCTCGAAGTCATACTCCCAGGCCTGTTCCAGCAGCTGGGATCGCGAGAGGACGTAGCCGGCGTGGCGCATGAAGGTCTCCAGAAGCGTGAACTCCTTCGAGGACAGATCGATCTCGGCGTCGCCGCGCCAGACCTGGCGCGTGCCCGGGTCCAGGCGCAGGTCCCCGACCTCGATCACCGGCGGGCGCTCGACCGTGCCGCGGCGGACCAGCGCCCGCAGTCGCGCCAGCAGCTCGGCGAAGGCGAACGGCTTGACCATGTAGTCGTCGGCCCCTCCGTCGAGGCCGACCACCCGATCGTCGAGCGACCCGCGCGCGGTCAGCATCAGCACCGGCGCCCAGACCCCGTCCCGGCGCAGCCGCCGACAGGTCTCGAACCCGTCGATCCCCGGCAGCATCACGTCGAGCACCACCGCGTCGTAATCGGTGCCCGCCGCCATCGTCAGCGCCCGCTCCCCCTCTTCCGCCACATCCACCGCGAGCCCTTCCTCACTGAGCCCGCGCCGCAGCAGCGCCGCCATCTTCACCTCGTCCTCGACGACCAGAACTCGCATCCTCCGAGCATCTTCCCCCCACATGAAGGGAAGATGAGAATCAGGTGGGGGTGAATTCACGCCGCCCAGCCCTTAGGGGTGGGTGCCCGACGCAAGCGGTGTTCTACCGAGATGAGAAGGGTCGGGAGCCGGTCCGCGAATTCCTCCTGGCCAACCTCGACCACAGAGCGCGTGCCCGTGTCAACGATCAGATCCGGGAAATGAATCGAATTCCCGACGACCTCCCTCCCCTGCCGTTTCCGAAAACCTCTCAGACCCACACGCTCCGCAAGGGCACGAAGACCGTCCCGAAGCGAGACATCGAACTTGCTCAACGACGCTGGCGGGATTTCAAGACTCAAATGGACGTGCCGAGACGACGTGGGCCTCGTCCCGCGGGAAGGGATGCACCATGACTTCGAGCGTTACCCTCACCTCCATGGGACAGGAGAGCAAATCCGAGGCGGAGGAGTGGATCTCTCCGATTGGCCAAAGCATCGACGACTTCATCGCCGAACAGGAGCACCTGCATCCCAAGTACAGGGAGGAGAGCGGAGCAGAGTCGACAGAACTTCTCACTGACCACCCTCCAGCGCCTCGCGACCGCGCTCGACACCAAACTCGCCTACTCGTTCCAGCCGAACGAGGCCGACGAGCCCACGCGCGTCGTCGTCACCTGACTCTCATCTTGCCTTAAGCAACGCCCGGCACGGTGACGGCATGCTCGTCCATGCTTCAGTCACCGATTTCGTCCTCAATCCGATCGTCAACGTCGCCACCGAATTCATCAGCTCGGTGGGGCTGCCCGCTGTATTCGTGCTGATGACGCTCGAGTCGGCCTGCCTGCCGGTGCCGAGCGAGGCGATCATGCTGTTCGCCGGCTTCGCTGTGTCGAAAGGCGAACTGACCCTGCTCGGAATCGTCACGGCCGGGGTGCTCGGCAATCTCGTCGGGTCCTGGATCGGCTACGCGATCGGCTATTACGGGCGGACCGACCTGCTCGAACGCCACCGGCTCTTCCACGTGAACCCCGAGTGGCTGAAGAAGACCGAAGGCTGGTTCGAGCGCTACGGCGACGCGGCCGTCTTCTTCTCCCGCATGCTGCCGATCGTGCGCACCTTCGTCTCACTTCCCGCCGGCGTGGCGCGGATGCCGCTCATGCGGTTCTCGGTGCTGACCGTGCTCGGCTCGATCCCCTGGGTCCTCGCCCTCGGCCTGGTCGGCCAGGAGGTCGGCGACAACTGGGAGACCTGGCGCCACAACCTCGGCTACATCGACTACGTGGTCGCCGCCGCGATCGTCGGCGGCGTCATCTGGTGGCTGATGCGCCGCCGCCGCGACGAAGACGGCGGCGACGCGGCGGCGGCTTAGGGGCGCTGCGGACGTCCGAGGTGGGTCCCGGGCGTCTCATGGCGGCCCGGGCAGGATGTGGCCGCCACGAGACGCCCGGGACGTGAGGGGTTCACGAGGGAGAGAAGACAGGTCGGGCGCGAAGTTGGACTTCTGTGACGCTCGGCCCGATGCCTGTGGTACTTAACTCGCGTATAGGGCGGGTTTCTCTCCACAGCAAAGTGCTGAGCAATGGGTTGGTGACGAAGACGCCGGGAACGTCACGCTCTCCTGCGCTTCGGGCCCCCGATCCGGGCGCGGTCGTCTTTAGGCCCGCTGGACGGGCCAAATGACGACCACGGTCCCGGGGTCCGACTTCCGTCACGGATCCGTGACGCTAGCGTGACCCGCACGGCACGATCCCTCCACCCTCTCCCCACGAAACCCGGCCTCCTCGGCCACGGCCACGGCCTGCCCGGGCCGTGGACGAGACGGCCGCGTCCCTTGCCCGTTACCTGGGCCGATAGATATGCGCCTGCGCCCCGCTGGGGAAAGCCACCGTGTCGATCAACTCGAGGTCGAGCGGGTCGGCGTCCTGGAACAGGGCTTTGCCTGAACCCAGCACGATGGGATGGACGACGAGGCGGTACTCGTCGATCAGGGCGAGCTGGACGAGGGACCGGGCGAAGGAGACGCCTCCTTGGACGAGCAGGTCCTTGCCGGGTTCGGCCTTGAGGGTCTCGATGTCGGCGGTGAGGTCGGTGCCGAGGACGCGGGGGTCCTCCCAACCGGGGGCGGTGGGGATCTCGCGATCGGGGGATCTGGAGAAGACGATCTTGGGGATCGAGTTCGTCAGGGGGGCGAGGGGGTCGGCGGAGGTGGGCCAGTATCCGACGAAGCTCTCGTACAAGCGGCGGCCGAGAACGTGGGCACCGGCCTCTTCGAGGGTCTGCCCGACCCAGGCCTTGCCGTCCGGGTGGGCGGTCCGCTGCGCCCAATCCATCTCGCCGTTCGGTCCGGCGACGTAACCGTCGAGGGTCATCGACATCTTCAGCACCAGTCGTCTCATCTACTTCTCTCCGGGCGCGCCCTCACTTCGGCGGCAGGGTGGCGACGAAGGCGAGGGCGCGCTCGACCCAGGCGTCGAGGTCGCCCTCCTCGGCCAGCGCCTCGTCTTCGACGAAGACCCAGCCGGGCATGCGGCGCCCGGCCGACTCCATCGGCTCGACCCCGGGCCGCGCCTCGACCTCCTCGGCGTCGGCCGGATCGGTGCGCACGAGCAGGCCACCGCGACGGGACGCGGCGACGGTCAGGTTGCCTTCGACCATGAAGGCGAGCCCGCCGAACATCCGCTTCTCCACCACCTCACGATCCTCTGCGGCGAGGAGCTCACGTACTTCGTCAGCAAGACGTTCGTCGTAGGTCACTGATCCGCCTCTTCCCAAAAGTGCGTAGTGCTTGGCAAGCAGCGTAACCAAGGAGGCGCATCATGCCGAAGCCGGACGCCGTGTCCCGGCGCAAATTCATCGCCGTGGGCGGCGGGACGTCGCTCGCGGCGTTCCTCGCCGCCTGCGGAGGCGGTGGCGACACCACGACGATGATGACCGACACCACCAAATCGGAATCCGAACCGATGAAGAACGGTGGAGAATCCGAAACCGAACAGTTCGGGAAGGGTGACATCGGGATCCTCAACTACGCGTTGACCCTCGAGTACCTGGAGGCGGCTTTCTACAAAGACGTCGTCAAGAGCGGCCTCTTCAAGGGCGAAGAACTGGCGGTGTTGAAGAAGTTCGGCGCCGAGGAGCAGCAGCACGTCGAAGCGCTCGAAGGGACGATCAAGAAACTCGGCGGGAAACCGGTCGCGAAGCCGACGTTCAACTTCGAATATGGCGGCACGCCCGAATTCCTGACGCTGGCCGAAACGTTCGAGAACACCGGCGTCAGCGCCTTCAACGGCGCCGCGCCGATGATCGAGTCGAAAGAAGTGCTCGGCGCGGCGGGCTCGATCGTCCAGGTGGAGGCCCGGCACGCCGCCGCGATCGCCCTGCGGAACGGACAGGAACCGTCGCCCTCGGCGTTCGACGCGCCGCTGGACGAAAAGCAGGTCCTGAAGGCGGTCGAACCCTTCATCGCCTAGTCCCCGCCCCTCCGCCGCGCGAGGCACACCCGGGGTGGGTGCTCCCTACCCCCGGGGTGCCTTGCGTGGCTCAAGGCGCGGCGGCATTCTCGGCGGAGTCGGCGACCAGATCGCCGATCGCGACGCAATCGTGACCGAGCTTGTAACCGACAGCCCCCGCCTGGACCTGCCCCGCCGCGAAGGTCAGTTCGGAGACGTACTTCGCTTCGGCCTCCGAGCCGGGCGGGGGCGGCCCCTGGGCGACGTCGCTGGTGTAGTTGGCGGCGGTCGTCAGACCGGTCGAGAAGCGTTCCAGAGCGATGTCGGGGATGGTCGGGTCGACCAGCGACTGGAGGCGACCGCGCATCGTCTCGATCACCTCGAGGTAGCCGCGCGCCCGTTCGGCGCGGTCCTGGCCCACGTCCCGCGGCGCGCCTTCGAGCGCGAGCTTGCAGTAGCCGGCCACCTCGGCCCGGAAGGCGGCCGGGGTCGGCGCTTTCGTCGCCGTGCTGCCCTGGTTGAAGATGCCGGAGACCGCGAGGCTCGCGCCGATGACCACCAGGATCAGGATCACGATCGTGACGTAGGGGCCGATCGAACGCTTCTCCTCCTTGGGGCGGGCGGCGGCCGCGGCGCGTTCGGCCTCGCGCAGGGCCTCGACCGAGCCGAGCGGGACGTTCGCCCGGGCGCTCGGCTCGGCCGCGACGTCCGTCTCCCCCGCGCTCGCCGCCGCCTCGACGTAGCCGCCCTCGATCGCCAGCTCCACCAGCCGCGCCCGCTTCTGGTTGTGGGGCAGGTCTTCGATCCCGAACTTGCGGTAGAGCGTGCGCAGGTGCCCCTTCACCGCGTCGACGCCGAGGAAGACCTCGTCGGCGATCTCCTGGTTGGTCGCCGGGGTCGCGTAGCCCTTGCCCGCCGCGATCGGCCGGCAGAGCGCTGCCAGAATGCCAAGCTGCGTATCGGTCAGCCGGACGTCGTTCGGGGGTTCAGCCATGAGAGGTAAGTGCACCGTGACAAAGATCAGCCGCCGGGTCGTCCTGCTGGGTACTGCCGTCCTTGCCTTGACGGCACTCTACGCGGCGGTCGGCGCCGACGCCGCCGGCACGTTCGCCGCCCAAGCCCAGCGGCCGAGCTACGACTCCGGCGCGCTCGAACTGAAGGGCCACGGCGGCTACACGACCGCCGGCCCCCACACCGAACTGCGCGTCACCGTCTGCCTGCAGAAGCGGCTCGGCGGGCGGTCCTTCTCGGTCCGCTGCGCCGCCGGGACCGGCGCGGGCCGGCGGGTGACCGCGGAAGTCGCCGTCCCCGGCTGCGTGAAGGGCTCCTGGCGCACCACCGCGACCGGCGAAGCGCTGAACAAGAAGGGCGCCTGGGTCAACCGGACGAGCGCCACCAGCGCCCCGTTCAGCTGCTGATGTCCCAGGCGACGGAGGACCGCAACCGGCGCATGCTCCGCGCCCGCGACACGATCGACCGCTCCTTCGCCGCCCCGCTCGACGTCGCCGCGCTCGCCCGCGTCGCCCACGTCTCCCCCGCCCACTTCGCCCGCCAGTTCCGCGCCGTCTTCGGCGAGACCCCGCACCGTTACCTGCAGCGGCGCCGGATCGAGCGGGCGATGGAGCTCCTGCGCGACACCGACCGCCCGGTCACCGACGTCTGCCTCGACGTCGGCTTCGCCAGCCTCGGCACGTTCAGCCGCACCTTCAGCGCCGTGGTCGGCGAGTCGCCCTCTGCCTACCGCGAGCGCACCCAGGCGACCCGCGCCCCGCAGTACGTACCCGCCTGCCTGGAGAAGACGCTGCGCCGGCCGGTCGGCGCGCCGGCCTCCTCGGGCGCGCCGCGCGCATAGAGCAGTTTCGGAGAAGCGGAACCGACCGCGTCGCTCTACCGTCGCGGGCATGTTCAAACACATCACCCACACCACCATCTACGTCGCCGACCAGGACGAGGCGCTCGATTTCTACGTCGGCAAGCTGGGCATGGTCGTCCACACCGACGCCGACATGGACGTGATGCGGTTCCTCACCGTCACCCTGCCGGACGACGACAGCCTCGAGCTGATGCTCCTCCTCCCCGGCCCGCCGCTGCACGACGAGGCGACCGCCGAGCAGGTCCGCGAGCTGATCGCCAAGGGCGGCGCGGGCGGCGGCGTCATCTTCGAGACCGACGACTGCGTCGGCACCTACGAACGCCTGCGCGACCAGGGCGTCGAGTTCACCCAGGAGCCGACCGAGCGCTTCTACGGCACCGACTGCGCGCTGCGCGACCCGTTCGGGAACCCGCTGCGCTTCACCGAGCGTCCCGCCACATGAGCCAGATGCGCGGCCCCCGCGGCAGCCGCACCTCCTCGGTGACGCGGAAGCCGAAGCGCGCGTAGTAGTCGATGTTGCGCTCCTTGGAGGACTCGAGGTAGGCGCCGACGCCGTCGCGGTCGCATTCCTCCAGCACCGGCGCGAGCACCGCGGCGCCGAGCCCGCGGCCCTGGGCGGCGGGGTCGGTGCCGACCGTCGCCAGGTACCAGTGCGGCGGCTTCGGCGGGTGGTGCTTTTCGACCCCGAAGAGGCCGTAGCCGACCAGCGGCGTGCGGCGCAGCAGGCGCGGATGGAGCATCGCGCCGGCGAAGGAGAGGTCGTCGCGGACGCTCGAGCGCCACTGGTCGGGCGCCGCCCAGACGGCCGCGCTCTCACCGCCCTCGCTCATCCAGATCTCCCCCGCGCGCAGCATCTGCCGATCGCGCGCGCCGTGGAAGCGCTTCAGCATCCACGGGCGCACGGCGTCGTCCGGGCAGGCCCAGCGGGCGACCGGATCGTCGTCGAACGCCCGGGTCAGCATCCCGGACAGTGTCGGGAGGTCCGCCGCTCCCGCGCGCCGGACCCCCGCTGCTCCCCCGCTCTCGGCCATCGCGCTACGCCGCGGCTGCCTCCGGGTCGGGCCGCACGATCACCGTGTCGGCGACCTTGATGATCTCGTCGGCGGGCAGGTCGGCCCGGCGGGCGTGCTCCTCGATCGCCTCCGGGCTCGAGGCCTGGTAGATGCAGACGGTGCCGACCGAGCCGCCGCCCTCCTCGAGGACGTAGCTGCGGATCCAGCGGATGTCGTCCGACATCTCCTCGTCGCCCACCTTGGCGGACCGCCCCGCGGCGGCCTCGAGCTCGGCAGGCGACCGCCAGCCGCTCCGCCGCAGAATCACATAGGTGTCCATCACGCTCCCCTCTCGTCGGTGACTGTCTCCGAGCATACGTCCGTGGGAGCCGTCGGGTTCGAGGATTTACCCGATCAGTGCCGGCCGTGCTTGTGGCGCGGCGCCCGCTGCAGCGTGACCGAGCGGTGCACCGTCTTCGCCGTGCCGCCGTTGGGCGTGAAGGTGACGCGGAACCGCACCGGCGCACGGAGCGTCTTCTTCAGCCGTTTGGCGAGCTCGACCCGCGCGTGGAGCGTCAGCCACATCGACTGCGGGCCCTTCGATTTGCGCGTCACCGCGTGCACCTTCTTGCCGAACAGGAAGATGTAGCCCGCGCTCCGCAGCTTCACCTGGACGCGGACGGTGCCGTTGCGAAGATTGTGGACGATCCGCCCGAAGCTGAACTTGTTCGACGGCGGCGCCGAAGGACCGACGATCGGCTCGACCGGCGGCGTCGTCGTCGCCTTCACGCTCACCGGATGCACGGCCGGCGCGGCGCCCGAGCAGTACGCGGTGCGTCCGGTGAAGACCACTTCTTCGCCGCAACCTTCGTCGTCGACGACGCTGAGCTTGGCTTCGTAGCTCCCCGCCGCTCTATAGGCGTGCGTGGCGCTGATCCCCGTCGCCGTCCCACTGTCCCCGAACGCCCACGCGTAGGAGGCGATCGAGCCGTCCGGATCGGTCGACGCGGCCCCGCTGAAGGTCGCCGGCGCGCCCGCCGTGACGTTGGCCGGGGCGGTGAACGCGGCGACCGGCGACTGGTCGGGGGTGATCGCGAGATGGAAGATCTCGTCTGCGGACATTTCGATCGGCGCTTCGGCTTTTTTCGTCGCGAGGTTGATCGGCGTCACTTCGTCGTCACTCGCGACGTACGCGGTCTTCCCGTCCGGGGAGATCGCGATTTCCCAGGCCCCGCCAGGCACTTCAATCGGTGAGCCGACGGTCGCGTCGGTCGTGGTGTTGACGACGATGAAGGCTTTGGCGGTTTCGGTGGGCAGACCGACGTAGAGCCTCTGCCCGTCCGGGCTCACCGCGATGCCCCGCGGTTCCTCCGACGTCGTGATGGTTTTCACGACCTGGCCCAGCGCCGTGTCGACAACCGCGACCCCGGCGACTCCCTGCTCGATCACGTAGGCGGTCTCGCCGTCCGGCGTCAGCGCGATCAGCGTCGGCCTGCCGGCCAGTTTGATCGAGCTGCCGACGACTTTCTCCGTCCGCGTGTCGACGGCGGCGATTTCATCGGGTCGGACCCCGATATAGGCAAGGCGTCCGTCCGGGCTGAAGGCGACCGCGGAGGAAGCTTCCACGCCGAGTTCGACCGTTCCCACGTCCGTCGCCGTCTCGGGGTCGACGACGAAGACTTCGTCACTTTCGCTCGTCACGTAAGCGGCGGCGCCGTCGGGCGAGATCGCGACCCCTTCGCCGACGTCCGGGAGCGGGATCGATTTGACGACTTTGCGGGAGGCGGTATCGATCACCACCGCGGCTTTGCCGCCGTTGTCGGCCACGACGGCACGGCGCCCGTCCGGCGTGACCGCGACCGACAGCGGATCTTCACCGACGGGAATCGGTTTGCCGAGTTCCTTGCCCGTCGCCCCGTCGATCGTCGAGACCGAGCCTTCTTTCGAGTTCGAAGTCCACACCAGCGGCGCGGCGCTCGCGCTCGCCGCGGCGACGCAGAGGAGGGTGCAGGCGGCGGCGATCGCCGCGAGCCCCCGCACGCTGATCGAAGATCGGCCCATCGGCGCGGATTCTAGGCGGACTGCACCCGCTTTTCGGCCTCCTCGCGGAGAGCCGGGAGGACGTCGGCGGCGAACTGGTCGAGGAAGCGCTTCTGGTCGTGGCCGGGCGCGTGGAGGACGAGGTCTTCGAACCCCATGTCGACGTAGGGCATGATCGCCTCGATCACCTCGTCGGGGTCGGAGGAGACGATGAAGCGGTTGTGGGCCTTGTCGGCGTTCTCGTCGGCGACCCGTTCCATCTCGATCGGATCGTCGATCCCCGCTTTCTGCTCGTGGGACAGTCCCAGGGCCGACCAGATCTTGCAGGACTCGAAGGCGTCGTCGTATTCGCGGTCGTAGGAGACCTTGATCTCGATCATCTTGCGGATCTCGTTCGGATCCCGCTGCGCTTTCTCCGCACCCTCGGCGAGGTTCGCCATCAGGTCTTTGTAGAGCTGCGGGTCTTTGCCGCTGGTCGAGATGAAGCCGTCGCCGCGGCGCCCCGCGAGTTTGGCCGCCAGCGGGCCGGAGGCGGCGATGAAGATCGGCACCGGCTGCTCCGGTTTGTCGTAGATCGTCGCGCGCCGCGTTTCGTAGTACTCGCCTTCGAAGTCGACCCGCTCCTCGCGCCACAGCTCCTCGATCAGCTTGACCCCCTCGGCGAGGCGCCGGCGACGCTCTTTCGCGCCCGGGAACTCGCCCCCGGTGGCGGGCGTCTCGTTCAGCGACTCCCCCGTCCCGACGCCGAGGAAGACCCGGCCCGGCGCCAGCGCGCCGAGCGTCCCGAACGCCTGGGCGATGATCGACGGGTTGTAGCGGAGGGTCGGCGTGAGGACGCTCGTCCCCATCACCACCCGCTCGGTCGCCTGCGCCAGCGCGCCCAGCCAGACCAGCGCGTTCGGCGCGTGGCCGCCCTCGTGGCGCCAGGGCTGGAAGTGGTCGGAGACCGAGACGACGTCGAGGCCGGTGCGCTCCGCCTCGACCGAGAAGTCGAGCAGCTCGCGCGGGCCGAACTGCTCGGCCGAGGCCTTGTAACCGATCCTGATCGACATCGAAATCCTCCTGGGGCCGTTGCTTGCCCCCGGAGCCTTACAGGTCGGCCGCGCCGATCAGCCGGCGGTCCGCCGCGCGGCGATCGCGCCGGTGTCCCCGGCCACCCCCTCGCTCATCTTTCGCCGGGGAATCTGATCGGGTGCGACGGGCTGAGGTAGGCGCTCAGGCGGGCGAGCAGCACGGTCGCGAAGTCGGTGGAACTGGTGCTGCTCCGCGGCAGCTGGGTGGTGACGATCCCGACCGTCGTGTCCTGGGCGGGAAGGTAGGCGGAGGCGCCGGTGTAGCCGTTCAGGAACGGGTTCTGGATCTGCCAGCCGTTGGCGACGCTGATGCCGAGGGAGTAGTAGATCTGTTTCGTGAAGACGCCCATGCCGACGGTGAGCGGGGCGAGACGCTCGCGGTTCGCCCGCGCCGAGATCAAGGCGCCGCGGCCGAGCTCGCGGGCGCCGCGGACGACGTCGCCCATCGTCGCCGCCATCACCGTGCCGTCGCCGATCGTCCACGAGGGGCTCCAGAAGGTCGAGTCCTCGTACACACCACGTTCGCCGGTGTAGGAGTGGAGGGCTTCGCCGGGCATCGCCGGGTACCGCGAGACCTGGGTGTGGTCGAGGCCGAGCGGCCCCAGCACCCGTTCCCGCATCAGCTTGGAGATCGGCTGCCCGGTGACCTTGGAGATCACCTGGCTGAGGATCGCGAAGTTCGTGTGGGCGTAGTGGAAGCAGGTGCCCGGCGCGCAGGCGGGCTGCTCGGTGAAGGCCCAGTGGAGCAGTTCGTTCGAGCTCCACTGCCGGAACGGGTTTTCCAGGAGCACCTTCTGGAACGGTTCGTTCCCCTGGACCCAGTCCGGATAGCCGCTGGTGACGCTCGCCAGCATCCGCAGCGTCACTTCGTTCGCCTCGGGGAAGTTCGGCCGATACTTGGCGAGCTTGTCGTTCAGCGAGAGCTTGCCTTCGTCTTCCAGCTGCAACAGCAGGTTGATCAGGTACGGGATCGCGATCGACCCGATCCGGAAGTACATCTTCGGCGAGGCGGGCCTGCCCTTCATCGAGTTGCCGAAGCCCGCGTTAACCAGCGGCGCTTCGCCGGTGTCGACCCGCATGATCGTCGCCCGCAGCCCGAGTTCGGGCATCGCTTCGCGGACCATCGCTTCGATGTGGTGCCGCGCGCCTTCCCGGCTGACGCAGCCGCTCGAGACCTTCAACTGCCCCTCGGGGCAGCCCGACGCCGCGCTCGCCGAGCCGGCGACCGCCGCCCAGGCCAGCAGCGCAACGATCGCGGCTTTGGACCAACTTCTCAAAGTGGCGCGAGTCTATTTCAAGACGGCGGCACCCAGTCGAAGGTCCGCGGGATCACGCGGTCCAGAGGCAGTTCGAAGAAGGTGTCGAAGGCGAGCACCGACGTGCCCCTGACGCCGCCCTCAGCGAGCCTTTCGCTCGCCTCCCGTTTTATCCGTTCGATCTGACCGAGATGGTCCATGAATTGGTCGCGCAGCTCAGCCCAGCCCTCCTCGTCGACCTGGAGTACCGTGCGACTGATGTGGTGGTCGTGGCGATAGGCATAGCTTCCGGCGCTGAATGCGCAGCTGGCATCGGCGACGGCCCGGCAGAAGATGTTGCGCGAATACGAACTTCGCTCTGCCTCGGTGAGCTCGGCGTACTGCTCATCGCTGAGCGACAGATAGACCGCGCGATAGCGATGTTCGATCGAGCCGCGCCGCGGTGTTTCGTCGGTCAGTTCGATCAGACCGTGCTCATGCAGCACGCGCACGTGGTAGGCGACGTGACTCGCACCGATCCCGAACTCCCTGCCTAGCTCGACCGGACTTGCCTCGCGGTCGGCGAGGATCGTCAGCGCTCGGCACCTGATCGGATGGGCCAGCACCCCAGTGAACATGCTCTTGTCCTTGATCTTTGCCCCCAAGGCAAACCTCCCATTCACCTGATTGAAGCAACGGTAATTAAGCATACGATTCGTTTCGTCTTACATGCGAACTGAATGAAGACAGAACCTTTCCCGGTCGAAACCTTTTGTCCGCTCTCGTTTTCGTGGCGTCGGCAAGTGCGACGCCACGAAGGGAGGTGGGGGAATGTCGATCACGGAGACGCGCATGGCGGTTCCGACGGTTTCTGTCGCCAAGGCGAACTAGGGATCGACCGGGCACCCGGGTGGCCGGGTGCCCGGCCCGCTCCGCGCGGGCGCTCCGCAGAGCCGCGGATTCCGTCCCGACCCGGGCTGGCTGTGGTCGGCCCGGAATCCGCGGCAGGTCGGAAGCGGGGAGGGAGGGGACGACACGGTTCTTCAACGGCGCCCCGGGACGCGCCGCACATTGGGGCCCTCTGAGGGCCCCAATGTGCGGCGCACCTTTCGTGACATCGAGGAACGCGCACGGAAGCGTGGAGAAGGACACGGAAGCCGCACGAGGTCACCCTCCCGTGCGCCTTCGTCCCGGAGGACACGTTCCCGTGACCACGCGTTCGCACTTTGCCGTCCCATGTACGGGAAAGTGCGAACGCACCGGGGGTCGACCCTTGGGAACCCCTCCAGACCGGGCGGCTGATGGGCGGCCATAGCCGCCGGGGTCGCCCGTCAGCCGCGAGGCGACAGCTTTCC
>Ga0153956_1001594_pt1 | contig 19281 bp, 18 predicted proteins | sample TSFL040MetaG_FD_104704 | JGI IMG/M metagenome (GOLD analysis project Ga0153956, IMG submission 104704) | Attine ant fungus gardens microbial communities from Florida, USA - TSFL040 MetaG | ecosystem: Host-associated > Fungi > Mycelium > Unclassified | place: USA: Florida, Wekiwa Springs...
AGGCGCTTCGTGACCTCTCCCGGACGGGACGCCCACGGAGGTCCTGGGACTTCCCGACCCGCGGCGTCCTCCCCGCGAACCTCACAGGTCCCGGGCATTTCGTGGCGGCCACAGCCTGCCAGGGCCGCTACGAAATGCCCGGGACCAATCTCGGACGGCCGCCGCGCCCCCGAATCACCCCTCCCCCACAATCTCCAGCAGCATCTCCTCGTTGGCGTCGATGTGCGCCGTCACCAGGCGCTCGGCGGCGCGGCCCTGGCGGGCGACGAGGGCGTCGGCGATCTTGCGGTGCTGGGCGACGCTTTCGGGGTGGACGACGGAGGGGCGCTCGATCGTCAGCAGGGTGAGGCAGGGACGCAGCGCGGCGATCACCGAGCCGTAGACGGCGGTCAGCCGGGGGCTGTCGAGGAGGGCGACGACCGCCTGGTGGAACCGGAGGTCGGCCTCGATCACCTTGCCGTCGTCGGCGCCCTCCAGCTCGGCGAGTCGCTCGAAGGCGGCCTCGACGGCCTCCAGGCCGGCGGCGTCGGCGCGGTGCGCGGCGCGGGCGGCCGGCCCCTCGATCACCCTCCGCACCGTGTAGATGTCGTGGATCTCGGCGGCGCCCAGGGTCGCCACGAACATGCCGCGGTGCGGCTCGTGGCGGACCAGGCCCTCCTGCCGCAGCCCCTGCAGGGCCTCGCGCAGCGTCGGCCGCGAGATGCCGATCTCCCCCGCCAGGTGCACCTCGCGCAGCTGCGTACCGGGCGCGAGCTCGCCGGAGACGATCCGCGCCCGCAGCAGGGCGACGACTTCGTCGGCGGTCGAGGAACGCTGCAGCTGAGGGGCGGTCGCCATCAAGGCGAGTCTAGATTGCCTGGCAATCGGCCGATGGGGCTTCCGCTCCTCTAGGTTTCGTCGGTGCCCATCCCCTCTCCCGCGCGCGCGGTCGCGGTCGCCTACATCTGCGCGCTGATGATGACGGGGATCGACATGCAGATCGTCAACGTCGCCCTGCCGACGCTGTCGCGGGACTTCGGCGCGCCGCTGTCGGACGTGCAGTGGACGGTGATCGCCTACGTGCTGACGCTGGCGGTGGTGATCCCGGCGTCGGGCTGGATCGGCGACCGGCTGGGGACGAAGCGCACCTTCCTCTTCGCCCTCGCCCTCTTCACCGTCGCGTCGGCGCTCTGCGGCGCGGCCCAATCGCTGCCACAGCTGATCGCGGCGCGGGCGCTGCAAGGGGTCGGCGGCGGCCTCCTCACCCCGACCGGCACGGCGATGCTCTACCGCGCCTATGGGCCGGAGCGCCGGGCCCATGTCGCCCGCACCCTGATCCTGCCGATCCTCCTCGGGCCCGCGTCGGCGCCGATCCTCGGCGGCGTCCTCACCCAGACGCTCTCCTGGCGCTGGGTGTTCTTCATCAACCTCCCGGTCGGGTTCGCGATGCTCGCCTTCGCCTGGGCCTTCGTCCCCGAGCACCGGCCCTCGCCGAGCGGGCGGCTGGACTGGCGCGGCCTCCTGCTCTCGGGCGTGGGACTGAGCGCCCTCCTCTACGCGATCAGCGAGGGCTCGGTGCTGGGCTGGGCCTCCCCGCAGATCCTCGCCAGCGGCGCCGCCGGGGTCGTCCTCCTCTGGGCCTTCGCCGTCGACTCGCTGCGCAAGCCGGACCCGATCCTGCGCCTGCGCCTCCTCCGCGACCCCCTCCTGCGCTCGACCAACGTCGTCTTCGCTCTCACCACCGGCGTCTTCCTCGGCAGCCTCTACCTCACCCCGATCTTCCTCCAGCAGGTGATGCACCAGTCGCCGATCGAGTCGGGGACGACCACCTTCCTCGAGGCGGTCGGCGTCGGCGTCGGCTCGCAGACCCTCGCCCGCCTCTACCCCCGCTTCGGCCCCCGCGTCATGTGCGGCTTCGGCGGCCTCGCCCTCACCGTCTACCTCGCCCTCTTCCTCCTCGTCGACGCCTCCACCAACCTCTGGTTCGTCCGCGCCCTGATGTTCTTCGGCGGCCTCGGCAACTGCGGCTCCTTCCTCGCCATCCAGACCTCGATGTTCACCCACATCTCCAGCGCCGACACCGGCCACGCCTCCGCCATCTACAACGCCCAGCGCCAATCCTCCATAGCGATCAACATCGCCCTCCTCACCACCATCGTCGCCGGCGCCGGCGGCACCGCCACGGAGGCCTTCCACGACGCCTACCTCGCCGCCGCCATCCTCGCCGCCATCGGCACCCTCCTCGCCTGGACCCTGATCGACACCGGCCTCGCCCGCCCGACGATGGTCCGCCGCACCCCCGCCGAGTCCTAGCCCGCGTATTGCGGGTGACGAAAGTGCAACGCGGGGGTGAATCGCCCCGTCCCGGCCCTTGGGTCGGGGATGGTTCCCCGACGAGATATCCAGCAATGGGACAACGCTTGCCGTGAGGTGGGGATCTTCGGTGACGACGTTCACCGAGCCTCGGACGACTTTCACGCCGAGAAGAGAGCGAACTCCGACGGCTTCACCACCACCGTGCAGCGTCCGGAGACCGGACCCATTGGTCGTATGGAAATCTGATTATTTGGCTGCGAAGCTGGAGGGAAGACAGATGTCGGTCGTGATTCCAGATACCTCTCCCAGCGAACTGCTGGGTCGCCTACGCGGGCAGCGGATATCCGATGCCCGACCCGGATACCCCGAGGTCATCCACCTCCATGTCCCCGACCCGGGGGGCGCCAAGTGGGTCTTCTCGACCTGGGATGCCGACTACTCGCCGTCAGACCCTGCCGCGTTACGCGGCAAGACAATCGTCAGCGCGGATCTGGTCGGGCCGCTGGGGAACCTGACCATCAGCTTCTCGGACGGAACCGACTTCCGCGTCACCATGGAGCCCCAGACCGCGGAGAACGATCCGATGAACTGGACGCTCCTCACGCCGGACGGCTTCATCCTGGTCTGGGGCCCCGGCGCCAACTGGGCGCTGAAGCGCGGCGACGAACCGCTCTGAGCCCCGCTGAACCTGGGTCTCAGTCCGGCCGTACCTTCCGCAAAGCAATCGGATCCTCAGGAGGGAGCCTGATGAGGAAGCGTGTTTCGTCCATTGTTGTGATCGGTGCCGTCTGCGCTGTACTGGGAGCGTCGCTCTTCGCGGTCGGCGCCCAGGCGGCCGTCCGCCACTTCGACGCCACCGTGGTCTCGAAGAACCCGACGGTCAAGACCGTCCAGGTCCGCACCGAGAGTGGCGCCACCCTGACCTTCAAGGTGACGGCCCGGACCAAGTTCGAGCGGATCGGCGGCGGCTTCTCCGGCCTGACCAAGGGCCTGGCGATCGAGATCGACGCCGACAACTCGAGCGGCCAGTGGGTGGCGGCCCAGATCGAGTCCGAGTCCAGCGGCGGCAACGGCGGAGGTGGCGACTCCGGCGGCGGCCACGGCGACGGTCCGAACCACACCTGAGACCGCCTGGCCCGGCTGCGACCGGCCGCTCCGGGCGGGGCACCGGTCGTCAGCTCAGGGCGAACTCGACCAGGTCGGCGAGCTCGAATTTGCCCGCTTTCGGTCCCAGGGTGGGTTTCCATTTCGGGTTCTGGTTGACGAAGGAGTGTTTGTCCTCCGCCAGCAGCCCGAGCAGGACGTCGGCAACGATTTCCCCGCCGACGGGTCCCAGGTGTCTGCCGCCGCCGAGGGCTGACTCTTTGAGGACGTTGAACCAGAGCGGCGTCGGCACCGCGCCGTCGAGGAAGAACGACCCCGCGCCTCTACCGACCGATCCTAGACCGACCCGAAGCGTCAGTCCGCTTCTTCGATCGCCTTCACCAGCGGGCCGGCGCTTCCCGGAGTGCCGAGAACCTTCAGGCCGTGGGTCCGCGGCCCGCGGATCGCGAAGGTCGGCGTGCCGACGAGCCCGAGCTTGTGAGTGGCTTCCCGCGTCGTCGCCTGCACCTCGTGCCGGGCCTTCGAGCTCCGGCGGTCTTCGTTCCACCGCGCGAGGTCTTCCACCCCGGCCGCCGTCGCGACCGATTCGAGGAATTCGCCGGACACGTAGTTCGAGTTCTCCTCCCCCTGCCGGCGGAGGAACGCTTCGACGAAGCTCCAGCCGCGGCCCTGCTCCCCGGCCGCGATCGCGGCGGCGCCCGCCGGCCCCGATTCCGGATTGATGATCGTGAAGTTCCGCCACGTGAGCTTCGCCTTCCCCGTGGTGACCTCCCTCCGGATCACCCCCGGCAGCACCCGCTGGGCGGCCTGCTTGCAGACCGGGCACTGCAGGTCCCCGTACTCGATGAGTTCGACCGGCGCCCCCGGCTTCCCCAGCGTCAGCCCCTCCTGCGGAGTCCCGTCCAGCCGATCCGCCCTCGCCGACCCAACCGCGACGAAGGCCATGAAGAGGCCGACGAGCAGCGCCCCACCGACCCCCGACCAACCGATCCGCTTCCTCCGCATGCCCCGCACCTTTCGCTCGACTTGATCCGTCTGAAGATGAATTGCCGCAGGGGGCGCGAGTGTTACAGCTGGCGCCCGGGGGAGGAAAGGGACGCGGCCGCGGTCGTCTTCGGCCCTCCAGTCGCTCCTCGCCGGCGGCACCGCGAGTGCCTTCCGCGGCGCCTTCTGACGGGCGACCGGGGTCGCGCTCGTCGCCCTCCTCCCCGCCTTGCCCTGCCCGGCGCGCCGCTGTGACCGCGCCGCCCGTCTTCAGCGGTGGAGCGCCACCACCATCAGCCGACTGCCCCAGCCGGGCGTCGCCTCCCAGCCGCCGACGAGAATGCGATCGCCGGCGAGCGCGACCGCGTCGAGCTGGGCGCTCTGGCCGATCTTCTTCGTCCACATCCCGTGGCGAGCGAAGGTCGGATCGGCCGAGCCGTCCGGGCGGTAACGGACGACGGTCGGGATGCGGATCGTGCAGGCGAACCCGCAATCGAGTTCGCGGGCGCCGGCGGCGACGACGGCGCCGTCCGGTTCGAGCGCGAGCGCGTTGAAGGCGGAGCGTCGGATCGACCCGGTCGCGGTGACCGCGCGGCCGCGGCGCCCGAAGCCCAGGTCGAGCGACCCGTCCGGCCGGAACCGCTCCACGACAAACTTCCGATCCAGCGATCCGGCGAGGACGATCCGGCCCTCGCGGTCGACCGCGACCGCGCCGATGTAGTCGGGAAGGTCGACGAGTCGCGCGTGGCCGCCTTCGCCGAAGTCCTTCGCCGGCCGGCCCTTCGCGGTCAGCTCGACCAGCGAGCTTTCGCGGTCGATCGCGGCGGCGACCACGATCTGGCCGCCCGGCGCGAGGGCGAGCGACATCGTGCCGGGAGTGAACCAGAAGCCGGGCACGGGGACGCCGCCGTCGCCGCCGAAGGCGCGGTCGGGGCGCCCGTCGGGATGGAGCCGCACGAGCAGGACCCCGAACCCATCGGCCCCGGCGCGAGTCCCGGCGGCGAGGATCGAGCCGTCGCCCAGGACCTGGGTCGCGAGCACGTTGCGCAGCATCGGCAGGTGGGCGATCCCGCCTTCCCCGAAGCCGCGGTCGGGGCGGCCGCCGGGCAGGTATCGGGCGAGGAGCGCACCGGTTTCCGCCGAGCCGCCGCCGATCAGGAGGCGGCCGTCGGCGGCGCGCGCGAGGGTGCGGCCGCGGATCCCGTAGATCCCCGTGGAGGGACCGCGGGCGATCCCGTCCTTGGCGAAGCCGCGGTCGGTCGAGCCGTCCGGGCGCAGCCCGGCGAGGGCGAGGCGGGGGCCGATCGAGGCCCCGGCGACCGCGGAGCCGCGGCCGGTCACGGCGAGGCCGGTGACCTTGGCCCGCGCTCCCACCCGAGGCTGGAAGCTGAGCGCGCCGCCCGCGCCGTAGCCCGCGTCCGGGTGGCCGCCGGCGTCCAGCCGCAGCGCCAGGCTGCGCCCCGGGACGGCCCCGTTGCCTTCGTCCCCGCCGACCCCGAGCACCCCGCCGTCCGGCAGCGCCGCCAACGCCCACACCACCGCTTCGGTGCCGGTCGGGCTCGGCACGGTCACGAAGCCGCGCCCGTCGCCGAATTCGGGGTCGAGACTCCCGTCCGGACGCAGGCGGACGACCACCGTCCCGGCACCGACCGACCCGCCGAGCAGGATCCGGCCGGCCGCGTCGACCGCCGGGCTCGCCGTCAGCTTCGCGGTCTCGACCCCCGGCAGCGCAGGGATCGGGAAGCTCGCCTGGGGGGCGCCGTCGGCGGCGAGCACCGCCACCGATCTGGGGCCGGTGACGACGATCTCACCGCCGGGACCGAGCGCCATCCCGCCAGCTTCTTCGACCCCGGTGCCTTCGACGACGCCGCGGTCGCCGAAGCTCGGGTCGGGGTCCCCGTCGGCCCGGAAGCGGAACAGCGCGAAGCCGCCCTTCTCCTCCGGCAGCAGGAAGAGCGGCCGTCCGGCCGGCGTGAGGGTCGCCACCGGCGACACGCCGTACGCCGGGTCGTGCACGTGGAAGACGCGGAAGCCGCCCTTGCCGAAGGAGCGGTCGACGGTGCCGTCGCGCCGCAGCCGCACCTCCTCCAGCCGTTCGAACCCGGCCCCGAGGGCGAAGGCGTGCCAGCCGAACGCCAGGGTCTTGCCGTCGCGGAGGGTGACCGCGGCGTCGGCTCCGAATTCGACCGGCGGGGAGCCTTCGAACACCGCGTCGCCGTCCTTGCCGAATGACCGGTCGAGGCGGCCGTCCGGCAGGTAGCGGGAGAGCGCGAAGGGCGCGCTTTCGTTCGTCCGTTCCCCGCCGCCGCCGAAGAGGAGGAACTTCCCGCCCCCGGCCGGCGCGATCCCGCGCGCGAAGACGCCGCCGATCGCGATCCCGAAGGAGCCGACGGTGAAGCCGCCCTTGCCGAAGCGGGGATCGGGGGCGCCGTCCGCGCCCACCTTGGTCAGGGAGCCGCCGCCGGAGAGGAGCAGCGCGGCGCCGTCTTCCCGCGTGAGGACGTCTTCCGCCCCTCCCCTCCCCGGTTCCTGGCCGAAGCCGCGCAGGTAGACGCCGTTCTTCGCGTACCCGCGGTCGAGCGAGCCGGGCCCGCCGCCCGCCGCCGCGAGCGCCGGGGACGCCGCCAGGGCCGCGACGACGAGCGCGGCCGCGAGGCATCGGGTCCGCTGTCCCCACCCTTTCATCGCCCGAACTCTAGGGGCGCGGGCGGACCGGGTCTGACGACGGGCCCCTCAGAGCTTCGGCTCGACCCAATCGCGGTACGGACGGACGAACTCAAGGCTCAGCCCGCGGACGTCCTCGACCACCTTGCAGTTGGCCGGCGGTGACCTTCTCGTAGTCGTGTGTCCGATATTGCTCAGAGCAGGCCGCGTTCGGTGGCGGCGGCGACGGCGGCGGCGCGGGTCGGCAGGTTCAGCTTGGTGCGGACGTTGGCGACGTGGCGGTGGACGGTGTGGGGGCTGAGGACGAGGCGGTCGGCGATCTCGCGGTCGGAGAGGCCGTTCGCGATCAGGGCGAGGACTTCGGTCTCGCGCCTGGTCAGCTCGCCCGCGCCTTTGCCCGCGTCGGGGTCGGGCGGCGCGGGCGCTCGTCCCTGGGACGGAGCCGCGTCCTCCTCGATCCCAAGCGCGTCGAACACCGCGGCGAAGTAGCCAACGGTGTCGCCGCGCCAGGGGAAGTGGTCGACGCCGCCGAGGGTGACGAAGCTCGCGTCGGGGAGTCCGACGGCGAGGGCGCGGCCCTGGGCGAAGGGGATCGCGCGGTCTTCCCGGCGGTGCATGACGATGGCGCCCGGGGGCGCCTCGCCGAGGCGGTCGGCGACGTCGATGTCGTAGACGGCCTGGAGCGAACGGGCGGCGCTCTCGGCGCTCATCGCGTGGCGCTGGAAGTCGACGAACTCCTCGCGCTCGTCGGCTTTGTACCCATATGCGGTACAAGCGTGCAGAGGTGCCCGAGCGCAATCGAGTCACTCCCACCGGCGAGATCGTCGCCACTCCGCTCCGCGGAGCCTGGACCGGCAACCGCGGCGTCCTCCACGAGGGCCGCGAGATCGTCCGCTTCCACGCCGGCAACCTCTGGATCACCTGCGCCCTCGAGTTCCGCGGCCGCCACCTGGACCTTTGGATCCCGAACCGCTGGACGCCGCTCTTCTTCCACGACGAGGCGGTCGCCTTCGCCGCCGGCCACCGCCCCTGCGGCGAGTGCCGCCACGCCGAATACCAGGCCTACAAAGCCGCGTGGGCCGAGGCGCTCGGCGTCGACCCCCCGTCGGCCGGGGAGATGAACCGCCGCCTCCACGCCGAGCGCCTCTTCCCCGGCACCCACCGCCGTCGTTACCACGAGGTCGACTGGCCCGACCTCCCCGACGGCGCCTTCGTCCTCACCGACGACGTCCCCCACCTCGTCCGTGGCGCCGACCTCATCGCCTGGAGCCCCGCCGGCTACGGCAAGCCCCGCCGCCGTCCCCGCCACGGCACCGCCACCGCCATCACCCCGCCCGCGACGCTCGCGGTGCTGCGCGCCGGCTACGCCGTGCAGCTAACCGATTACGCGATTAGCCGATTATGCGATTAATCGGCTAATCGCATAATCGGCTAGACTACTTGGATGATCTACGCCGTCCCACGCATCACCAAAACCCTGCGAGGGCAACTGAACGAACTGGATGGGCTGCGCGACGCCCTCGGGGATCGAGTGAAAACGCCGGCTCGCTGGATGGGCTCATTGCGCCGTGAGGTCCGCGCGGCATCAATCGAGGGATCGACCTCGATCGAGGGCTTTTCCGTCTCGCCCGCCGAAGCGCTGGCGCTGACCAGCGGAGGGGAACCGGCCGCCGGCCAGGACGACGAGAACCGATACGCGGTCAGCTGCTACGCGCGGGCGATGGACCACGTCGGCACGATGGCGATCGATCCGGTCTTCGGTTGGTCGGACCGGGTGATCCTCGATCTCCACTTCGACGCCTGTTATTTCCAGCGCGACAGGAACCCTGGCCTCTGGCGGACCGGACCGATCCGCGTCCCCGCCTCCGATGGGACCTCCGCGTACGTGGGGCCCGACGGCGACGACGTGGTCGGGCTGATGGACGAGGTGGTCGAGTCGTTGGTCGAGGGAGAACGCCACGTCGACGACCACCTCGTCGTGCGAGCGGCGATGGCTCACCTGAACGTGGTCTCGGTCCATCCCTTCGAGGACGGCAACGGGCGCATCTCGCGGATCGTCCAGTCCCTGGTCCTCGCGCGGGAGGGACTCGCCTCGCCCGAGTTCTTCTCGATCGAGGAGTACCTCGGCTCCCACACCCGGGAGTACCACGCGGCGCTGCGCGAGGCCCAGGGCGGCAGCTATCAGCCGGACCGCGACGCTTCCGGCTGGGTCGCGTTCTGCGTCGAAGCGCACATCGCCCAGGCCCGCGAGCGACTCGCCCAGATCGAGCGAGCAGCGGTCCGCTGGGGCCTCCTGGAAGAACAGGTCGCCCAGCGCGGCTGGCCCGAACGCCTGGTGATCGCGCTCGAGCAGAGCCTCGCCGGAGGCACCAGCCGGGCCGCCTACTGCGACGAGGCCGATGTCTCCGCGGCGACGGCGAGCGGCGACTTCCGGCGGCTGTCGGACGCCGGCCTCGTGGTCCAAAGAGGCCGCGGGCGCAACATCACCTACGTCGCCGCCGACGAGCTGCGCGCGAGGATCGGCCCAAGCGCGAGCGCAGGTGATTCGGGTGCGTGATCGCCGCTCCGAGCTAGGTGATCGATTCCACGGCTCCGGGGGTTGAGGCCGGCGCCCGGGGGGTGGAAAGGGACGGGGAAGGGACGACGGCCGTCTCGTCCACGGCCCTGGCAGGCTGTGGCCGTGGCCGAGACGGCCGGGGTGTGGGGAGTGGCGGCGGGCGTCCACGCGGGCGCCGCGGGCGCGTCACGGGGGAGGGACGGAAGCGTGACGAGACTCGCAAGTCGTGAGGGAGATGTCGGGAAGGTCACGCTTCGGCAACACGCACTTTCGCGCTGAGTGAGTTGACCACACCATGGTGGGGTCAACTCACTCAGCGCGTTTTCGGGCCCTTCTTCAAGGTCCGGGAACGGAGGGAAGACGCGCGGAAGCGTGGAGTTCCCGGCGTCTTCGTCGACGATCGAGGTCCTTCGGGGCTCTTCGTGACCTCTCCCGCACGGGACGCCCACGGAAGAGCAGAGACTTCCCGACCCTCCGCGTCCTCCCCGCGAACCCCACGAGTCCCGGGCATTTCGTAGCGGCCACAGCCTGCCAGGGCCGCTACGAAATGCCGGGACGCACCCAGGACTGCCGGAGCGGCCCCGAATCAGGCCGTGGAATCAACCATCTAGCGGATCGTGCCGACGATCGCGGCCTTCAGGTGGGCGGTTTCGCGGTACGGGATGTCGTTGGGGACGTTGGGGTAGCCGGCCGCCTTGGCGTCGTAGATGAATTCGGCGTCGGCGAGGATCGTCCCGGCGCTCGGGTCGAAGATGACCCGCTGGCCGAAGCCGCGTTCCCGTGTCCAGCCGATCGCGTCGCCGCGCCGGCCGGCGGCGTCGGTCACCCCCCGTTCGAAGCCGAGGCCGGGGATTTCGGCGAGGGCGCCGAAGGCGGCGGCGCGCACCGCCGGTGAGGTGAGCGGTTCGCCGATGATCTGGAGCAGCCGTTCCACCGTCCCGCCGCCGCGCACCGAGGAGGCCGGCGAGGGGGCGACCGGCCCGTCGCCGGAGGGGCGGTGTTCGATCGCGAGGCGCAGCGCTTCGGGTTCGGTCGGGAGCCGCGAGAGATGCTCCATGTAGGTGAATTCATGGCGGCCGCGGAAGGTCGTCCGCGCGTATTCCTTCCGCAGCCGTCCCGACCCGTCGCGGGTCACGTGGTGTTCGGCCGGTTCGAAGTCCCAGGGCGGCGGCGAGCCGGCTTCCTCCCAGGCCCGCTGATCGGCGCTCGAGAAGAACGTGATGTCGCCCAGCGTTTCGCGCACGTGGGTCTTGCCGCTCGGTGCCGTCCACACCTCCTTCGTGACCGGCACCAGCGCGTTGCGCGCCTTCGGGTCGTTGATCGTCAGGAAGTACCGCGGGTGGTCCTTCGGGCCCTTCCCGTCGCCCTTCGGCAGCCAGCCCTCCAGCTGCACCACCTTCGTCTTCTCGTAGAGGTACTTGCCCGACCCCGGCGCCGCGAGCTGGGCGCCGGCGGATTCGGCGGCGGCCGCGGCGCGGTGGAGGTCGGCGACGGCGGCCGCGGGCGGCAGCGCGCCGTCCCCCCGCGGGGTGAAGGCAGGGCCGCCCTCCGGGGTGAGCGCGAAGGCGCCCGGGCCGGCGCCCGGCGGGGCGGGGACCGGCTCGCAGGGTTCGACCGTCCCTTCGGCGACGTCGAACTTGGTGATGCTGCCGCCTTCGGGATCGCCGTTGTAGGGGACCGGGGCGCCGGAGAGGACGACGCTCTGGTCGGCGCGGAATGCCTTCGGGTCGAGGTTCAGGTTCGCCCGGTTCGCCATCGAGGCCTGGAATTCGGCGTCCGAGATTTCGCCGCGTTTGAATTCGCCGATGCGCGAGCGCGGTTCGGCGCCGACCGAGATCGTGATCGCGCCAGGGCCGCCCATCGTCATCCCACCGAAGGTGCGGCCGCCGCGGGGATGCACCTCCGACGGCTTGAAGTGCGGTTCCTTGCAGACCATCCCGGCGTCGAGCCAGTTCACCTGGGAGCGGATCCCGGCTTCCTTCAGCGCCGCTTCCAGGCCGGAGGCGTCTTCGAGGCTGTAGATCTTGATCGTCACCCCGCCACCCGGTTGCGGTTCGACGGCGAACGCGGTGGAGCTCTTGCTCCCGCCGGCGGTGACGATCAGGGCGACGACGATCCCGGCGAGCGCGACGGCGCCGGCCAGCGCGAGGCGCGGACCGCGCCGGCGCCAGAGCGGCGGCGCGGCCGCGGGCTCGGCCGCCTCCCGCCGCGACGCCTCGTCCCCACGCTCGGCGACGATCGCCTTCAGCTGCCCGAGCAGGCGGCTCTCGAAATCCTCTCCTTTGTCTCCTTGCCGTTTCACGAGCGGTCCTCCTTTCGAGCGGACGATTGGTCTGGGACGGGCCCGGCCGCGGCCTCCAGCTCGGCGCGCAGCTTGCGACGCGCGCGGTGCAGCCGGACCCGTGCGGTCACCGGCCGGATGCCGGCCGCCGCGGCGGCCTCCGCGAGGCTCAGTTCGTCGAGCGCGACCAGTTCGAGCACCGCCCGCTCGCCGTCGGGCAGGCGCTCCATCGACTCGAAGAGCTCGCGCGAGCGCGAGGCCGCGTCGATCCGCGCGTCCCACCGTGCCGCGTCGTCGGAATCGAGCAGGACGCTGCCGCGCAGCCGCTCCTCCCCGGACCGCCGTCGATCGCGCGAGCGCCACTCACCGGCGACGAGGTTGCGGGCGATCCCGAGCAGCCACGCCCGCGGCGCCCCCAGCGCCGGCCGGTAGCGATGCGCCGAGTCGATCGCCGCGAGGAAGATCTCCGCGGTCAGATCGGCGGCGCGATCACGATCGCCGACGCGGCGGATCACGAACCCCTCCACCCCGTCGATGTGCTCGCGGTAGAAGGCGTCGAAGATGTCGGCGTCGATGCCGATCAGCGGCAGCTGCTCAGGGCCGACCCCGTGCTCGCGGGCAGCGACCACGCTGAGTCGACGACTGAGTGAGCTGGGCGGGTTAGGCAAGGCCGGGCCTATCTCCATACCCGTGTTTGGTCGGGGGGACGCAAAGCGTTACCGGCCTGCCGCGACCCGGGATCGCGGCGGCGGCTAGAGCGCGTCGAGCTCGGCGCGGAAGGGGCGGCTCGGCTCCACCGCGGCGCCGGCGGCGAGCGCCTTGCCCTTCAGATCGCGGTCGGAGGTGACGACGATCACCTCGTCCTCGGCCAGCCAATCGCGGAGCCGGGCGAGGATCTCGCGGTCGGCGGCATCGCGGCCCCCGGCGCTCGCCCAGGCGATCTCGACCCGCTCGGCCCGGATCTCCCCGCGCGGCTCCCGCTCCAGCATCACCGTCACCCGCTCCTCCCCGCCCTCCGCCCAGCGCTCGACCTGCCCGACCAGCCGCCGGATCGCCCCCTCCCGATCCCGCCACCAACCGTCGGGCCGCGACCCGATCACGTTCATCGCATCGACGATGCGGTGCATCCCGTCATCATCGCGGCGGGAGCGCGAGCTTGGCGAAGATCGCGTGGTGGTCGGAGTGCGGCAGCGGCTCGACACGGATGGACGGCGACGATCCGCAGCCTTCGCCCGCCCGGCATCCGCGCTTCCGCCCGCGACATCAGGAACCGATAGGGCGCGGTCGGGAGTCGCCGCAGCGGGTAGCGCGAATAGATCGCGGTTCCGGAGGACGAAGGCGCCGCGTCGAGCACGCGGTGCGGGAGGCGCGAGTCGAGACCGGACGCCGTCAGCTCACGGCCGAACCGCGGCGTGTACTCCTCGATCGTGAGGACGTCCGGCTGCAGCTCGTCGACGAGATGGACAAGGCCCGTGGGACTCGCGCGGCCCCGGTGCACGTTGGCGGCGAGCACGTTCAGCGTCGGCCGCCCCGCCGCGCTCACCGTGTCGTCGCCGAACTGCCGCGGCAGCACTGCGGCCCCGAGAAACACCGCGGCAAGCGCAGCCACCACCGCCGGAGTCCGCCGACGCAGCGCGAGCGCCAACGCCATTGCGGCCACCGAAGCCGCCGCCACGTAGGGCGTGAACGGCATCATCGCCTCGAGCGGATAGCCGCCGTCGAGCCCGAAGAGCCGGATCACGGTCCAGGCGGCGAACGGGATCACGACGATCCACGCCACCACGGTTTCACCCCTGCGGCGATTCAAGGCCGCAAAGGATGCCGGGATTCGGAGTCTATGAGGGGTTGCTCACCGCGTTCGCGCATATCCTTGCAAATTGAAAGCTTTGCTTTAAGATTGCAAGGATGATTGAGAGGAGAATCAAAGGCTCCGTCCAGTCACTGCTGACGGAGAGCCCCGCGGTGGTCATGCTCGGCCCGCGGCAGGTCGGAAAGACCACGCTCGCGTTGACGGTCGCCGAAGGGAGGCCGTCGATCTACCTCGATCTGGAGTCGGCCGCCGACCGCGGCCGGATCTCGGAGCCGGAGCTCTACTTCGCGGACCACGCGGACGAGCTCGTCATCCTCGACGAGATCCATCGGGCACCGGGAATCTTCGAAGCCCTGCGCGGGACGATCGACCGCGGCCGCCGCGAAGGCCGCGGCACCGGGCGCTTCCTGCTGCTCGGATCGGCGGCGATCGACCTGCTCGCGCAGACCGGCGAGACGCTCGCGGGTCGGATCGCCTACGTCGAACTCGATCCCTTCGACATCTCGGAGGTCGGCGGCGAGGCGGTCGACGCGCTCTGGCTGCGCGGCGGCTTTCCGGAGAGCTATCTCGCCGCCTCCGACGCGGCGAGCCTGCGCTGGCGCGAGGACTTCATCCGGACCTACCTCGAGCGTGAGATCCCGCAGCTCGGCCCGCGAATCCCCGCCGAGACGCTGCGGCGACTCTGGACGATGCTCGCCCACAACCAAGGGCAGCTCCTGAACTCCTCCGCGATCGCCCGCGGCCTCGGCGTCAGCACGCCGACCGTCAACGCCTACCTCGACCTGCTCGTCGACCTGCTCCTGGTTCGTCGGCTCCCTCCCCGGCTCGCCAACGTCGGCAAGCGCCAGGTGCGCTCGCCCAAGACCTTCGTCCGCGACGCGGGGCTTCTGCACGCCCTGCTGGGCCTCGGCGACAAGGAGACCCTGCTCGGACACCCGGTCCTCGGAGCCAGCTGGGAGGGCTACGCGATCGAGAACCTGATCGCCCTGGCGCCCGCGCGGGTGGAGGCGAGCTTCTACCGCACCTCGGGCGGCGCCGAGATCGACCTCGTCCTGCGCTGGCCCGAAGGGCGGGAGTGGGCGATCGAGGTCAGGCGAACCCTCTCACCCCGACCCGGTCGCGGCATGCGCTCGGCGATCGAGGACCTCGAGCCGGAGCGCAGCTTCATCGTCTACCCAGGGGAGGATCGCTACCCCGTTGCGGAGGGCATCGAGGTCGTAGGCCTCCCCGAGCTCGCCGCCGACCTCATCGCCGGCTGACCAAACGTCGGGGCGCGGTGCCGCGCTAAGCGGCCGCGAAGCGTTTTTCCGAGCGGGCCTTTGCCTTGGCCGCCTCGACCTCGCGGTTCTTCGGCGGCGCCGTGGTGACCAGCTGGTCGAGCAGCTTCCGCGTCGCCGCCTCTACCTCGGCGACCGCTTCCTCGAACGCCGCGGCGTTCGCCTGCGAAGGCTTGGTCGAGCCACTGATCTTCCGCACGTACTGCAGCGCCGAAGCATGGGTCTCCTCGATGGTCGCCGGTGGATCGAAATTGTGGAGGGTCCTGATGTTTCTGCACATGCCCCGATCTTAGGCCGCCCTCGCCGCTCCGCCCCGTATTCACATCTCACGCATTCTAAAATCGCATTTCGCGCACGTGGATTTCGCGTTCTGCAACAATGATATTCGCGTTCTTCGCAAGTAGAAATCGCATTCTGCACGCCTGACAAGCATGCCCGAGCTGATCCCACGGACAAGCAAGAGACTCCTCGTCGAAGCACTGGGCGATACCCGCGTCGTGCTTCTTCTGGGCGCCCGCCAGGTCGGCAAGAGCACCCTCGCGGAGGAGATCGTCGGCACCGATCATCCGGCAGCCTTAATCAACCTGGATACGCAGGCGGCGCGGGAAGCCGCCAGGTCCGATCCCGAGGGATTCATCGCCGGCCTGGAGCGGCCGGTACTGATCGACGAGGTGCAGCGTGGCGGGCCTGATCTTCTGCTCGCGGTCAAGTCCGTCGTCGACAAGGACAAGACGCCGGGGCAGTTCTTCCTCACCGGCTCGGCCAACGTTCTCGCCGGCCGAAAAGTCATGGACGCTCTCACCGGCAGGGTCGAGAGCGTCGACCTGTGGCCTCTGACCCAGAGCGAGATCGAGGGGGCGAAGGGCAATTTCGTCGACTCTCTCTTCTCCGGTGCTCCCCCACACATCGAAGGTGCTCCGGTGGGCCGCGCGGCGCTCGCCGGACGCTTGACCGCGGGCGGCTATCCCGAGGCACGCCTCCGTGACGAGGCGCGACGCACCCACTGGTTCGACAGCTACCTGGAGTCGACCCTCCAGCGCGACCTGACCGACATCAGCGATGCCCACAAGCTCAAAGAAATGCCGCGCCTCCTCCGCTTGCTGGCCGCGCAGGCGGCGAACATCGTCGTCCCCGCCAACATCAGCAGGAACATCGCCCTCGACCGCGGCACGGTCGAGGCGTACATCGGCCTCCTCGAAACCGTGTTCCTCGTCCGGCGGCTGCGAGCATGGACCCCCGGGCTCGCCAACCGCGAGCTGCGCCACCCGAAGGTCTACGTCGTCGACACCGGCCTGCTGCTGCACCTGCTGGGCGCGGATGAGCAGCGCCTCGCCGAAGACGACCAGATCACCGGGAAGGCCGTGGAGAACTTCGTCGCCATGGAGATCCTTCGTCACGCGGAGTGGTCGGAGGGAATGCCGACGACGTTCCACTACCGCCAGGGGCGAGACGAGATCGACGTCGTCCTCGAGGACCGTGCCGGCAACATCGCGGCCGTGGAGGTGAAGGCGAGCGCCTCGATCCGGGTGCGGGACTGGCGGGCCCTGGAGCGCCTCCGAGACGCGAAGGGCAAAGGTTTCCGCTGTGGCGTGCTGGTCTACACGGGCGAGGCCACGGTGCCCTTGGGCGACCGGATCTTCGCCGTGCCGATCAGCGGCCTTTGGGCGTAGGGACAGAGGCGACCGTCACCGTCTTGGTGACGGTAGAGGGTGAGCTTCAGATGGACCGTCTTGCCCTTGGGACCTTCACCTGGACCGAGCCGACCTGGCGTCCAAACAATTGCCGACCTCTTCCGTCCGGTTGATGCCGAAGGCCGGCAGGGCGCCACCGACAGCAGGCGGCATGGAATCGTCGCTCCCCCTCCGATTTGTCTAGATCCTGTTACTGCGCCGGGCGGGTTCCCATCGGGCGACGAGTGCGGTACGCCCTGGCACGGCGCGAAGCTTCCGACACCCTCGCGCCCGGCGGAGCGCCGGAAGCCGCATCACGACGCCATTCGCGACATCGCCACGTCCCTCCAGTCTCCGACCAGGGCGCCCGGATACTGGCCGAGCCCGTCCCCGCCGAATTCTTTCTCCGAGCGCCGCGCGGGCGCCGTCATTCCCCCCCATCGGCCGGAGTCAGATGGAATCGAGGCCGGTCCCGGGTCGGTGGAGGGACCGGGGCCTACGGGGCGTTCCCGAGGTCCTTCACCTGACGGTGAGCCCGAGCCGCTTGGCGAGGGGCTTGCCGCCCGGCGGCCGGAAGGCGACCGCGAGCTCGTAGGCGCCGGGAGCAAGCTGCCCCGGGACCTTCAGCGCGACCCCGGCGGTGCCGGCCTCGGTGACGGTGAGCTTGCCGCGCGCGACGGGTCGCCTGCCCTTCAGGAGGGTCACTTCGAGCGAGCCAGGCTGCCCGAAGGTGACGGTGAGCTTGAGCTTGGTCCGACCGGCGGCGAAGGAGCTCGGCGCGATGACCTTGAGCCTGCCCACGGTCGCAGAGCGCGTCCCGCCGCCGTTGGCCTGGCCGAGCGCGCTCGCCGAGAGCGGCGCCACCGCCGTGACCGCGCCGCCGGCTTTGACCTGGCCGGTGGTCAGCGCGGGCGAGCCCGGCGGCGTGAAGCTGCCGGCGCCGGTCCCGGGGAGGGGCGCGCCGTCGCCGTCGCCTCCGGTCGACTTGCCGCCGCCTCCGCCCTCACCTCCGCCTCCACCCGCCCCGCCGCCCGTACCGCCTCCGCCACCCGTGCCGCCCCCACTCCCACCGGGGGCCGCGACGGTGACCGTCACCGTGCCGCTGCCGCCGTTGCCGGCGCCGTCGGTCGTCGCGGCGCGCACGACGAAGGTGCCCGGCTGCGTATAGGTATGGGTCGGCGCGGACCCGGAGCCATGCGTGGAGTTGTCACCGAAGTCCCAGTCGTAGTTGCCGCTGGTCCCGGCCGGGTCCTCCGCGCCGGCACCGAACCTGACCAGTTGGCCGACCGTCACGTTGACCGCGTCCGCGTTCACCGTCACCGTCGGGCCGGTGGTGTCCACGGTGACGTCGTCGCAGGCCGGCGCCGAGAGGTTGGCGGAGGTCGAGTTCGCCGTGCCGTTCCAGGGATTGACCGGATCGTCCGGGACCGCCGAGTCGGCGCTGATCGAGCAGACGACGTAACGACCTTCGCCGGGCACGTTCAAGGTGCAGGAGAAGCTGTCGGAGAGGTTGGCCGGGTAATGCCCCATGTCGTTGGGGATCGATGGCACGCTGCACACCGAGGAGACCTGGTTGGGGCTGCACTGCGTCGGATATTCGGCGGCGCAGACCCAGTTGGAGGCGGTGCCGTTCGGGCCCTGCCAAGGCGGGCTGATCGCGTCCTGGTAATCGATCCGGACCGGCACCGTCGCCGTGTTGACCACCGGCGCGTCACCCGCGAGGTGGACGCTGCTCGTCGGTTTGCTCCGGTCGATCGTGCTGGTCGGGCAGAGCACGTACTGGCCGTTCGCCTGCGGCTCGGTCTGCCAGATCACCGCGGCCCAGTGGTACGCCGCCATACACACCGCGTAGGTGCTGCCTTCCGCCAACACCGTGCTCGGCGTGAACGGATACTGGTTGTACGAGGTGGAGCCGCTCGGCAGGTTGCCACTGCAGTTCGACCCACTCACCCCCGGCCCGCCGACAGCCCCCTCGACCACCTGTTCGGAGCCGCCAGGCAGCAGCCGCACGGTCCAGATGCAGACCCGATATTCAGCGAACGCAGCCGGCTTGTTGGCCGTGAAATACACGTGATTGGTCGTCGCCGTCCTGGTGAAGATCGGCTCCGGAGCGGCGGTGAGCGTGGCCGACGCGGCAGGGACGAGGACCCCCAGACCAACGCAGGCCACCGCCAGCGCAAAGCTGCCGAACGTAAGGACGCGACGCACGCCCCGTACCCGACCACAGCGACGCCAAAGCCGCATCGGTGGAACCACCTATGTTGGCCAAATGGTCGACAGGCAGCGTCAGGGCAGGCCGAACGCGGCAGCCGCCGCGTTCGCAGCCGCACCAGCGCGACCCCTTCGGCGCCGGTTCGACCCCGACCGACGAGGCGGACCCAGGACTCGGCTCGACGCGCATCCGGCCCTGTCGGCGCCCCCGCCCCCCAACTTGTCGTCCCCATAGCACAGTCGCCCGCCCAAAGTTCAAGGTCCGGGCTCCCCGGCCGAAGAGTCGGGAGACGCGTCCATCCGAGAAGGAGAGAGCCTGATGCACCGCCTGCTGTCCAAGCTGACCTACGCCAACGTCGTCGCCACCCTCGCCCTCTGCCTCGCGCTCGGCGGCGGCGCCGCGTTCGCCGCCGGGAAGATCGGCTCGA
>Ga0153956_1001595_pt1 | contig 19267 bp, 10 predicted proteins | sample TSFL040MetaG_FD_104704 | JGI IMG/M metagenome (GOLD analysis project Ga0153956, IMG submission 104704) | Attine ant fungus gardens microbial communities from Florida, USA - TSFL040 MetaG | ecosystem: Host-associated > Fungi > Mycelium > Unclassified | place: USA: Florida, Wekiwa Springs...
CCGCATGCTGTCGTTCGACAGCGTGAAGCTGCGGCTCGACCGCGAGCAGTCGCTGTCGTTCCTCGAATTCAACTACATGATCATGCAGGGCTACGACTTCGTCGAGATCAACCGCCGCTACAACTGCATTCTCCAGATGGGCGGTTCCGACCAGTGGGGCAACATCATCAACGGCGTCGATCTCAGCCACCGCATGGGCGGGGCCCAGCTTTACGCACTGACCACGCCGCTGCTCACCACGTCATCAGGCGCGAAGATGGGCAAGACCGCAAAGGGCGCGGTCTGGCTCAACGGCGACGTGTTCAGCCCCTATGACTTCTGGCAGTACTTCCGCAACACCGAGGACGCCGATGTCGGCCGCTTCCTGAAGGTGTTCACGCGGCTGCCGCTCGACGAAATCGCCAAGCTCGAAGCGCTCGGCGGCGCGGAGATCAACGAGGCGAAAAAGATTCTGGCGACCGAAGCGACTGCCGTGGTGCACGGCCGCGAAGCCGCCGAGGAAGCCGCCGAAACCGCGCGGCGCACCTTCGAGGAAGGCGCCATCGCGCAGAACCTGCCGACGCTTGAGATTGCGCATGGCGAACTCGATGCTGGCGCGAGCGTGCTTGGCCTGTTCGTGAAGGCAGGTCTCGTCGCCTCGAACGGCGAAGCGCGCCGCCAGATCAAGGGCGGCGGCATTCGCGTCAACGACACACCGGTGACCGACGACAAGATGATGCTGACGCCTGCGGCGCTGACACCGGAGGGCGTGATCAAGCTTTCTCTCGGGAAAAAGAAGCACGTGCTGCTGAAGCCGGTCTGACCGGCTTCCTGCCGTTTACTGCATCGACTGGAAGTCCGGCGGCAGGCTCTGCTGCTTGCCGGTGTTGAAGTCGAAGATCTTGCGCAGCACGCCTGGCGCCATCGCCGAGATCGGATTGACGCGCAACACCGGCGCGCCCGGCGTACCGACGACTTCATACGTCACGCCGATCAGGCCCTCATTGCTACCGCCGCCGAGCACGAGACCCACGATCGGGATTTGCCCGAACATGTTGTTCAGCCCGTACATCGGCACGAAGGTGCCGCTCATCCGCACCTGGTTGGACGTGTAGTCGATATCGCCCTCGATGGTCGCGCCGATGGCGGGTCCGCGCACCACGCCGTCCCTGATCCGGAGTTGCCCGGTCTGACGGGTGAATTCGGCGCGCAGGCGCGAGAAGGCAATCCCCTTCGAGTTGACGTTGCCGCCATTGTTGACCACGCGATCCAGCGCCGCCTCGCCCTTGACGGTGAAATCGGTGATGTTGAGCAGTCCTTCCTGCGGCTGATCGTCGGCGGTCGGCGTGTCCATCGCCACCCACATCTCGCCGCCGACCATCTTCGAATAGACGTCGGTGAAACGGAACAGCGCGCCCGCATCGCGGGTTTCCAGGAACAACAGATCGCGCCCGCCACGTCCGCGCGAACGCAGACTGCCGGCGATCGGCGTATCCCGGCCGAGTTTGCCGGCCAGCACGAAAGCGCGGATCGTGCCACTCCGGCGCGAGAGTTTCAGATCAAAGCTGCGAATGGATTCGCCGTAAAAGCCGACAAGCGCACCAAGCTTCGCGTCGATATCGAAATTGTCGAGCTTGGCCGCCGACTTGCCCGTGGCGGTTCGGGTGTTGCCCGAGAGCACGCTTTTGATGAACCCGCGCCCGTCGAACACATCGCCGCGCAGCGTCACTTTCAGCGAGCCATCGCTGGTGCGCTCCGCCCTGAGCGAAGCCTTGTCGCCTTCCGAGGGCGTAAAGGTCGGAAATATCGCGCTGACCAGATCGTTGTTCTGGTCGACCTCGACCGTGCCCTTGATCGAGGTGCCACTGCCGTCAATGAGGACATCCTCGAACCGCATGCCTTGCGGCTTCTGAACGACGTTGAAGGTGATGCGGCCCGCCTTGCCCGCGAGCTTGGTCCAGCCCGGCAGGATGTTATCGATCTTGGCGGGCGTGATATCCGCCTCGACCCCGAGCTTGCTATCGTCGCCGCCGATCTTGCCGCTGATCTTCACCGGGATCGCGCCGGACACGCTTGGGCCGAGATCGACCCCGAGCTTGACGCGCGCAGTGTCATCGAGCGTTGCGGCGAGACGGATGTCCGCGTCGCCATCGGCACCCTTGTGATAATCGATCGAGGCTGGCTGGCCCGCGATCTTCACGTCGCCCTTGACGCGATATCCATCATTGTCCGCGACCAGCTTGAGGGAATTGGCCTCCAGCTTCTGGTTCATCGCCAGCTTGTCGATCGAGACCGCGCCGAGATCGACGTTGACGGAATATTTGGTGTCTTCCTTCGTCAGCGCGGTCTTCAGCGGCATGTTCAGCGTGATGACCGCCGCGACATTGCCCTTGCTGGTGGCGGGATCGATCATGTTCCCGCTCACATCCTTCAATCGATCCGATTGCAGGATTTCGGCGGCGGCGGGCACCGGCCCGTCAATGCGGAAGCGGACGCTGGCAGGCGCGGGCTTCGGCACCAGATCAGGTACCTGAAACAGAACGTCGGAGATCGCGAGCTTGCGGCCCCCCGGCGTATCGACGCCTCCCTGTCCGATGGTCACCTTCACCGTCCGGCCGCTGACATGACCTTTCATGTCGGCGTTATGGATCCGCGGCATTTCATCCAGCGGATGCAGATCCACACCAATGGCCGAGAAATCGACCGACAAACCCTCGTCGGGGATCGGCGGACCGCCGCGCGCAAGCGTATGAATCGGAGCGTTCACCGCGATGTCGAGATGCTGCAGGGTGCCGCTGCCCACCCGCTCGATCAGCCATTCGCGCACTTCCGGCACGATCAGGATCGGCCAGATATTTTTCAGCGTCGATGCGGGCATCGCGGTCGTGGCAAGGCCGAGTTGGACCTGCGCCGCGGGCAGCGAGTAATCGACCGCGCCCGAGCCCGCGACGCCGACTTCGCCATTGCTGATATCGCACTGGGTCATGATGATCCGGCGGTGTTCGGTATCGAACCGCAGACGTACTGCGACGCGGTTGAAGATGACGGGATTCTCTCCCTTGGGTCCCGCCAGCACGATGGTGCCACCGGACAGGCCGAGCTGCCAGTTCGGCATCACCTCGTTCGGCGCATCGAGATGCGCGAGCGAGGTCACGCGATTGCTGCCGGAGATGACCTGAAACGGCGCGACCATGACACGCCGTCCGGCATCCCAATCGAAGCGCGCCTCGATCAGGTCGATCGCCATCGGATAGTTCGGCGTGGCGCGGTCGATGATGCTGCCCTTGCCGATGGACATGGCGCCGCCGAGAAAAGTCGGCAAGCCGTCGCGTCCGACTTCGCCCTTGATCTCGCCGCTCAGCAGCATGCCTTCGGTGGTGTAGCTGAAATCCTTTAACCGCGCGGCCGCGAGCAAATGCCTGGTCGGCACCTTGTTCGCCGTCAGTTCAACCTGCCGCACCCCGTTCTGCGGCGCCCCGACGCCAAGCCTGAGCGACCAGGCTTCCGCCCCCTCCTCGCCCACGCTCATGACGACGCCACCCGCCGAGGGCCGTCTCAGACTGAGGCTGATATTTTCAAACGAAAACTTCGTTTTGTTCTGCTGGTCGTCGACCTGAAGCGAGCCATTGCGCAGGCCGATCTCGTTCAGGCTCTGACCGTCCAGTCCCTTGGAGCCGAGCGTGTCGAGCCAGTTCATGACGGCGAGCAATCCGGGCGCCGACGGCGTGACCGCCGCCGGTTGTCCTGGAGTGGACGGCGGCTGCGGCGCATCGCCCGGTGCGATCACCAGAGGCTTCACCGGCACCTTGCCGGTGGCGAGCGGTTGCGTGGTGCCCGCGGTGGACACGATCACCTCGCCGTCAGGCGTGATCCGCACCGACAATTCCGCATCGACGAGCCGCAGCGTTTCGGCGCGCAGCGTGCCCAACATCAGTGCCATGCCGGACAGGCGAACTTCCGCTTTCGGCGCACTCGCGACGATGGCCTTGTTGTGATCGCGCACCACGATGTCGCGCAGACGCACCGCGACCCTGACCCGTCCCGCGCGCTCGATCTGGGTGCCGCCGACCTCGACGGTGTGATCGTGCCCGAGGTTCTGCTCGATGGCGGAAGCAAGCCACGGTGTCACGACGTCAAGATTGATCGGCCCCGCGCCGAGGCGCAGCCACAATCCGAAAAAGCCGATGCCGAAGACGATGGCCAGAACGCCAAGCGTCGCCATGACGCGGCGCAGCCAGACCGTATCGAGAATCCGGTGCCCAAACCGTGCGAGGGGCGCCGTCAGGCGGTGCAGGCCGACACGGCGGCGCTTAAGCAGGCGCTTTGCCTGATGGCAGCGCTCGTCCTCCCACTCGGGAGCATCCCAATGGCCCGCTTGAGGTCGCGACGCTTTCTGAGGCTTCGAATCCTGCATTGCCTCACGTTGGCGTTGGGCGTTGATCGGCGGCAGGACGGGTTCTGATTGCCGGGGAAAAGGGCTCAGAACGCGGCATGCAGCGAATCCCGTCTGTTATATGTCCCGTCCAACAGCGGGCGTGGCGAATCCCGCGTCAGTCTAACCCAAGGCTCGTAAATCCCAACACTGGCGACACCAAGGCTGGCAAATGCCCAGCAGGCGATCCCGGCAGTCCCCTTCCTGCCGCAGCATCAGGTGGGGCCAATTGACGGGCGGAAAACGACGAAAGGAAGGCGTATGGCCAAGAAAACACGGAAGAAAGCCTCCACACAGACCGTCAGGAAAATCGCCACGCAATCCCGCACGACAAAGACCGCTTTGCCGCAGGCGAAGAAGCCGCGCGCACCCGTCAAAGCAGTTGTCTCCAAGACGGCCTCAGCCAAGGCCGAACAAACCCATGTCCTCAGCGAAGGCACGGCGGCTCCAGCCTTCCGGATTCTCCGCGACGACGGGGACAGCGTGTCGCTCAAGGACTTCGCCGGGCGCAATCTCGTCCTGTATTTTTACCCGCGCGCGAACACGCCTGGCTGCACGCTGGAAGCCGCCGATTTCACCCGCCTCGCACCGCAATTCGAGACGCTCGACACCGCGATCCTCGGCGTCTCCGCCGATTCACAGGCGGCGCTGCAGCGTTTCCGCAAGAAGCATGACCTCGATATCGGTCTTGCCTCCGACGAGACGCTGGCGATGCTCAAGGCCTACGGCGTGTGGGGCCAAAAATCCTTCATGGGAAGGACCTTCGACGGAATTCTTCGCACCACGGTTTGGATCGGCCCCAAGGGCAAGACCGTGCGCATCTGGCGGAACGTCAAAGTCGCCGGTCACGCCGAGGACGTTCTTGCTGCCATTCGCTCGGCATTTTCCTGAATATTAACCATGACGGTGTCAGATCGCCTCCGGCAGCCGCGCCGCTTGTTTGGCCGGCTCAGGAGTTCCGATGTCGCCGCCCTACCGTCAGTACAGTCACGCTCCCCACCATCATCCGCATGAAGACGGACGGCAGGCGCCGCGCCGCCCGCCGCCGCAGGCCCGGAACGCCCCGCAACCGCGCTCCAATCCCCACGGCTACGCCCTCGTCCATCATGGCAAGCAGGTCCGTGTCGGGCCGGTCGTGTTCTGGATCATCACCGGCTCGATCGTCCTGATGGGCGCCTGGTCGGCGGCGACCGCGACCTATTTCGCCTTCCGCGACGACGTGCTGACGCGGCTGATCGCGCGCCAGGCCGAGATGCAATACGCCTATGAAGACCGCATCGCGGAACTTCGTTCGCGGATTGACCGCACGACGAGCCGCCAGTTGCTCGATCAGGAACAATACGACGACAAGCTCACGCAGATCCTGCGCCGTCAGTCCACGCTGGAAGCCCGCACCAACGCGCTGATGGGCTTGCCCGACAACGCAGCCACCGGCGCGATCCGGCCGATGCACACGCCGCGCCGCGGAACGCCGAAGCCATCGCCGATCAACGACATCGCGCCGGTCGAAACCACGCCGCCTGGCCGCGAGGCCAATCTGAACGAACCTCCCTCCCTCTTCGAGACGATCCGCACGCGCATGACGGGGAAGCGCAGCAGCGGAAACGTTCTGGCGCGGCTTGAAACCTCGCTCGACAAAATCGAGAAGCGGCAGGTCGCGAGCCTGAACGCCGCCGAAACTCGCTACGACACCCGGCTGAAACGCGTCCATGACTTGATCTCCGACCTCGGATTGAACATGGCTCATCTCGAAGCCGCGACGCCGAAGGGCCATGTCGGCGGCCCCTACATTCCCGTGCGCGCTCCGGCGGCGAATGCGAGCGATTTCGACAAACAGCTTTATCGCGTCGCGCTGGACCGCGCGCAGGTCGACAAGCTCAACCGCACGCTGGCGATGGTGCCCTATCGCAAGCCGGTTGTCGGCGAGATCGAACTGTCCTCCGGCTTCGGCGTGCGCAACGACCCGTTCGTGGGGCGGCCTGCCATGCACAGCGGTCTCGATTTCCGTGCATCGACAGGCGATCCGGTGCGCGCCACCGCCGACGGCAAGGTCTCATCCGCCGGTTGGTCGGGAGGTTACGGACGGATGGTGGAGATCGATCACGGCAACGGCCTCGCGACCCGCTACGGACATATGTCCCAGATCGACGTCAAGGTTGGCCAGCTCGTAAAGACCGGAGAGGTCGTCGGCGAAGTCGGCTCGACTGGCCGCTCGACTGGCCCGCATCTGCATTACGAAACGCGCATCAACGGCGAAGCGGTCGACCCACAACGCTTCCTGCGCGCGGGCACGCGGTTTTCTGCTCGGGGCTGATCGTCTTCCGCGCTGCGTTCAATCTTGGCGGCGAAATCGCAAATGCATGGCGTTCGGTGTTGCGACATGCTCGCTCACCGTGTAGCCGAGCGCGGGAAGATCGATCCCGTCAAAAAGGGCCTCGCCGCGCCCCAGCAGAATCGGCGAGATCGCAACGTGTAAATCGTCGATCAGCCCCGCACGAAGATACTCGCGGATCGTAGCCACGCCGCCGCCGACCCGAATGTCCTTGGTGCCGGCGGCCTGCCTCGCGCGGTCGAGCGCCGCCTCGATTCCGTCCGTCACGAAATGAAAGACGGTGCCGCCTTTCATCGTGATCGGCTCACGTACGTGGTGAGTCAGGACGAAAACCGGACAGTGATACGGAGGCTCATCGCCCCACCATCCCTTCCAGGTCTCATCCGGCCAAGCACCGCGAACCGGGCCGAACATGTTGCGCCCCATGATCCACGCGCCGAGATTCTCAAAGCCCATCGCGGCCAAATCATCGTCAGGCCCGGCCGCGCCGCCGTCTTGTCCAAATACCTTGCTCCGGAATGTGCGTGTGGCCATCGCCCATTGATGCAAGCCGAATCCGCCGACGCCCAGCGGGCTTTCGAGACTCTGGTCCGGACCGGCGCCATAACCGTCGGAAGAGATCGAGAAGCTGCGGACGATCAGTTTGCCGCGTGCATTCATCGCAACTCCTGACAAGGAAGAAATCAGTCCACGTCCTCGATCTGGCCGGGCGCGGTGCCGAAGGCCTTTTGCGCCAGCGTCGCGGCCATGAACTCGTCGAGATCGCCATCGAGCACGCCCGATGTGTCGGAGGTCTGCACGCCGGTGCGCAAATCCTTCACCATCTGATACGGCTGCAACACGTAGGAGCGGATCTGATGGCCCCAGCCGATATCCGTTTTGGCGGCCTGATCGGCAGCGGCCTGCTCCTCGCGGCGCTTCAATTCGATTTCATAAAGCCGCGCGCGCAGCATGTCCCACGCCTGCGCGCGGTTCTTGTGTTGGGAACGCCCGGCCTGACAGACCACGGCGACGCCGGTCGGGATATGCGTGAGACGCACCGCGGATTCGGTCTTGTTGACGTGCTGGCCGCCCGCGCCGCCCGAACGCATCGTATCGACGCGCACATCGGACTCGTTGATATCGATCTTGATCGAATTATCGACCACCGGGAAAATCTGGATGCTCGAAAACGACGTGTGCCGCCGTGCGTTCGAATCGTAGGGCGAAATGCGCACGAGGCGATGCACGCCGGCTTCGGTCTTGAGCCAGCCATAGGCGTTGTGGCCGCTGATCTGGATCGTTGCCGACTTGAGGCCTGCTTCTTCGCCCTGGGTCTCTTCGAGAAACTCGATCTTGAAACCCTTGCGCTCGGCCCAGCGCGTGTACATGCGCAGCAGCATCGAAGCCCAGTCCTGGCTCTCGGTGCCGCCAGCGCCCGCATGGACTTCGAGATAGGTGTCGAACCTGTCGGCCTCGCCGGACAACAGTGCTTCAAGCTCCTGCCGCGCGACGTCCTTCTTCAGCGCCTTGAGCGCGTTCTCGGCGTCGGTCACGACGGATTCATCGTTCTCGGCTTCGCCGAGTTCGATCATGCCGACCTGATCCTCAAGCTCACGCTCGACCTTGCCGATGCCCGTAAGCTGCCCCTCGAGCGAGGTGCGCTCCTGCATCAGCTTCTGGGCCTTCTGCGGATCGTTCCAGAGATTGGGGTCTTCGGCGAGGTTGTTCAGTTCGGCGAGACGAGCGGTTGCGGCATCGACGTCAAAGATGCCTCCTCAGCAGCCCGACTGACTGCTTGATCTCTTCGACAAGGCGTTCGACTTCAGGACGCATCTTGGTTCTTTGTCTTTCATTCAACATTGCAGCGCATACGCGCAAATCCGTGCCGCACGGCTTACCCGCTGCGGCGCGCCGATGCAATCAGGTCAATAGAGCCCGCCGGTACCCGGACGCATGATCGCGCGATTCGCATCCGGAGACACGGTGAGCACCTGGCCGTTGCCGTCGGCCATGCCGATGGCGGCGTAGTTGTCAGGCGGCGCGGTGCCAGGCTTGAAGGCCTCGAGGATGGTGCGGCCTGAATCGCCCGGCCCCGCCCGCATGCCGCTCTTGAGATCGACGCGCACGAGCTTGATGCCCGCCGGCACGCGGAACGGCACCGCAGGCTTGTCCGCCAACGCGATCTTGAGGAAGTCCCTCGCAACCGGTGCTGCGAGATGGCCGCCGGTGCCGCCGCGGCCGAGCGCCTTCGGCTTGTCGTAGCCGATATACAGACCGATGACGACGTCCGGCGAGAAGCCGACGAACCATGCGTCCTTCTCGTCGTTGGTGGTGCCGGTCTTGCCCGCGATCGGCTTGCCGACCTCGCGCACGACGGTCGCCGTGCCGCGCTGGACCACGCCTTCCATCATCGACGTGATCTGGTAGGCGGTCATCGGATCGAGCACCTGCTCGCGGCGGTCGATCAGCGTCGGCTCGGGCTGGTTGTACCAGCCATCCTGCGCGTCGCAGCCGCGGCATTCCCGCTGGTCGTGCTTGTAGATGGTGTGGCCGAAGCGATCCTGAATGCGGTCGATCAGCGTCGCCTTCACGCGCTTGCCGCCATTGGCGATCATCGAATACGCCGTGACCATGCGCATCACGGTCGTCTCGCCCGCGCCGAGCGCGTAGGACAGATAGTTCGGCAGTTCGTCATAGACGCCGAAGCGCTTGGCGTATTCGCCGATGATCGGCATGCCGATATCCTGCGCGAGACGCACCGTCATGTTGTTGACGGAATGCTCGAGACCGAAGCGCAGTGTCTGCGGGCCGTAATACTTGCCGGTCGAATAGTTTTCCGGCCGCCACACATTGCCCGAGCCCTGATCGATCTCGATCGGCGCGTCGACCACGATGCTCGACGGCGTGTAGCCGTTGTCGAGCGCGGTCGAATAGACGATCGGCTTGAAGGACGAGCCGGGCTGCCGGTAGGCCTGCGTGGCGCGGTTGAACTGGCTCTGGTCGAACGAGAAGCCGCCGGTCATCGCCAGCACGCGGCCGGTGTTCGGGTCCATCACGATCAACCCGCCGGAGACTTCAGGAATCTGGCGCAGCCGGTATTGTCCCTCGACCTTGCTGCCGTCCTTGTTCAGAAGCGGATCGACATAGATGACATCGCCCGGCGACAGCACCTGTGTCACCTTGGTCGGCGCCTTGTAGCGCGTCGGACCGGATGCCGCCTTGGCCCAGCGCACGCCATCCATGCTGATAAGTCCGGTCTCGCGGTCCTTGGACACCGCGCCGCCGAGAATACGGCCCGGCTGGAAGCCGATGCGCGCGGACTGATCGTTTGCTTCGAGCACCACGGCCATGCGCCACGGCGAAACGTCGGACAATGCCTTGACCTCAGCGAGCTTCACGCCCCAGTCGCTGGACAGATCGATCTTGGTCACCGGCCCGCGCCAGCCGACCGACTCGTCGTAATTGACGAGTCCCTTGACCATCGCCTGCCGCGCCAGCACCTGCAATTTCGGATCGAGCGTGGCGCGCACCGACAGGCCGCCTTCATAGAGCTTCTTCTCGCCATAGCGCTCGAAGATGTCGCGGCGCACTTCCTCGGCAAAATATTCGCCCGCGAAGACATGCGCGGCGTTGCTGCGGCTGGTGACGGCGAGCGGCTCCTTGCGGGCAGCCTGCGCATCCGCCTGGCTGATCCAGCCGTTTTCGGCGAGACGATCGATCACGTAGTTACGGCGCTCGACCGCGCGGGCGTGGTTGCGCACCGGATGAAGCTGCGCGGGCGCCTTCGGCAGAGCCGCGAGATAGGCTGCCTCCGCGACCGTCAGTTCGTTGACCGACTTGTCGAAGTAAACAAGCGAGGCCGCGGCAATGCCGTAGGCGCCGAGACCGAGATAGATTTCGTTGAGGTACAGCTCGAGGATCTTTTCCTTGCTGTAGGTGCGCTCGATGCGCATCGCGAGCAAGGCTTCCTTGATCTTGCGGGTGAACGACACTTCGTTCGTCAGCAGGAAGTTCTTCGCGACCTGCTGGGTGATGGTGGAGGCGCCCTGCGGGCGGCGATTCGAGCCGTAGTTCTGGGCATACAGCAGCGCGGCGCGCGCCATGCCGGTGAAGTCGATGCCGCCGTGCTCGTAGAAGTTCTTGTCTTCGGCGGCGAGGAACGAATTGATCACGCGCTTGGGGATCGCCTGGATCGGCAGATAGAGCCGGCGCTCCTTGGCGTATTCGGCCAGCAATGAGCCGTCGGCGGCGTGAACGCGCGTCATCACCGGCGGCTCGTAATTCTTGAGTTGGGTGTAGTCCGGCAGATCCTTGGAATAATGCCACAGCATCGCCGCGACGGCGCTGACGCCGACGAGGAACAGGATCGTTCCGGCGGCAAAAAGGAACCCCAGGAAGCGCACCAGCAACCGCATTCTCAATCCATATTCAGTTAAGACGCCTCTGAACGGGCGGTTTCGCTCAAGCGCGACCGGATCGCGGCGGAACCATAGCACTGAGGCAGGCGCTTGCGGCGACCGATTCAGTTTTCCCCGTTCTCTATAAAGCGCAGGCTGTGTCCAAACTAGGGCTCTGTCACGGCTTGGCGTTCGTCGCGGGCCCGGCGCTCATCCGCGTGGCCGGAGCGCCACCTCGGGGGTCGAAGAACGCCTCGATCGCAGCGGTGACGGAACCGGCGGTTTTCTCCCGCCAGTTGTCCGAGACCAGATTATGCAGGTCATCCTTATTCGATACGTAGCCAAGTTCGAGCAATACTGAAGGTACATCGTGCGCCTTCAGAACCCGGAACCCGGCGGACTTCAGCGGGTGCTTGTGCATCCGCGCCACCGTCTTCATCTCCTGCATTAGAGTCTTGGCAAAACGGCTTGAAAACGCTCGCGTTTCCCGCTGAGTGAGATCGATCAGAATATCCGCGACCTCGGTCGGCTCCTCGGTCAGGTCGATCCCCGCGATGGCATCGGCCTTGTTCTCGGACTCCGCGAGCTTTTCCGCCTCCGCGTCAGAGGCCTTGTCGGACAGCGTGTAGATGGTCGCGCCCTGGGCGTCGCCTTCCCGTTTCGGCAAGGCATCGGCGTGAATGGATACGAACAGCGACGCGGCGTGTTCGCGCGCGAACTTCACGCGGTCGGCGAGCGGAATGAAAGTATCGTCGCTGCGCGTCATCACCACACGGTATTTGCCGGACTTCTCGATGCGCTCGCGCAGCGATGTGGCAAAGGAGAGCACGAGATCCTTTTCGTTCTCGCCGCTGGACGCGACCGTGCCGTTGTCGATGCCGCCATGGCCGGGATCGAGCACGATGAGGGGACGGGAATCCTCCGGCTTTGCCGATTGCGGCGGAATCTTCGCGGCCGGATCAGCATCAGCGACGATCGTGGGACGCAAGCCGGAGGTCGCGTCCGCATTCTGCCGCGCCTCACGCTTTACTGTCGCGGCGTCGGACGTGGCCAGTTGGACCACCAGCCGTGCGGGCTGGCCGTTGGCCGCATCCAGCGAGTACGCCTTTTCGATCTTCGCCGGACCGTTCAGATCCATCACGATCCGCGAGGCGCCGGGCATCACCATGCCGTAGCGGAACGCCCGCACCAGTCCGCTGCCGGTCTTGCCGCTGCCCTCAGGCAGACGGAACGCCACCTGCGGGATATCGACCACGACGCGGTAAGGATCGGCCAGCACGAAACCGCGCACATCCACCTTGCGGTCGAGATCGAGAATGAAACGGGATTGGCGTTCGTCGCCCGCGACACGCGCATCGGATGCGACCGGCAGGCTCATTGCAACTTCCGGGCGAGACGGAGCCGACTCAACCGCATATGCAACCGGGGCACCGGACAGTGCCGACCAGGTCAATCCGGCGGCAACCACCGGCAGAACGCGGATTTTCGTCCAGCTTTTCAAGGAATCCCCCGCCTCTGCGCCCCCTTTTATCCCAATAGAACTCCACGGTTAACCGCTGCTTACCCGCGAGAGACGGTTTACGGGCTTGTGTTGCAGCCGCGTGACGCTTCCCTTGCCAGAAGACACCAATGACCGTATGTTTTCCCCGCTGACGGTTTGAACTTCCGGTTGTACTGCGTTCAACTCCCGCACCAGCGTTCGGCCTCGAAATGTCTTGAGGCCCAACGGATTGACCGACCCTCCTTCCAGCCAGCGCAGTGCGCGGCCGGGCCTGGAAAGCCGGTTCGAGGTGTTCGGGAGACCAGGAAGCCAGACGGCAACCGGCTCGCGCCCGCAAGGACGCGGACTGCCAATCCGGCGCTCACAACGCCGGCTGGCTTTTAATGCACCAGCTCTTGCTGGCCCCGTTGGCGAGACAAGGCAGCACACCGCTGCCAAACGATTTAGACGGGCCGCTGCTTAGATGCGCCACACTGTTACGCCGATCAGGACTTCCCACGAAGTCCTCCCAGTTCCCTCGACAATCCGACGCGACGTGTTTGCGCGACGGGAGACGTTCGGGCTGGATTCGGCACGGGGCATCACATGGCGGTTTGGCCTTCCCCTCACCCCCGAATCAGGTGGACCGTTCCGCCGTCCGGCCGCGCATGATGCGCTGGCCGCCGGGCCTGCCGTCCGCCGCCATGAGTTCCCAAATGCCCAACAAAATGTTGATCGACGCCACCCACCCGGAGGAAACCCGGGTCGTCGTGGTTCGCGGCAACCGCGTCGAAGAGTTTGATTTCGAGTCTGCGCAACGCAAGCAGCTTCGCGGCAACATCTATCTCGCCAAGGTCACGCGCGTGGAGCCCTCGCTCCAGGCCGCGTTCATCGAGTACGGTGGCAACCGCCACGGCTTCCTCGCCTTCAGCGAAATTCATCCCGACTACTACCAGATTCCGGTCGCCGACCGTCAGGCGCTGATCGAAGCCGACGAGCGCGCGCACCGCGAAGCCGAAGAGGAAAACGAGAACCGCGCCAGCCGCCGCCGTTCGCGCCATCGCAACTCGCGCCGCCGCGACCGTGGCGAGCGCGTGCAGAGTGCCGTCGTCGAGGACAGCACACCGGCCGCCGAGGCGCCCCCGGCCTTCCCGCATGGTTCCACCGAGCCGCAGCCTTTCGGCAATTATGGTTTTGACGACGAACCGGCCGAAGACGGCACGGCACCCGTCGCTGTCGAGGCATCGGCTACACCGGACGACCAGATCCAGCCTCTGCCGGGCAGCGATTTCGGCGATCAGGCCGACGAAAGCATCGCCGATCCGTACTTCGTCGCGCCAGCCGTTGAGCAGGCCGAGAACGCCGCCGCCCATCACGACGACGAACATTCCCACGATCATGACCATGCGTCGCACGATGAAGCCCATGACGATGCGCATGCCGATCACGAGCATCACGACGCCGAACATGCCGAATCCTCCGTCGCGGACGGCGACGAAGACGAGGACGACGACGAGGAAGAACAAGTCGAATCCGTCGGCGGCGACGACGCGCTGGAGGAAGTGCCGGAGCGCGCCTTCCGTCCGCGCCGCCAGTACAAGATTCAGGAAGTCATCAAGCGCCGCCAGGTGATGCTGGTACAGGTGGTCAAGGAAGAGCGCGGCAACAAGGGCGCTGCGCTCACGACCTATCTGTCGCTCGCCGGACGTTATGCCGTGTTGATGCCGAACACCGCGCGCGGCGGCGGCATCAGCCGCAAGATCACCTCGGCGCAGGACCGCAACCGCCTCAAGGACGTGGTGCAGGATCTCGATGTGCCGGAGGGCATGGGCATCATCCTGCGCACGGCGGGCGCCTCGCGCACCAAGCCGGAAATCAAGCGCGACTTCGAATACCTCATCCGCATGTGGGAGACGGTTCGCGACCTCACGCTAAAGTCGCAGGCCCCCACCCTCGTTTACGAGGAAGGCTCGCTCATCAAGCGTTCGCTGCGCGATCTCTACAACAAGGAGATCGACGAAGTTCTGGTGTCCGGCGATTCCGGCTATCAGGAAGCGCGCGACTTCATGAAAATGCTGATGCCCTCCAGCGTCCGCGCCGTGAAGCCCTATCGCGACACGCAGCCTTTGTTCTCGCGGATGGGCGTCGAGAGCCAGTTGGACGCGATGTTCTCGCCGACCGTGACGCTGCGTTCCGGCGGTTACATCGTCATCAACCAGACCGAAGCGCTGGTCTCGATCGACGTCAACTCGGGCCGCTCGACGCGCGAGCACCACATCGAGGACACCGCCCTCAAGACCAATCTCGAAGCCGCCGAGGAAGTCGCGCGCCAGTTGCGGCTGCGCGACCTCGCGGGCCTGATCGTCATCGACTTCATCGACATGGACGAGAAGCGCAACAACCGCGCGGTCGAACGCAAGATGAGCGATTGCCTGCGGCAGGACCGTGCGCGCATCCAGGTCGGACGCATCTCGCATTTCGGTTTGCTGGAGATGTCGCGCCAGCGCATTCGCGCCAGCGTGCTCGAAAGCTCGACCGAGCCCTGCCCGACCTGCGGCGGCACCGGCCATGTCCGTTCGGTGGCGTCGGTCGCGCTGCAATTGCTGCGCAGCCTCGAAGAACAACTGATGAAGAGCGGCACCCACAATTACACGGTGCGCACCCGCACCGACGTGGCGCTGTACGTTCTCAACCACAAGCGCGGTCACCTGCGCGACCTCGAGGAAGCCTTCCAGGTCACGCTCGCGGTGATCGCCGACTCGAGCGTGAACGGCCAGCAGTCGTTCGTGATCGAGCGCGGCGAACAGGTTCACACCACCGAAGCCGCCAAGGCCCTGCTTGCCGCGCGCGTTGCCGCGCAGCCGGTCGAGGTCGAGGAGTTCGACGACGAGGACGAGTTCTTCGAAGAAGAAGTCGAGGCGGAAACCGATAACGCCGAAGCTGCCGACACCGAGACGGCTGAAGCGCGCGGCGAAGGCGAGGAAGGTCCGCGCCGCAGGCGCCGCCGCCGTGGCCGTGGTCGCGGACGTGGCGGTGAAGGCCGCGACGCCGCTCAGGCATCTCCCGCCAATGGCGACGAAGCCGTTGCAGGTGACGAAGCGCAAGTTGAATCCGGCGATGATGGCGAGGAGGAGTCCGAGGCTGCTCCCGCACGCGCCGATCAGGAGAATGGCGAGCGCCGCCCGCGCCGCCGTGGCCGTCGTGGCGGCCGCCGCCGTCGCGGCAACAACGAGAACGCCAATGGCGACGAAGTCGTCGCCACGGACAACGACAGCGACGCCGAGACGGCTCCGTCCTTCGAAGCGCACGACCTCAGCATGCCCTCGTTCGACGCACCGCAGCCTGAGGAAGCATCCGAAACCGCAGAGCCTGTGGCTGAGGCAGCCGCAGACGCTCCGCAAGCCGCTGCGCGGGTCGCCGAACCGGTCGCGCCCGCATCTGAGGACGACAAGCCGCGCCGCTCCACCGTGCGTGAGAAGGTCAGCTTCTTCTTCAACAATGATGCGTCAGCGGCGCCGGAGCCTGCACCCGCGCCGGTCGCAACGCCTGAGCCGTCCGAACCTCAACCGGCGGCCGAGCCTGCGCCCGCAGCGCCACGCCGCATGGGCTGGTGGTCGCGCCGCACGAGCGAGTAAGACGCAAGCTCGAACGAACAGCTAACGTCATTGCGAAAGAAGCCATCCGGTCCAAGACTGGGTGGCTTCTTTCATTCTACGCCAGCCAGCGCGTGATCCGCGCGATCGCCTCTTCCGTTTCCGCCTTTGAGCCCGCATAGCAGAAGCGCAGGAACGACTTTCCGTGTACCGGATCGAAATCGATACCGGGTGTCGCCGCGACATGCGCTTCCTCCAGCATGCGCCGGGCGAAATCGAAGCTGTCATTCGTGAAGCGCGCGACATCGGCGTAGAGATAGAACGCACCATCCGCAGGCAGGAAATTATCGAGCCCCGCGCGCGGCAGGCCTTCGATCAGCAGACGGCGGTTGTCCTGATAGCCGTGCTTGATCGCGTCCATTTCCGCAGCACCATCGAATGCCGCTTCGGCCGCGATCTGCGAGAGCGTCGGCACGGAGATCGCGAGGTTCTGCTGCAGCCGCTCGATGGGACGCACCAGCGGATCGGGCACCACCATCCAGCCCACGCGCCAGCCCGTCATGCAGAAATATTTCGAGAACGAATTGATGACGAGCGCGTCCTCCGACAGCGCCGCCGCCGTGGTCGCGGGAAACGCATAATCGAGGCCGTGATAGATCTCGTCCGAAATGAAGCGGATGTTCTCGCTGGCGGCGGCGGACATCAGTTCCGCCATCGCCTCGCGGCTCATCATCGTGCCTGTTGGATTGGCGGGGCTCGCCACCAGCACGCCTTTCAGCGGCGTCTTGCGATGCGCGGCGAGCAGCATCTCGCCGCTGAGCGCGTGGCGTGTCGCAGCAGTGGTCTCGATCGGCACCGGCTCACAGCCGAGCGCGGTCAGGATATGGCGATACGGCGGATAGCCCGGCAGCGTCACCGCCACACGATCGCCCGGCTCGAACAGCGTCAGGAACGCCAGAATGAATGCGTTCGACGAGCCGGTGGTAACCACGATCCGCTCCGGGTCGACCTCATGGCCATGGGTCTCGCGATAATGCCGTGCGATACGTTGCCGCAACGACGGAATGCCGAGCGCGGAGGTGTAATCGAGCCGTCCCGCATCGATCGCGGCCTTGGCCGACGCGCGGGCCGCCAACGGTGCTGGCGACGCAGGCTGGCCGACTTCCATGTGGATGACATGGCCGCCCGCCGCCTCGATTCGGGCCGCCGCCGCCATCACGTCCATCACCATGAACGGTGGAACATCGCCCCGGCGCGAGGCCGTTAAAAGCTCCGTCGCGGAGCGAATTCTCCCATCCCGCATGAAATCTGCTATGCCATGGTTAGAGATAGAACAGGTTGGATTAAAAACGGAACAGGTTGGCGCGAGCGGGCTTTCACCGCCGCGCTCCCGCCGTATTCCGTCCCTTGAACGGTCTTTACCACGTGCCATCGTGCGGCTCCATTGCCGGTGGCCCGCATGAAACGGATTTGCCTGCCGCGCCCATGACGCTACTTGCCGCCCAGACCGCATCGGCCCGGACCGGCCTTGCCCGCCGCGCGATCGCAACGCTCGCCTCGGTGGCGCTGTTGCTGACGAGCTGGCCTGCCGTCGTCCCGCTTTCCGCAGAAACCAAAAAAGGGCCGCCGCTGCTGCGCGACACCGAAACCGAACAATTGCTGCGCGAATATTCGCGGCCGATCCTGCGCGCGGCGGGACTCGAGAAGCAGAATATCCAGGTCGTCATCATCAACGACGCGAGCTTCAATGCCTTCGTCGCCGACGGACGGCGAATCTTCGTCAATTACGGCGCGTTGTTGAAATCGGAGACGCCGAACCAGATCATCGGCGTACTCGCGCACGAGACCGGCCATCTTGCGGGCGGGCATCTTGCGAAGATGCGCCAGCAGATCGCGAACGCACAGACCCAGATGATCGTCGCCATGCTGCTCGGCGTCGGCGCGGCGGTTGCCGGTGCGCGATCGGGCGCAGGCGCCGGAGGTGCCGCGGCGATTGCCGCTCCGCAATCGATGATCATGCGCACGTTGTTGTCCTATCAGCGCCAGCAGGAAGAAAGCGCCGACAAGGCTGGCGTGAAATTTCTCAACGCGACCAGCCAATCGGCCAAGGGCATGTACGAAACGTTCAAGCGCTTCCAGAATGACAGCCTGTTCGCGGCCTACGGCGCGGATCCCTACATGCAGTCACATCCGATGCCCGCCCAGCGCGTCGAGGCTCTCGAAGGTCTCGCGAAATCGAGCCCCTACTGGAACAAGAAGGACGATGCCGCGCTTCAGCACCGCCATGACATGATGCGCGCGAAGGTGTCCGGATTCATGGAGCGCGCCGAAACGGTGTATCGCCGCTATCCGATCTCCGACAACAGCCTGCCTGCCCGCTACGCCCGCGCCATCGCCACCTATCTCCACGGCGATCCGCGCAGCGCCATCGCCCAGATCGATGCGCTCATCAAAGCCGAGCCCGCGAACCCCTATTTCTACGAATTGAAGGGGCAAGCGCTGCTCGAAGGCGGCCACCCGCAGGAGGCCATCGCCCCCTTCCGCAAGGCCGTTCAATCGTCGAACCAGGCACCGCTCATTGAGATGTTACTTGGTCAGGCGCTGGTGGCGTCGGATAATAAGGCTTACGCAAACGAGGCGATTGCGATTCTCAAGGCGGCGCTGGCGCGGGAACCGGAAGCCCCCATCGGTTACACCCAGATCGCCATGGCCTACGGCCGCAAGGGCGACCTCGCCGACGCCGACCTCGCCGCAGCGAATGCGGCGTATCTGCGCGGCGATCAGAAGACCGCGCGCGACCTCGCCTCGCGCGCCAAGACACGTTTTCCGGTCGGCTCACCCGGATGGGTCCGCGCCGACGACATCGTCAACACGAAACCGATCAAGAACTGACGCCGGTTCAACGGCCAAAGGAGTTTTCATGCTATCCCTTCGTTCGCTCGCACCCTTCGCTCTCGCGCTCGCCGTGAGCCTTCCCGCCGCCGCGTCAGCGCAGTCGTTCACCGACGCGCAGCGCAAGGACATCGAAACGGTGGTGCGGGATTATCTGATCGCGCACCCCGAAGTGCTGGA
>Ga0153956_1001596_pt1 | contig 19259 bp, 19 predicted proteins | sample TSFL040MetaG_FD_104704 | JGI IMG/M metagenome (GOLD analysis project Ga0153956, IMG submission 104704) | Attine ant fungus gardens microbial communities from Florida, USA - TSFL040 MetaG | ecosystem: Host-associated > Fungi > Mycelium > Unclassified | place: USA: Florida, Wekiwa Springs...
CCCGACTTGGTCTTCAGCTTGGGCATTTGGCTCTCCTTGATGCCGCGATCCGCGCGCCAGAACGGCTCGCCGGGACGGCTAAATGCTCGCTAGAGCGTTGAATTGCTTGGGGTATTTGCCCGTGTGGCAAAGCCAGCAAAAACATCGCCACGGCAGCCCTTATTCAGCCGGGCGATGAGAGGGGGCTTATGGCAGAGGAAAGCCCGGTTTGCAACGCCAAACGGCGCAGTGCGCCGCTCTGCCATGAGGCCGATGCATGTTTTGCCGCATTGGAGAATCGCCCAAAGCCCCCATATTTTCGGTGTCGCCGAGATGGAAGGATTTGAAATGCCGAAGACAAAGAGCCGTGCCAAGGTCAGGGTTGCCGCGATTCAAGCCGATACCGCCCGTCTGGCCGCATGGCTCGGGGCCGGTGCGCTGGTGATCGGGGCGCTGATCGCGCGAGGCTTCTGAACGCTCTTTTTGAAGGGCTGAAACTGAAAAAGGCGCCTTGAGGGGCGCCTTTTCGTTGTCTGTTGTCACCTTGAAGGCGCGTCGATCAGCGCGGGGCGAGAACCATCACGACCTGACGGCCTTCGAACTTCGCGTCCTGCTCCACCTTGGCGATATCGGCCACTGCGGTCTTCACCTTGTCGAGCAGCTTGGTGCCGATCTCCTGGTGCGCCATTTCACGGCCACGGTAGCGCAGCGTGATCTTGACCTTGTCGCCTTCCTCGAAGAAGCGAAGCATGGCGCGCATTTTCACGTCGTAATCGTGGTCGTCGATCATCGGGCGGAGCTTGATCTCCTTGATCTCGACGATCTTCTGCTTCTTGCGCGCTTCGGCGGCTTTCTTCTGGGCCTGAAACTTGTACTTCCCGTAGTCCATGATCTTGCAGACCGGCGGGTTGTTGTTCGGCGAAATCTCGACGAGATCCATGCCGGCTTCCATCGCCATCTTCACGGCGGCCGATGTCTCGGTGACGCCGACGTTGACGCCGTGCTGGTCGATCAGTTGGACTTCGAGATTGCGGATCTCATCATTGGTGCGGGGCCCGTCTTTCGCGACTGTGGGCGGGGCTCTGTTGGGACGGCGAATGGGAAGGTCTCCACGATTGTTGAAAGAAGCGGTGATTTTGAAGAAATTCGATGGCACGGGCAAGGCGAGGGAAGGCGGCTCACGCTAAAAACCCGTAGAGTCGCATTCCGGTCACGGTGCAGGTGCCTGCGCCAGTTCCATGTAGAGACGAACGGTCCGTTCGGCAACTGCCGCGGGCCCGCTCAGGTCGGAAACCCAGACCCGGCCGCGCTCGCCGATCGCCTGCCGTTCCCGTCTGGACATCTGCAGAAGGCGGGTCAGGGCGGCCGCCATGGTCTCGACATCGCCGGACGGGAAGCGCAGCCCGGTCATGCGATCTTCGGCGACGGCGGGCGGCGCCAGGATCAGGCCGGAACCGGCGGCAAGGTCGGAGGCGACGACCGGCACGCCCATCGCCTGCGCCGCGAGGATGGTGTGCAGCGCGCCTTCCGGCTGGGTCGAGGCGAACACCGCCGCCGCGGAGACCGCGAGGCTCGCCGGCAGGTCGTCGCTCAGCCCGGCGAAACGGACCACGTCGGTGGTCCCGGTCGAGAGCACGAGATCCCACAATTGCCCGGTGAAATGGGTGCGGCCCTGGTCCTCGCCGGTGAAGGCGATCAGGAAATCCTTGATCCCGGCGGCCTTCATCCAGGCGGCCGCCTGCACGATATGGTGGTGTCCCTTGCGGCGGACCATGCGCCCCGGCGCGAGGATGATGCGGGTGTCGGGGCCCGCACCGAAGGCATGGCGGATACGCGCGATGCGCTCCGGCGTGACGCGGGCGGGATCGAAGGCCGCCGAATCGAACCCGAGCGGCAGCGTCACGATCCTGTCGCGTGCGGCCGGGTAGCGGTCGCGGATGAGATCGGCGAGGTCTTCGCTCGCGGCGATCACGCGGTCGCCGCGCACCATGACGCTGTTGTAGAATCGCTTGAGCCGGTTCTGCTCGCGGAATCCCTTGAACCATGTGGTGACGAACGGACGCCGCTGTGCGCGCGCCGCGAGACAGGCGCTCCATCCCGGCGCGCGGCCGAGCGCGTGGACGATGTCGCAGCGCTCTTTCGCGATCAGCCGCGACAAGCGCCGCATGCAGCGCAGCATGTGCCAGGGATTACGGCTTGCGACGTTCATGCCGATGAACTCGCCGCCCGCCGCCACGATCTCGGGCACGAGACGGCCGCCTTGCGACACCACGATCGGCCGGTGGCCGTGGCTTGCGAGATATTGCGTCAGCGCCAGCGCGTTGAGGTCGGACGCGCCGGATTCCAGCGTCGGCACGGCGATCAGGACGGTGAGCGAGCGTAAATCCTGTCCGGAAACGTGCTGTCTTGCCGTGGAAAAGTCCGGCATCGGATGCGTATCTCGTTCAGGCGAAGGCGATCGGCGCAGGGCGGGCGCAACGCGCGGCCGGCGGCGGATGGCTGGAAGAGGAAGGGGATGTGACCGGGGCGTTGACGAACATGACCGCACCATCAATAACACGGTCAATCATCATGGCACGATACAACCGATCCGCAAAATTTTCATGACGGTTTTCCGATGACACTTCCGACTGATGCGCCGCCCGATTTCATCGATGTCAAAACGCCGCATGGCGAACGCCGCATTGCGGTGCGCCGCCGCGACGGGCGCAGGCCGGGCCTCGTCTGGCTCGGCGGATTCAAATCGGACATGCTGGGCACCAAGGCGCGTGAGCTTGACGCTTACGCGCAAGCCCGCGGCCGCGCCTGCGTCCGCTTCGATTATTCGGGCCACGGCGAATCCAGCGGCGACTTCAAGGACGGCACCATCGGCGCGTGGCTGGAAGAAAGTCTCGCGGCGATGGAAGCCTGCTGCGACGGCCCGCAGATTTTGATCGGCTCATCGATGGGCGGCTGGATGGCGTTGTTGGCCGCGCGCGCGATGCGGCAGGCGCAGGCCAAAGGAAGCGCGCGCGCCGCGCTGGCGGGGCTTGTGCTGATCGCGCCCGCGCCGGACTTCACCGAAGATCTGATGTGGGAGCGGTTCACGCCGCAAATCCGCGACGAGATCGCGCGCAACGGCGTGTGGTATCGCCCGTCCGATTACGGCGATCCCTATCCGATCACGCAGCAATTGATCGAGGAAGGCCGCAACCATCTGCTGCTCGGCGGCATGCTCGATGTCGGCTGCCCGGTGCGCATCCTGCAAGGCGTGCAGGACGAGGATGTGCCGTGGCAGCATGCGTTCAAGCTGACGCATTGCCTGCCGAGCGACGACGTGGTGCTGACGCTGGTGCAGGACGGCGATCACCGGCTGTCGCGGCCGCAGGACATCGCGCGCATTCTCGCGGCGGTGACGGAATTGGCGGAAGGGTGAGGTTTTAGGTGCGCGCTATTTCGTCATTGCGAGGAGCGCTTGCGACGAAGCAATCCAGTTTTTCCTGAGCTGGATTGCTTCGCTTCGCTCGCAATGACGAAGAAATCAAAAATCCAGATCGATGTAATGCGCGGGCGCGGGCAGGCCCGCGAGCCATTCGTTCAGCAGCGGGCGGAACGAGGGGCGCGATTTGATCCGCACATACCAGGCTTTCGCGGCTTCGTCCTCGCTCCACGGCACGTCGCCGAGATAGTCGATGACCGATAAATGCGCGGCGGCGGCGAGATCGGCATAGGTCGGCCGGTCGCCGGCGAGAAAATTCCGCGTCCGCGCCAGCCAGCCGATATAGGCCAGATGATAGCGCAGGTTCGAACGCGCGGCGCGCATCACGTCGGTCGAGGGCGCGCCGCCGCCCTGTTCGGGAGTCATGAAACGCTTGTAAACGCGCTCGGTGACGAGCGGGTCCGAAACTTCATCGTAGAATTTGTCGTTGAACCACGAGGCCAGCCTGCGCACTTCCGCGCGCGCGATCGGGGTCGGCGGCATCAGGCGTCGCTCGCCGAGTTGCGCGCCATAGGATTCGTCGAGATATTCGGCGATCACCGATGCGCCGGAAATCGGCGGCTCGCCATCGAGCATCATCACCGGCGTGGTGCCTGCCGGATTCATCGCCAGAAACGCCTCGTCGCGATCCCATATCCGTTCCTCGACGAGTTCGGATTCCAGTCCGTATTCGCCGAGCGCGAGCCGCACGAAACGTGAATGGGGACAGAAGGCGTGATGGAAGAGGGTAATCATAGGTACCGTGTTAGCCGGAAGATTCTTAAAGGAAGCCTTAAAAAAGGCTTTCTGCTCTCGCTTGGTGGCGGCCCGCGAGCAAGGTGCCGAACCTAACCGAGCGTGAGCCGGGGGCAAGGTATCTTTGCGTGTTTTCCGCATTGCGGGGGCTCGGCGAATAAGTCACAAACGCGCGGGCCTCCCCGGCACGATGGATTTTCCCAATGTTGGCTGATCTTCTGAAGGCGCTGTTCCTCGGCATTGTCGAGGGCGTCACCGAGTTCCTGCCGGTGTCCTCCACCGGCCACCTGCTGCTGGCGGAACGAATCTTCAATCTCGACCAGGACAATTTCTGGAAGACCTTCGCGGTGCTGATCCAGCTCGGGGCGATCCTCGCCATTCTGGTGATCTACTTCCATCGGTTGTGGCATGTCGCGACTCACATGTTCACCGATCCCGCCGCGCGGCGATTCGTGATCGGCGTGCTGGTCGCGTTTTTACCGGCCGTGGTGCTCGGCCTGCTGTTCGGCCATTTCATCAAGACGGTGTTGTTCAATCCGTGGGTGGTGTGCTTCTCGCTGATCGCGGGCGGCGCGGTGCTGCTGTGGGTCGATCAGCAGGACGTCAATCCGCGCCATCACAACGCCATGACGTTTCCGCTGCCGATGTATCTCGGCATCGGCATCGCGCAATGCGCGGCGATGATTCCTGGCGTGTCGCGCTCGGGCGCGTCGATCGTGGCGGCGATGATGTTCGGCGCCGACAAGCGGTCGGCGGCGGAGTTCTCGTTCTTCCTTGCGATCCCGACCATGGTCGGCGCGTTCGTCTACGATGTGTACAAGAACCGCGCCGACATGACGATGGACAACTCGCTCATCATCCTGGTCGGCTTCGTGGTGTCGTTCATCACCGCGATCATCGTGGTGAAGACGTTCCTCGATTTCGTCACCCGCAACGGCTTCACGTTTTTCGCCTGGTGGCGCGTGATTGTCGGCACGCTCGGGCTGATCGCACTCGCGCTGGGGGCGTGAGGCTTCAAGCGTTCTTGTGGGCGAACTGGCCGGTCTTGCGGAAGCGCCAGAGATAGGACGGCAGCACCGCCGCCATCGATTCTGGCGCGATGCCGAGGCCTTCGAGCGTCAGCCCGGCGCTCTTGGCCGCATCCGACACCACATTGCCGGTCTTGAGCATCTCGACCTGATCCGGCGTCAGCTTGAGGTCGCCCGGCGCGAATTGCAGGAACGCCGCCTTGAGCTTTGCCAGCCCGAATGGCAGCGGCACCAGCATCGGGTCGCGGCCGGCGATCCGGAGAATCAGTTCGACCGCCTCGCGCATCGTCACCACTTCCGGCCCGCCGAGCTCATAGGTCGCGCCCGGCCGGGTCTTGCCATCGACCGCGTCCGCCACCGCGGCGGCGACATCGCCGACATAGACCGGCTGTAGTTTGGTGTCCGCGCCGATCAGCGGCAGCGCCGGGAACATCCGCGCCAGGGCCGCGAAGCGGTTGGCGAAATGATCCTCCGGCCCGAACACGATGGAGGGGCGGATGATGGTGGCGCTCGGGGCGGCCTCCCGCACGGCCTGCTCGCCGCGCGCTTTTGAAGCCGCATAATGCGAGGTTGAATCGGCATTCGCGCCGATCGCCGACACATGCACGACACGGGCGCCGATGCGCGCGGCGGCTTCCGCGATGGCCCGCGCGCCATCGGCGTGCACGCGATTGAAACGCTGGTCGCCGCTTTCCGACAGGATTCCGACCAGATTGACCACGACGCGCGAGCCGCGCATCGCGGCCTCCAGCGAGGCCGGGTAGCGGATATTGGCCTGCACCGGGTTGATCTGGCCGACCTTGCCGAGCGGCTGCAGATGACCGGCCAGTTCCGGCCGCCGCACGCCGACGCGCAGCCGGTAATCCCGCTGCGCCAGCGCCCGGACCACGTGACGGCCGAGGAAACCCGATCCGCCGAACACGGTAACGAGGGTGTCGAGTGGGGCTGTCATGGGTCGAATTCCTGCTTCGATATGGGGTAAGCCGCGCGCGGATTTATGGATTTTGCGATACGCCATCGGCCATGGGCTGTACAGGGGCCATGGTGCCACCCGCGATGGGAATTTGACAAGCGTGCGGCCGGTCCTTACTAACCGCTCCACGCCCAGGTGGTGGAATTGGTAGACACGCAGGTTTCAGGTACCTGTGCTGCAAGGCGTGAAGGTTCGAGTCCTTTCCTGGGCACCATTCCTCTCAGTTGATATTGATGCAACTGATGTTTCTGACATCGCAGGCGTTTTGACCGTCTCTCTGGTCCACAGAGGCGGTACACATGGTCCTGCAAATGGCGCGTCCGGCACAGAACCCCGGCAGTGGAATTTTCGGTACCGGCAAGGCGCGGGAGCGCCGGGTAGCGTCCGGTGCCTTAGGCTGCTAGGGACGCAAAGGGTCAAATTACATGGATTGAGTGCTTGATGGACATGGTGATGGCTGCGGCAAAATTCGTGCCGCTCATAACTTTGGGGTTGCTTCCAATCATGAACCCCCTGAGCACTGTGCCGCTCTTCCTTGCGCTCACCAAACGAATGTCCCCGGCCTTGAAGCGCCAGCAGGCGACGAGAGCCTGCTTCTATGCATTCGGAATCCTGGCCGCGTTTCTATTCCTGGGAAACGGCATCATTTCGCTGTTCGGCATTTCGCTCCCGGGCATTCGCATTGCGGGCGGACTTATCGTTCTGGTTCTTGCCTTTCGGATGCTGTTCTCCGGTGAAGGCGAAGCCAGCACGATTGATGAGGAACCGTCCGAGATCAAACGCGCCGATCTGGATTTCTCCTTTTCACCCCTGGCAATGCCGAGTCTGGCCGGGCCGGGTTCGATCGCGATCGTCATGAGCTATGGCTCACAGATTCCCGACGACCATGTGATCGCGGGCTACATCATCGTGCTGACGAGTATCGCCATCACAGTTGCTTGTGCCTACGCGGCGCTCGCCGGAGCGGCCTGGATCAGCAAGTTTCTCGGTGAGCACGGTATTCAGGCTGTCACCAAGATCATGGGCTTCCTGCTGGCCTGCGTCGCGGTGCAGCTCATTGCATCGGGGATTCGCGAATTCGTCGTGTCGTTCTCGTAATGTGTGAAGGCGCGTTCTCAGACCGTGAGCGTCGCGGTGATGTCTTAAAACCTGTCCTGAGGTGAGGACATCCCGCAATGAAGGTTGTGATATTGGGACGCCGGGATCACTAACGTCGTTGTCCGGTGATGGACCTCTGATATCAATCGGAGCAGTCAGGCGCGGAGGCGGGCGGGACGCGATGAGCAATCGGGCGGCGGGCCATCCTGCCGAAATATTTTCGGCCTTCCTGAAACTGGGGCTGACCTCGTTCGGCGGCCCGGTCGCGCATCTCGGTTACTTCCGGATCGAATTCGTCGAGCGGCGGAAGTGGCTGAGCGAGGAAAGCTACGCCGATCTTGTGGCGCTCTGCCAGTTCCTGCCGGGCCCCGCGTCGAGCCAGGTTGGCATCGCTATCGGCCTGTTGCGCGGCGGCACTCTTGGCGCGCTCGCCGCATGGGTTGCGTTTACGCTGCCATCGGCGCTCGCGCTTGTTCTGTTTGCGTATGGCATGACGGCGTTTGAAGGCGGCGTCAGTGGCGGCTGGCTGCACGGCTTGAAAGTGGCCGCCGTCGCCGTGGTGGCGCTGGCGATTCTCGGCATGGCCAGAACGCTGACGCCGGATCGTCTGCGGGTGACGCTTGCGATGGTGGCGATGACGCTGGCGCTCGCATTGCCGTCGGCGTGGGGACAGATCGCGGGTATCGTGTTCGGTGGATGCATCGGCTGGTTCTGCATCCAGGGCAAATTGTCCGCCGATCAATCCGTGCTGCCGCTTCCGGTCAGCCGGAAAGCCGGTGTCGCGATGCTTGTTGCATTCGCGGTCCTGCTGGTGGGTCTGCCGCTCGCCGCGACGATGACCGGTCACGCATCCCTGAAGCTGTTCGATATCTTCTATCGCGTGGGATCGCTGGTGTTCGGCGGCGGGCATGTCGTTCTGCCGCTGCTGAAGGCGGAAGTCGTCCCGGCATGGGTGAACAGCGATGCTTTCCTTGCGGGCTACGGCGCCGCGCAGGCTGTGCCCGGTCCGCTGTTCACCTTCGCGGCCTATCTCGGCGCGGTCATCGGTGGATGGAGCATCGCGGTGGTCTGCCTTGTGGCGATCTTCCTGCCGTCCTTCCTGCTGGTGACAGGCATGCTGCCGTTCTGGGACGCGCTGCGGCGGCAACCGGCGGCGCAGGCCGTGCTCGCCGGCGTGAACGCGGCGGTGGTCGGGTTGCTGCTCGCCGCCTTTTACGATCCGGTTTGGAGTGCGGGAATCACCAACAGCTATGATTATGCGCTGGCACTGATTGCGTTCGTGCTGCTGTTGATGTGGAAGACGCCGCCGTGGCTGGTGGTCGTGCTTTGCGCGGCCGCGGGGCAGTGGGGGCTTCCTTCTTTAACTTAAGGCGCGTGCGGCGAATTGTCGTCGGTGGATGACATGCCCATCCCCATGCCGCCGCCTCCCATGCCACCGCCCATTCCTCCGCCTCCGCCACCGCCGCGTCCGCCTCCACCCTCGCCGCCTTTGCCGCGTCCTCCGGAGCCGGATGGCCGCGCCGGGCCTTGCGCGGGGATGTCGAGGTCCGGCGGAATCGGAGCGAGATCGAGTGCCTTGCGAATGAATGCGCGGAGCGACACGACCAGCCCATGTACATGGACCGGACGCCCGGCCACCATCTCGCGCACGGCATGACTCGCAAGCCGCACTTGCTCCTCGGTGCCGAGCAGAATGACGTCGGACAACGCGGCCTCGACCGCGTCGCGGATGCGGCGCGCGCGGTCGGAGCCTGTCGAGGCTTCGCTTGTCTCTTGCGCGGCATCAGGTGCGTCGCCTTGGCGCAATTGCCGAAGATGAGAGGGATCGACGGCGAGCGCGCCGGTGAAGGAGCCGCCCAGCGTTTTGTAAGCGGCGATCAGCGCGCGCAGCCGCTCGTTGATCTGACGGTTCATGCGCTCGCGGCGCTGCTGGATGGTGAACATCATCAGCACGCGAATGCCCATGCCGATCAACGTGATGAGCGCAAGGCCGAGCAGCGTGGTGAGAACACCGTGCCATGAACTGAAATCGATATTGCGCACGCACACCTCGCATGTTGGTCCCCACAGGGATGCACCTTCATAGCACAGGCATGCATCACGGCGTGCGCCGCCTGATGTGATCGATCCCTAAGCGATTTGTAAGTTGGAAACGGCGCGGCCCGGTGCTACAGAATCAATCGGGGGTAAATAACATAAGCTGCTGACGTTATTGCGGATTCTAAAGAATCCGACGCTTTCCCGTGGGACATGCGTTCCGGCGGGTGCGTGCCGTCCGTGCAAAGCTGTGGGACAATTCATCAGGAGTGATGTGAGAGTGGCTTTGAAATACGTGCTTCTTGCACTGGCCGCCGCGCCTGTGCTCTGGGCGGCTCCGGCCCATGCCGTCGACACCCGGTTTTATAACAGCCTGAAGCGGCTCGATCCCGAGACGAGGCTTGAGCAAGTCTGCGATGTCGAAGCGATGAAGCAGATCAATCGCGATACCAATCCCTATCATCCCGACCGCGCCAAGAGCGACGTGTTGAGCGCGCCGCGCCATAACGGCGATACGGTACAAGGCACCGGCGGCGCTTTCCGCAGCAAGGGCAAGTGGTACGCCTATTCCTTCACCTGCAAGGGAGCGCCGGATCACTACAGCGTGCTGTCGTTCAGCTACAAGATAGGCAAGCAGATCCCTGAGAAGAAGTGGGCGTCCTACGGGCTGTGGCCCTAGCACAATTAAGCTTGCCCTGAATCGTCATGCGCGGGCATAGCCCGTCGAAGACGGGCGTGAACGCCCTTATGATCCGCGCATCCATCTACAAGGAAGAGCTGTTTCAAAAAGATGGATTGCCGGGTCAAGCCCGGCAATGACAGGTTTGTGTACATCCAAGGCGACATTGCCCAACACAAGGCCGTCTCACACGCTCCAGATGTCCTTGGCGTAATCGCGGATCGTGCGGTCCGCGGAGAACCATCCCATCCGCGCGGTGTTGAGGATCGCGGATGTCTCCCACGCCGCACTTCCCCAGCGTTCATCCACCTGCGCTTGCGTGCGATGATAGGCGTCGAAATCGGCCGACACCATGTAATGATCGAGATAGCGCAGGCTGTGTGCGATCGGCGCGAAGCGCGCCGGATCGTCGGGTGAAAACGCGCCGCGGTTGATCGCCTCGATCACGCGCGCCAGCATCGGCGAGGCCGCGATGGCGTCGGAGGCGTCGAGGCCGATGTGCCGCCGTTCCGCCACCTGCCCGGCATTCAGGCCGAAGATGAAGATGTTGTCGGCGCCGACCTGATCGCGGATTTCGATATTGGCGCCGTCGAGCGTGCCGATGGTGAGCGCGCCGTTGAGCGCGAGTTTCATGTTGCCGGTGCCGGAGGCTTCCATGCCCGCGGTCGAGATCTGCTCCGACAGATCGCAGGCCGGCACCATGATCTCCGCGGCGCTGACATTGTAGTTCGGCACGAACGCCACTTTCAGCAGGCCGCGAATCACCGGGTCGCGGTTCACCGTATCCGCGATGTCGTTGATGAGCTTGATGATGAGCTTGGCCTGATGATAGCTCGGCGCGGCCTTGCCCGCGAAAATTTTCACGCGCGGCGTCCAGTTCGCGCCCGGATTGTCGCGGATCGCGAGATAGCGCGCGACGGTGTCGAGCGCGTTGAGTAATTGCCGCTTGTATTCATGGATGCGCTTGATCTGGATGTCGAACACCGCCGCCGGATCGAGCCGCAGCGACATCGTGCGCTCGATCGTTCCCGCAAGCACCACCTTGTTGTGCTGCTTGATGGCGCGGAAGCGGTCCTGCAAGGCCGTATCGTCGGCGTAGCGTTCAAGCTCTTGCAGCGCGGAGGGATCATCGAGCACGCGGTTGCCACAGACCTCGCGCAGCAGCGCGGTGAGGCCCGGATTGCATTGTTGCAGCCAGCGCCGGAAGGTGATGCCGTTGGTCTTGTTGGTGATGCGGTCGGGATAGAGCGTGTTGAGATCGGCGAACACCGTATGCTTCATCAGGTCCGAATGCATCGCCGAGACGCCGTTGATGCGGTGCGAGCCGATGAAGGCGAGATGGCCCATGCGCACGCGCCGTCCGCCGCCCTCGTCGATCAAGGAGGTCGCCGCGCGAAAACGAATGTCGCCGGGCCGTTGCCGCTCGGCGGCGGCGAGGTTGTCGGCATTGAGCCGGTAGATGATGTCGAGGTGGCGCGGCAACAGCCGCTCGAACAGTTCGACCGGCCAGTTCTCCAGCGCCTCCGGCAGCAGCGTGTGGTTGGTGTAGGCGATGGTCTGCGACACGATGCGGCGCGCCTGCGGCCACGGCACGTCGTGGCGGTCGATCAGAATCCGCAGCAGTTCCGGCACCGCGAGGCTGGGATGGGTGTCGTTGAGTTGAATCGCGGCGTGCGAGGGCAGCGTGCGGATGTTGCCCTGCTCGCGCAGGTGCCGCCCGACGATGTCCTGGATGGAGGCCGAGACGAAGAAATATTCCTGCCGTAGCCGTAATTCCTTGCCGGCTGTGGTCTCGTCGCTCGGATAAAGAAATTTCGAGATCGCTTCCGCGCGGGTTCTCTGCGCCGAAGCGCCCGCATAGTCGCCGTGGTTGAAGGTCTCGAGGTTGAGCGGTGTGGTGGGCCGCGCCGACCACAGCCGCAGCGCGTTGATATGCGCGCCGCGCCAGCCGACGATCGGCGTATCGAAAGCCGCCGCCCGCACCGTCTCGCCGGGAATCCAGGCGATGGTGTCGCCCTGCGGCGAGGCGTGGTGCTCGATGTGTCCGCCGAAATGCACGTCGTAGCACACGTCATAACGTTCGAGTTCCCACGGATTGCCGCCTTCGAGCCAGCGTTCGGGGAATTCCTGCTGCCAGCCGTGCGAGATGGTCTGGCGGAACAGGCCGTGCTCGTAGCGGATGCCGTAGCCGATCGCGGGGATCGCGAGGCTCGCCATGCTCTCCATGAAGCAGGCGGCGAGACGGCCGAGCCCGCCATTGCCCAATGCCGCATCCGGCTCGATGTCCTTCACGTCGGCAAGATCGACGCCGAGGTCGCGCAGCGCGCGCTCGAATGTCTCCATCAATTGCAGATTGCTCAGCGCGTCGGTGCACAGGCGGCCGATCAGGAATTCCAGCGACAAATAATAGACGCGCTTTTTGCCCTGATTGCGCGTTTCGCGCGCGCCGGGCAGCCAGCGCGCCGCGATGCGCTCGCGCAAGGTCAATGCCGCGGCGAGATACCAGTCGTGCAGGCTGGCGCGTTCGATCTCGTGGCCCAGCACGCGCGTGATCTTGGCCCGGATCTCGTCGCGCACGGCCGCGACATCGTAATCGCTCGGACGCTCCCGCGCGGGCGCGTTTCCCGGAACCGCAGGCGTGGCCATGTGGGTTTTGGCAATATTCAAGCCGCCCTCGCTTTCGGTGTGTGATGTCGACTCATCCCGCACAACAAACCGGAGAGCCGCGCGCGAGGTTCCAGCAGAGGCAAAGATTAAGGCCGGAGGCGGACGGCGTGCGTTGCGGGCGACGGCGAGGGCGGCCGGGAGCCACAAACAAGATATTGATATTTATGTCTTATTTTGAAATAAGAGGCGAAAGCCGCTAAAATTTGCTTTCTTGCGCCAATTGGGATTTTTCAGGGCTGGCGCGCTAGTGTGGTTGATCCAAATGGGATTTGTCATTGCCGGGCTTGACCCGGCAATCCATCTTCTTGAGAAGATTCGTCTTTTAGGTGGATGCGCGGGTCATAGGCGAGCGGAAGCGACGCCGTTCTTCGAACGGCTATGCCCGCGCATGACGATTCCGGGTAAACCAAATCTGAACCGCGCTAGCTTGTCCGTCTTTCAATTCGGAATGTAATCATGACCATCCGCCTGCATCGCGGCGATTTGCCCGACCTTTCGCGTTACACCCAGTCCGTCGCGATCGACACCGAAACGCTCGGCCTTAATCCGCATCGCGACCGGCTGTGCGTGGTGCAGCTTTCGAACGGCGACGGCAGCGCCGATGTCGTGCAGATTCCGGCGGGCCACACCGATGCGCCGAACCTGAAGAAGCTGCTTGGCGACCCTGCGATCACCAAGCTGTTTCATTTTGCCCGGTTCGATGTCGCCGTGCTGTATCATGCGTTCGGCGTGATGACGCAGCCGGTCTATTGCACCAAGATCGCCTCGAAGCTGGTGCGCACCTACACCGACCGGCACGGCCTGAAGGATCTGGTGCGGGAGATGCTCGGCGTCGAAATCTCCAAGCAGCAGCAATCGAGCGACTGGGGCGCGGCGACGCTTTCCGAGGCGCAGTTGAGCTATGCAGCTTCCGACGTGCTGCATCTGCATGCGCTGCGCGACAAGCTCGACGCCATGCTGGCGCGAGAAGACCGCACGGTGCTGGCGAAAGCCTGCTTCGAATTCCTGCCGACGCGCGCGCTGCTCGATCTGCGGGGCTGGGAAGAAACCGATATTTTCGCGCATTCGTAAAGCGCGCGCGGGCGTCCGGCGAAGAAAGAGGGGCGGTGCGCCGGAAGGCGCGGCCTTGATGCGGCCCTTATATTGGCGCGATAGAGCGTCAGCTTGAAAGCATAGATTTGGGAACCATGGTGGTCGCACAGACGCCGGCATATCAGGGAGACGATCCCCGCTTTGTGCGCGCCGCGCGCCACAGCCGCCGCGTGCGGTGGCTGCGCCGCGCCGTGCCTGCGGTGGTGGTGCTGTCGCTGGCGCTCATCATCGGCGCGTCGGTGTTCAACCCGTTTCGCTTCTTGAACAAGTTGCCGATCGACCTCAGCAAGCTCTCGGTGTCGGGTACCAAGATCACGATGGATGCGCCGCATCTGGCCGGGTATCTGCCGGACCGGCGGCCCTATGAAGTGTGGGCGAAAGCCGCGACGCAGGACGTCACCGATCCGACCAAGGTGGACATGCTCAACATCCGCGCGCAGGTGCAGATGGAGGACAAGTCCACGCTGCAGATCGATGCGCAGAACGGCCATTTCGACACCAAGTCGCAATTGCTCGATCTCACCAAGCAGATCATGCTGCAGACGACGACCGGCTATCAGGCGCAGCTCACGCAAGCGCGCGTCGATATCGCGACCGGCATCATCAGCTCCGATGAGCCGGTGGCGGTGACGCTGACCAACGGCACGCTGAACTCGCAGAATTTGCGCATCACCGAGCACGGCGCGTCGGCGGTGTTCGGCGGCGGCGTGACGATGATGCTCCAGCCGCCCGCGGAGAAGACGAATGCCGACACGGCGGCCGGGGCCGCGCCTGCGGAAATGCAGCCGAATTCCCAGTGAGATGGCTATTGAAATCGGATATGGATTCACAATGAGCGCGTTGAGGCACACATGGTCGGGCGGCTTTGGAGCGCGCGCGCTGCGGCGCCCGGCGCTCGGCCTGTCCGTATTTCTGGCGCTCGCGCTGTGCGCGTCCGCGGCACGGGCGCAGACCAGCACCGTCTCGGGCGTGCCGAACGCGGTGCAAGGCTTTTCGAAAAATCGCGGCCAGCCGATCCAGATCGATGCGCTCTCGCTCGAAGTGCGCGACAAGGACAAGATCGCGACCTTCTCCGGCAATGTGAAGGTGGTGCAGGGCGACACCACGATGCGCTCGAAGTCGCTGGTGGTGTTCTACGATCAGGACAAGGCGGGCGCGAAGCCCGGCATGAAGACCGCGCAGCCGGGCCCCGGCGGCAATTCGAGCGTGCGGCGGCTGGAAGCGCGCGGCGGCGTCGTCGTCACCCAGAACGACCAGACCGTGACCGGCGAAACCGGCATCTTCGACATGAAGACCAACACCGTGACCATGACGGGCGGCGTGGTGCTGACCAAGGAAAAGAATGTGCTCAAGGGCGACCGGCTGGTGGTGGACATGACCACGGGCGTTTCGCGCGTCGAATCCAGCGGCGGGCGCGGCGTCTCCGGCCTGTTCAATTCCACCTCGCCGAACAAGAATGGCGGCGGGCTCAGCCTCGTGCCCGGCTCAAGCCCCAAGACCGAGAGCGAGTCGCCCAAACGCGCTCCCGGAAAGCCGATGAAACTCAATAACTTGCAAAGCCGCTCGGGAGCGCGCGGTTGAACCTTGGCCCGCGAGCCTATATCAAAGGGCGGGGACGGATTCTGACAGGCGGGCGTGCGGGCGGGGTGCCGGTGCGCCTCTCACGCCGCGGGGTCGCAAGCTGGCAAGCCAGGCTTTGAAAGGCCGATCGAGCGGATGGTGGATCTTCTGCGCATGTTTCGCCGTCGTGCCCCGTCGCGGGGCAAGCAGGGCTTTGGCCGTGCCAAGGGCGATATCAAGGGCGACATTACCTCGGCCTCGTTCGGCGCCCGCATGGGCGACATGTTCAAGGGCGGCAAGGGCGATGCGAAATCGCCGCCCGTGCAGGCCCCGGTGCCCGCGCCGCCGCCGCTCGCATCGCGGCAGGCGTTTCAGGTGACCGAGTCTCAGGAGCAATGGGCGGGTTATGAGGATGCGTCGCTGATGCTGGTGGAGGAGGATGTGACCGCGTTCGAGCGCACGTCGCCGCCGATTCCGCGCGAGCAGTCGCAGCGTTCGCCGCGCGAGGAACGCCGCGCGCCGCCGCAGCCGCGTCCGGCGCAGCAGAACAGGGCGGCACCCCAGCGCTCGCAGCCGCGCGCGGGCTATCTCGCGGTGCACGGCATCGAGAAAAGTTTCGGCACCCGCAAGGTGGTGCGCGGCATCAACATCTATGTGCGCCGTGGCGAGGCGGTCGGCTTGCTCGGGCCGAACGGCGCGGGCAAGACCACCGCCTTCTACATGATCACCGGCCTCATCAAGGCCGACAAGGGCCGCATCGAACTCGACGGCTACGATGTGACGAGCCTGCCGATGTATCAGCGCGCGCGGCTCGGCATCGGCTACCTGCCGCAGGAAGCCTCGATCTTTCGCGGCCTGTCCGTCGAGGACAACATCCGTGCGGTGCTGGAAGTGGCGGAGCCCGACCGGCGCAAGCGCGAGTACGAACTGGATTCGTTGCTGGAGGAATTCAACATCGTGCGGCTGCGCAAGTCGCCGTCGATCGCGCTGTCGGGCGGCGAGCGCCGCCGCGTCGAAATCGCGCGCGCGCTGGCGACCAAGCCGAACTACATGCTACTCGATGAGCCGTTCGCGGGCATCGATCCCATCGCCGTCGGCGACATCCAGCAATTGGTGCGGCACCTGACCAACCGCGGCATCGGCGTGCTGATCACCGACCATAACGTGCGCGAAACGCTCGGCCTCACCGACCGCGCCTATATCGTCTATGCCGGCGAAGTGCTGACCGAGGGTCAGCCCGAGGAGATCGTCAACGATCCCGACGTGCGGCGGCTTTATCTCGGCGAGGAATTCCGGCTCTAACGGGCTCCGTTGCGAGCGAAAACTCTCGTCCGTCAAGCCGTGTACAGTGCCATCCAAAAGAGCTAAGCAAGAATTGGACCAATTGGGACGATTCTTCGAGCTGGATGCCATCATGGCGCTGACGCAACGCCTGGAATTTCGTCAATCGCAAGCGCTGGTGATGACGCCGCAATTGATGCAGGCGATCAAGCTCTTGCAATTGTCAAATCTCGATCTGGTGGCGTTCGTCGAGGGCGAGCTGGAGCGCAACCCGCTGCTGGAACGCGGCAACGAGGACGACGCGCCGGTGCGCGGCGAAGGATCGGCGGAACAGGATTTCTCCGGCGGGGACGACGGCGCGGACAGTGGCGCGGGCGGCGAGGCCGTGCGCAACACCGGCGAGCCGTCCGATGACTGGATGTCGCGCGAACTCGGCAGCCGTGCCGAGATCGAGCAGACGTTCGACACCAGCATGGACAATGTTTTCACCGAGGAGCCGTCGGAGACGGCCACCCGCGCGGCGCAGGATGCCGCGCCGACCGCTTACACCGAATGGGGCGGCGGTGCATCCAGCGACGAGGACTACAATCTGGAGGCTTTCGTCGCCGCCGAAACCTCGCTGCAGGATCATCTCGCCGAACAGCTCGCGGTGGCGCTGCCCGATGCCTCGCAGCGCATGATCGGGCAGTACCTGATCGATCTGGTGGACGAGGCGGGCTACCTGCCGCCCGATCTTGGGGATGTGGCCTCCAAGCTCGGCAGCACGCAACAGATCGTCGAAGACGTGCTCGCGGTGTTGCAGACATTCGATCCGCCGGGCATCTGCGCGCGGAGTTTGAGCGAGTGCCTCGCGATCCAGTTGCGCGAGCGCGACCGTTTCGATCCCGCGATGCGCGCGCTGATCGAGAATCTCGATCTGCTGGCGAAGCGCGACATTGCGGGTTTGCGAAAAATCTGCGGTGTCGATGACGACGACATCGCCGACATGATCGGCGAGATCCGCCATCTCGATCCCAAGCCCGGACTGAAATTCACGACCGGGCGCACGCAGACCGTGGTGCCCGATGTGTATGTGCGGCCGGGACCGGACGGCGGCTGGCTTGTGGAATTGAACAGCGACACGCTGCCGAAGGTGCTGGTCAACCAGTCCTATTACGCGACCCTCGCCAAGACGCTGCGCAAGGACGAGGACAAATCCTATTTCGCCGATTGTTTGCAGAACGCCACCTGGCTGGTGCGCGCGCTCGACCAGCGCGCGCGCACCATCCTCAAGGTCGCGACCGAAATCGTGCGCCAGCAGGACGGCTTCTTCACGCGCGGCGTTGCACATTTGCGCCCGCTCAACCTCAAGACGGTGGCGGACGCGATCCAGATGCATGAATCGACGGTGTCGCGCGTCACCGCGAACAAATACATGGCGACGAATCGTGGTATCTTCGAACTGAAGTATTTTTTTACGGCTTCGATCGCGTCCGCCGATGGCGGCGAGGCGCATTCGGCCGAATCGGTGCGGCATCGCATCAAGCAGATGATCGACGCCGAGGCGCCGAACGATGTCCTGTCCGATGATACGCTGGTGGAACGCCTGCGTGCGGAGGGCGTTGATATCGCCCGGCGTACTGTCGCGAAATACCGGGAGGCCCTGCGGATTCCGTCGTCCGTTCAGCGCCGTCGCGAAAAGCGGTATGCGCTTGGCCATGCGGGCGGTGCAACGCCTTCCTCAAACGACCGGTCGCGCGACACAGCTTCGGCTTGACGGCCTGCATAGCTTTGGCATTGTGGTGATGTTGAAACAAGACGACGAGGTGCGTCCATGACGCTTCGAGTTTCCGGCAAAAGCATCAACATCGGTGAAGCCATTCGCGGTCGTGTCGCGGGTCGAACGGAAGAGGTGTTACGAAAATATTTCGACGGGAATTATTCGGGGCATTTCACTTTCAGCAAGGATGGTTTTGGTTTCAAGGCGGATTGCGCGCTGCATCTGGATTCCGGCGTGACGCTTGAAGCCGATGCGATGGCCGCCGATGCGTATGCGAGCGCCGATCAGGCGCTGATCCAGATCGAGAAGCGGCTGCGCCGCTACAAGAGCCGGTTGAAGGATCGCTCCGCGCGCAAGGCGCATGCGGAATCGGAAGCGCTGGCCGCGATCGCGCTCGACGGCATTGATGCATCGAGCTACGTGCTCGAAGGCCCGTCCTACGATGAAGACGATGACGAGGTCACCGCGTTCAATCCGGTGGTGATCGCGGAATCGACTCACACGCTGCGGCGATTTTCGGTCAGCGAGGCGGTGATGGAGCTCGACATGACGGGCGCGCCGGTCATCGTGTTTCAGCATGGTTCGAGCGGGCGCGTGAACATCATCTACCGGCGTTCCGACGGCAATGTGGGCTGGATCGACCCGCCCGCGGCGAAGTAATCGTGGCGTGGATTTCGGGGCGAAATAGCCCGCGGAAGACCTTGACGCCCTCTCTGGCCCTCCCTATGGTCCGCCGCCTCGACGGACCTGGGGCGGGCACGCCCGGTTCATGCCCTATACTGGCTTTATGCCATTCAACGGCTTACGGTTTCACCCTTCACTCTCGGACAGCTCCATGACGATCACCGATCTGGTTGCGCCGGAGGCGATTCTTCCCGCGCTCAAGGTCAACA